>Ga0302319_10002787_pt1 | contig 37212 bp, 24 predicted proteins | sample Bog_T0_2_FD_203319 | JGI IMG/M metagenome (GOLD analysis project Ga0302319, IMG submission 203319) | Peat permafrost microbial communities from Stordalen Mire near Abisko, Sweden - Bog_T0_2 | ecosystem: Environmental > Terrestrial > Soil > Wetlands > Peat | place: Sweden: Abisko, Stordalen Mire...
CAGGTATCGCTGAGCTGGACGGCCAGCTCGGGCGCAACGAGCTACAACGTGTACCGCAGCACGAGTTCAGGCGGCGAGGGAACAACCGCCTACGCCTCGGGCATCACGAGCACCAGCTACGTCAATACCGGTCTAACCGCCGGCACGACCTACTATTACAAGGTGGCCGCTGTAAACAGCGCGGGCACCTCGGCGCAGTCGAGTGAGGTTTCCGCGACGCCGACAAGCGGTGTGACGGTCCCACCGACACCGACCGGCGTGACGGCTACTGCCGGTCCGACGCAGGTATCGCTGAGCTGGACGGCCAGCTCGGGCGCAACGAGCTACAACGTGTACCGCAGCACGAGTTCAGGCGGCGAGGGAACAACCGCCTACGCCTCGGGCATCACGAGCACGAGCTACGTCAATACCGGCCTGACGGCCGGCACGACCTACTATTACAAGGTGGCCGCTGTGAACAGTGCCGGCACCTCGGGTCAGTCCAGTGAGGTTTCCGCAACGCCGACGAGCGGCGGGACGGGCTCTCCCAACACTCCGGTCCTCCAGATCAATGCGGGAGGCGGCGCTGTCGCGCCGTTTGTTGCAGACGAGGATTTTGACGTTGGCACAGAGTTCAGCAGCACGGCGACGATCACAACTGCCGGCGTCACCGACGCCGCCCCAGCAGCCGTCTACCAGGACGTGCGGTGGAATTCGTCATTCAACTACACGCTCCCCGGCCTGACGGCGGGCGCCAGTTACGTCGTGCGTCTGCACTTCGTCGAGCTCTCGTTCACGTCCGCTGGCTCGCGCGTCTTCAACGTCGCGATCAACGGCAACTCCGTCCTGTCGAACTTCGACATATACGCACAGGTGGGCGAGAACCACGCGCTTGTTGAGGAATTCGTGGTCACGGCCAACAGCTCCGGCCAGATCGTCGTCGCCTTCACCAAGGGCACCGCTGACAATCCTAGCGTTGCCGGCATTGAGGTCTGGACGCCGGCTTCCATCGCCGCGGCGCCGACAGGGCTTACAGCCACCGCGGGCAACGGCCAGGTGGTCCTGGCCTGGACTGCCAGCACGGGCGCGACGAGCTACAACGTCTATCGCGCGACAAGCTCTGGCGGCGAGGGCACAACGCCGATCGAGACGGGTGTCACCGGCACGAGCTACACGGACAGCACCGTCTCCAACGGCACCACCTACTACTACAAGGTTGCGGCAGTGAATACCGGCGGCACGTCGGCCCTGTCCAACGAGGCCTCGGCACTGCCCAAGGTTGTTCCGCCCAGCGCCCCGACGAGCCCGACGGCCACGGCCGGCTTCGGCGCGGTCTCGCTCTCCTGGGGCGGGAGTCAGGGTGCGACCAGCTATAATGTCTACCGCGGCACGACGGCCGGGGGCGAAGGATCCACGGCCTATGCGACAGGCATTTCGACCACCTCGTACACCGATAGCAACGTGAGCGCTGGCACGACCTACTACTACACGATTGTCGCGGTGGATTCCGCCGGCAACTCTCTCGCGTCCAGCGAGGTCAGCGCAACTCCGCTCTCGGCCACCGGCCAGGGCGCGTCGTTCCCCTACACCAGATACCGTGCGGCGGACTCGACGGTAGCGACCTACGGCGGCGGAGCCACGCTGGTGACTGCCCCGACCTTCAACGAGCAGAACTTGGCCGCGCAGGCTTCCAGCCAGGCATATGTGCAGCTGTCGAGCTCGGGCTCCTACGTTCAGTGGACCGTGGCCCAGAGCAACCAGGCGGGCGTCACCATGCGGTTCACGCTCCCTGATGCCAGCAACGGCTACGGCCAGAATGGCACCGTGACCTGCTACGTGAACGGCTCACCGGTGCAGACGGTCAACCTGACGTCCTACTACGCCTGGCAATACTTCAACGCCGGTGGCGATCCCAGTGACGCACCGGAATCGGGAAGCACCGTGAGCCCCGGCTTCGCCTTTGACGAAGTGCACTGGTTGCTCGCCACGCCCCTGAAGTCCGGTGACGTCATCAAGATCCAGAGCACCGGCGGCCCCGTGGTCGGAGTGGATTTCATCGAGATCGAGGCGGTTCCCGCTGCAATCACTCAGCCTGCCGGCTCGGTCTCGGTCGCGACATACGGCGCGGTGGCGTACGGCAACAACTCCGCCGCCAACAGCGAGATCGCCGGGTTCGAGTCCGCTGGGGGTTATGGCAGCACCACGACTGCCCCCGGGGTGACCGATTCCACGGCCGCGTTCAACTCCGCGATCACGGCGGCACTGGCCTCTCCCAGCAAGACGCTGTATATCCCCGCCGGCACCTATTATATCTCGTCGAAGCTGGCGATCGGCACATCGGGCACCGGGGTCAACCAACTGACGGTCACGGGAGCGGGCATCTGGTATACCAACATCCAGTTCACCAACCCGAACGTCAGCGGCGGCGGCTTCTCGATCATGTGCGCTGCGACGGGGAGCATGAACTTCAGCAACATGTACCTGAACTCAATGCTCAGGTCGCGCTACAACGAGAACGCCATCTACAAGTGCTTCGAGGACGATTTCGGGGTGAATTCGAACTTCCACGACTTGTGGGAGGAACACTTCGAGTGCGGGTACTGGGTGGCCGACTACGCCCACAACCCCTGCCAGATCGCCTCCGGCCTCACCATCCAGAATAACCGTATCCGCAACAACCTGGCGGACGGCGTTAACTTCTGTAACGGCACCTACAACTCGACGGTGTCGAACTGCAACATCCGCAATGGTGGCGACGACGGTTTGGCAGTCTGGCCCAACAACTTCAACGGCGCCCCGATGGCGTACAACGACACGTTCACCCACAACACCATCGAGTTCGAGTGGCGCTCCTCGGGCATCGCTCTCTACGGCGGCTCCGGACACCAGGTGACGTACAACGTGGTCGAGGACCTGTACATGTCCGCCGGCTTCCGCGTTACCACCGGATTTTCCGGATACCAATTCCAGAACAATACCGGCATTACCCTCAGCAATGACACGTTCATCACCTGCGGCACCGGCTATGATGCGTGGGGAGGCGAACTGGGTGCAATCGACCTGGAGGCCAGCAGCTCTTCGATCCAGAACTTCACGTTCAGTAACATCCAGGTCATAGATGCCCAGCACGACGGATACGCCTTCGGGTTCTCCGGCGGAATCGGGCCGGGCATGCAGTTTACCACCTGCGTGGCCGACGGGACCGGGTTGGACGGCAGAACAACGAGCAAGTACACGCAGGCCCACCTGGGCGCCGGCATCGAGACCTATGGAGCGGGCTCGGCGACGTTCACTGGCTTCACCTACAGCAACTGCGCTGGCGGTGAAATCTTCAACCAGGGCGGGTTCGTGCTTACGTTCAAATAGGCGACCTCGATCAGCGGGAGAATACCGGTACGCATTAACGAGGGCGGACGTGCAAGCGTCCGCCCTTTCATTTTCCTAAGCATGACACTTGGCCACCACTGTCTTCCTACCCGCCCCCCGGGGCCGTCCGTTGACTCCAAGTGGTCCGCGCGGCATGTATTCAGGCACTTCGAAAGCCATGTTTCGATATCAGACGTCATATAGGTTTTATACCTTGGCCAAGATCGGATTCAGCGTGGCTTACCTGTGGTTTGTCTCGGACTTTTTCAGGATCCATCTCGCCATCTGGCATCAGCTTTCCCTCCTGCTTCCCGACCCCAGGTACATTGTCTTGTCGGGAAACCCTCGGCTCGACGTCGCGTTGCGCGGCGCAGCCATATTCCTGAGCGGAAGGGCGATGGTATGGGGATTCGCCCTGAGTTCCCCCGTCGCAGCCGGATTGTTTCTTTGGGGGCGCCACAAGTGGCTCCAATTGGCCGTGGGGGGCTGGATCTGCTTCAGCATGGTTTCGCTCAACAGCCTGGTCGGAGTCTTCTCGTCGACGGTGGATGTGTGGGTGAACCTTGTCTTTGTCTCCTACAGCGTGGCCGCGCTGGTCATCCCGGCCGATGAGTGGGAGAAATCCGATGCCGGCCTGAGTCCGGGCCGATGGCGTGAGAATCCAACGCTTGCCAGCGCCTTTGCGTGGATCGTGGTCTGGCTTCAATTCCTCGTCTATTTCTTCGCCGGCGTAAACAAACTGGTCTTCGGGTGGCTCCCATGGACAAGCGGTGTCGCCCTTCAAAACTTGTCGATCGACAGTTCCTTCCATGATTTTGCCCGGGGAACGCACATCCCATTCTGGATTTCCCTGATCCTGTGTTACATCACCCTGCTCCAGAGACTGGTTGTTCCTTTCGGCTTCTTTTTCAGACGGTGCCGGTTCTGGTCGGTGCTCATTCTGGGCACCATGCACATCGGGTATGCCATCCTGATGAATGTGAATTTGTTTCCGCTCATTGGCATGGCATCGCTTCTGATGATCCTGCCGCCACCGGCGCCGACACCGGTTCGGGCAACCTCAAAGGCGTCACCATCGGGTGGACAAGGCGGGGCTCCTAAACGGCGGACCGGCGCAGTCAGGGCCGCCTGGATCGAGAACATGGTGATCGGTCTCTTCGCCATAGCGCTGGCCCTGGAATCCACCCGCCTCACCCACTTCTCAGCAATGCCGTGGGAGAACAAGCTCATGGTCACGCCCGGCTGGAAGATGTTCGCCGATGGGGGGACGGTCGCCGGAGGTGAGTGGCGGGTTATCATCGTCACGCCGCGCGAACGAGTCGACGGCACGGACATCGCCCTGCAGGCGCTTCCCCACCTGTGGCGCGATCGCTTCTATATCAATATCATCTTCAGCGATCTCCTGAGCAGGAATACCGGGCCGAACTCGCTCGTGGACCGGCTCGGTCGATCCACTGCGAGAATGTATCGGGCGCGCCAGCTCCAGTTGAATCTGCGCCCCGATATCGAAAACGTCGGGTTTGAGCTTTACCAGTGGAAGCCGGCCAACGCTTCAGCAAGTTCTGCGGGACCACCCTTGGCTCAGTAGCTGCCGGATTTCCGAAGCATACCCCCGTCAATGAAGTAGGTAGACCCTGTGACGTAGGCGGCCTCATCGGAAGCAAGGTAGGCCGCCAGCCCGGCGATTTCCTCCGGCTTTCCCCAGCGCTCAAGCGGAATCTCGGACATCAGCGTCTTCTCGACTCCCGGCTTTGCCTCGATGTCCGCGTCGATCGGGGTATAGACGGCCCCGGGCCCGATGTTGTTCACGGTGATCCTATCCTTGGCCAGCTCGACGGCGATCGTCCGCATGAGCATGCGAAGGCCTCCCTTGCTGGCGCAGTAGGCCGCGTTCGTGGGCATGGGCAGGTCCTCGTGGACCGACGAGATGTTGATGATCCGGCCCCCCTTCTTCTGCTTGATCATCTGCGTTGCCGCGGCTTGTGCCACGAGGAACGGACCGACAAGGTTGATGGCGAGGATCATCTGCAGGTCCTTCAGGGGATAGTCGACAAAGGGATTCTTGCGCTCGACGCCGGCATTGTTGACGACGATGTCGATGTGCCCGAAGGCCTTCAGCGCCCTCGTCATCAGGTGCTGGACCTTGCCCGGTTCCGATACGTCCGCTTTGACGGCGATGCACTTGCCGCCGAAGGCCGCGATCGCCTCCAGGGTTTCGCCCGGGGGAGTCCTCGTGTAATCGACCACGACACAGGCGCCCTCCTTGGCGAATCGGGTGGCTATGGCTTGCCCGATGCCCGTGGCGGCGCCGGTCACGATGGCGACCTTGTTTTCGAGCCTCATCGGCTGGATTCCATCTTTACCTTTAGGAGCGGGTTTCACGAGGGTTGCAACGTGGACGCGGCTGGCCGGCTTAGGTTCCCGAGGTTATCAGCTTTTGTGTCGCCCGGCACTTGGCGAACGGGCTTTGCTCTTCCGGAGGAATGCAGCTTCGCTGCTGGGCGCGACCAAATGAAGGCTACCATCCCGCAGGGCCGCTGCCCCTGGCCCACCAAGCCGCTTGACATCGAATACCATGACAAGGAGTGGGGGAGGCCCCACCATGACGACAGGGCCCTATTTGAGCTCCTGATCCTTGAGGGCGCTCAGGCGGGGCTAAGCTGGACGACGATCCTCGCGAAGCGGGAGAACTACCGGAAGGCGTTCGACGGCTTCGACGCCAGGAAGATCGCCAATTACGGGGCAGGGAAGACGGCGAGCCTGATGGCCGACGCCGGCATCGTGCGCAACCGCCTGAAGATCGCGGCGACGATCCAGAACGCGAAGGCATTCCTGGCCGTGCAGAAGGAGTTCGGCAGCTTCGACCGCTACATCTGGTCCTTTGTCGGCGGGAAACCCCTGGTGAACAGACGCCGGGGGCGAGGAGACGTGCCGGCGCGCACATTGCAATCCGACGCCATGAGCAGGGACCTGAAGGGGAGGGGATTCAAGTTCATCGGCACGACGATCTGCTACGCCTACATGCAGGCGACGGGGAGGGTGAACGATCACCTAATCGTCTGCTTCTGCCACGCCGAGTGCGCCAAGCTGAGGTAAACAGCGCGGTCAAATAACGGAGAGCCATCCATGGGTCTGAATAACATAGATCATGTCGTCGTCCTGATGATGGAGAACCGGTCCCTGGATAACCTCCTGGGCTGGCTCTATACGGACTCGCAGAAGGGGCCCCTGGCATATTTTCCCCAAGGTGCTGGGATCCCGTACGACGGCCTGTCCCCCGGAAAGTATTTCAACCAGCTGGACGGGGAGGGCTCGCCCCTTGTCTACGCCACGCACCCGCCGACGGCATGGCCCTCGTGCCCGCAGCCGAGCCAGACGCCGACACCGGACCCGCACGAGGAGTTCGAGTTCGTGACAAAGCAGCTGTTTGGAGCCAAGGCACCCGTCCCGGGTGCGCCTGCCGACATGAGCGGCTTCCTCGAGAACTACGCCACCACGAACGCGGGCCATGCGAGCGCCGGGCAGATCATGCAGGGCTTCGGCCCGGAGGATGTGCCGATCATCACCAGGCTGGCGCGAAGCTTTGCGGTCAGCGACCGCTGGTTCGCGTCGGCCCCAACGCAGACCTGGCCCAACCGCGGCTTCGTGCACACAGGCTCCTCCGATGGCCACATAAACAACGAAAATTACGAGCCCTACGCCAACAGGACGATATTCAACGCCCTCGAGGACAGCGGGAAAACCTGGGGCGTTTTCCACGATACGGACATCGTTCCCTCCCTCACCCATGTCCAGTTCACGCAGCTCTGGGACAAGGCCTCCAACTTCCAGAAGTTCGACAAGTTCAGGAGCCTCTGCGCCGATTCCAGCTCAAGGCTGCCGTCGTACTCCTTTCTGGAGCCGCGCTTCGTGCCCGAGCCAAGGTGGTGGTGGCCCTGGAGCACCAAGTATCCGAGCGACTACCATCCCCCTCACGACGTCCTCCGCGGGGAGCAATTCCTCGCAAGGGCCTACGAGGCCGTGCGCTCGAGCCCATATCGGGACCGGATACTCCTTGTCGTGACCTTCGATGAGCACGGTGGCTGCTATGACCATGTCCCGCCACCGTGGGGCTCGCTGGCGCCGCTTCCAGGGCCCACGGCCAAGGCAAACAACTTCGGGTTTGACCGTTTCGGGGTGCGCGTTCCAGCGCTCCTCATCTCATCCTGCGTGGAGGCAGGCACCGTCTTCAGGTCGGACGGACCGGTGCCTTTTGACCATACGTCGATTCTGGCGACCCTCAGGGACTGGCTAGGCCTCGAGAGTGATCCGACGAAGTTCCTTCCAAGCCCGCGAATCAAGGCTGCACCGAAGCTCGATAGCGTGCTGAAGCCAACACTCGTAAACAGAGAGTGGCCGACCATACCGGTGCCGATGAAGATCTGGTGGAAGGACACGGCAAAGGACACCGACCTAAACGACGTGCAGAAGAGCCTGCTGGCACACATGAAGCGCAGGGACTCTGCGGATGCGGGTGCCGGGTCCATGGAGCATCACGCGGTCGAAACACGGAACGAGATGCACACGATACAGCACGCCCTGGACTACCTTAGGACCAAGACACCGGGCCCATCGAGGGCCGAGGGCACACCCTCGAGCCCGACACGATAGCATCCGGAGCAGGCGCGGCTCGCAGGGTTGTGGTATTTGACTGACGGCCAAGTAAGGGGGCCTACTGTCGGCTGAATGCCTCGAAAATTCGAGCAGCTTTGGAATCCACGGGGATTGACCGGCCGGGCGACCTACCTCTGGTGGGGACTCGGGCTGATGGCCCTGAAGTACAACATGGACCGGATCATCGCCATGGGCGGCTTCGGCTATTACTGGAACTGGGCCAGCTACTGGGCGCCGTTCGACACTCCGCTCGTTCAGCTTAACGCGAGGCAGATCCGGTTTGTCATCGCGATGCTTGTCTCGGCATTCCCATTCATCGGCGCCGGCGTGGTGCTCACGATACGAAGGCTCCGGGACGCACGGTGGCCCCTTTGGTTCGTGGCCTTCTTTTTCATCCCCATCCTTAACCTCGCCCTTTTCGCGTCGCTTGTGGCGGTGCCGGGTCGCGAGGCCAAGACCGCCACCTTGGATGCGTGGTGGGGTCGCCTCGCGGCGCGTTTCTCGGTCCTGAGGCCGGCGGCCAGCGCGGCCCTGGCCATCGGACTCACGGCGGTCCTTGTGGTGCCGCTGGCCGCCCTGGCAGTGATGGTGTTCAAGACCTACGGATGGGGTGTGTTCGTCGCGCTCCCGTTCTGCCTGGGTATGTTTGCGGCCTTGTTCCACAGCGCTGCGGAGCCCAGGTCGTTGCGGGAATGCGTTGGCGTGGCGCTTCTCGCATTGGTCTTCAGTGGTGTTGCGCTCCTGGCCGTGGCCGTCGAGGGGCTCATATGCGTCCTCATGGCTGTCCCGTTGGCCACGCCTTTGGTTGTCCTCGGCGCGACAGCGGGCTACTTCCTGCAGAGGGACAAGTGGCGCCGCCCCGATGAGGCCGTGCGACTGTATGCAATGGCATGGATAGCGCTGCCGTTCTCGTTCCTGGGCGAGGCCATTCAACCCGAGGGGCCCGTGCTGTATTCGGTGACAACCAAGGTGGAGATTGCCGCGCGGCCGGAGGCGGTCTGGCGCCACGTGGTCCAGTTTTCGCAGCTGCCGCCGCCCACCGACATCTTCTTCAGGGCGGGCATTGCCTATCCGATCCGTGCCAGGATCTGGGGCTCGGGCGTTGGAGCGGTCCGCCACTGCGAGTTTTCAACAGGACCTTTCGTCGAACCCATCACGGTCTGGGATGAGCCGCACCTACTGGCGTTCGACGTCACGTCGCAGCCCCACCCGATGCGCGAGCTATCCCCTTACCGGTCGCTCGACACGCCACACCTGAACGGATTTTTCCTGTCGCGCCACGGCCAGTTTCTGCTCTCGGAGCTTCCGAACGGTCACACCCGCCTGGAAGGGACGACATGGTACACCCAGAGCCTCTGGCCGGGGAGATACTGGCACCAGTGGTCTGACTACCTGGTACACAAGATCCACAGGAGGGTCCTCGAGCATATCAAGGCCGAGACTGAATCCGCCGGGGCGGGGCCTCTTGGAACCTAGCGATCCGCGACGACGGGACGCCCCGCCTCAATTGCCGCGAGCGATGCCCGGTACTGTGACTCGAACTCGTTCGGCCCCTGCACGGCCATGCCCAGGTCGCGCATGATGCCGTCCTTGATGCCGTAGATCCAGCTGTGGACGGTGAGCGGCTGTCCGCGCTCCCAGGCGTCCCTGACGATGGTGGTAAGGCACACGTTGCTGACCTGCTCGATCACGTTCAGCTCGCAGAGCACGTTGGCCCTGGCGCTTTCGCCGGTTATTCCGTGGATGCAGGCCGTGTGCTTCTGGGTCACATCCTGCACGTGGCGCAGCCAGTTGTCGGCGAGGCCGATCCTGTCGCAGCGAAGCGCTGCGCGGACGCCGCTGCAGCCGTAGTGGCCGCAGACGATGATGTGCTTCACCTTCAGCACATCGACGGCGAACTGGACGACCGAGAGGCAGTTCAGGTCCGTGTGGACGACGACGTTCGCAATATTGCGGTGAACGAACACCTCGCCTGGCACGAGGTTAACGATCTCGTTCGCGGGGACCCTGCTGTCTGAGCATCCAATCCACAGGTAATCCGGGGTCTGCTGCTTCGCGAGCTTCGCGAAAAACTCGGGATCCTTCGCGAGGATCTTTTCGGCCCACTTGCGGTTGTTTTCGAAGAGGTGGTCGAGCTGGCCCATTGAGGCGCCTATGCTCCAAGACTACGGTGCGGTGTCGATTGCAATTCCACACTTCCCGGCCATCGAATCAGGCTCGTTTTGGGGCAAGTCCTCTGCATTAGTCGTGGTTCCCCTTGGCATTTAGTGCCGAACCCAATGCCCCTGATTATGAACAAGATCACCCTGGCCCTGCTTTCACTCGCCCTCCTGGGAAACGGCCTTCGCGCCGCCGACAGCCCGGCGAAGCCGGACCAACTCCCGAGGATCTCGGTCAAGGGAAACCATTTCGTCGATCCCTCCGGCAACGTCGTGCTTTTCAGGGGCGTCTCGGTCGCCGACCCGGGCACCCTGGCGGACCGCGGCCAATGGAACCGGGAGCTCTTCGTGGCGGTGAAGGAGCTCGGGGCCAACCTGGTCAGGCTTCCCGTCCATCCCCGGCAGTGGCGGATGAAAGGCAGGGAAGGGTACTTCAAGCTCCTCGACCAGGCGGTCGGCTGGTGCGGCGAACTCGGCATGCATGTCATCATCGACTGGCACTCCATCGGCAACCTCCAGAGCGGCCTTTTCCAGATCTCGGACAACGGCGACTATGAGACGACCCAGGCCGAGACTTTCGATTTCTGGCGGAGGGCGTCGATCCACTTCAAGGGAAACACGACGGTGGCCTTCTACGAGCTCTTCAACGAGCCCACCCACTTCGGCGGCATGCTCGGGACGATGACGTGGACGGAATGGCGCGCCCTGAACGAGGAGATGATCGGCATCATACGGTTCTCCGACAGGCAGACAGTGCCGCTTGTCGCGGGCTTCGACTGGGCCTATGACGACACGGGGTTCCGCTATGAGCCCATAAGGGCCGACGGCATCGGCTACGTGACGCACCCCTATCCGAACAAGCGCAGCCAGCCCTGGGAGCCCAAGTGGGAGGAGGATTTCGCCTTCCTGTCCGACAAGTACCCTATGATCGCAACCGAGATCGGTTTCGAGGCCGGAGGCCCTTATTCCGACCAGGATGACTACGGCAACCGGATCACGCGCTTCCTTGAGGGGCACGGCATCAGCTGGATGGCCTGGGTGTTCGACACGGAGTGGACGCCGCGCATGCTCAAGAGCTTCGACGGCTTCGTGCTCCGGCCCGACGGCGAGTTCTTCAAGGAGGCGATGCACCGCCCCGTGGCCGCGCCCTCGGAGTAATCAGGAGGCGCCGAGGAGCTTCTTCTTCTCCCGCTGGAACTCCTCCTCGCTCAGGATTCCCTTCTGCCTGAGGATGTTCATCCGCTGAAGGACGAAATAGGGGTCCTTCGACTGCTCGACATCGTGGGGCATGGGTGGCGCGCTCCCCCCCGAGATACCCTTGTCGATCTGCTCCAGCACGGAGAGCCGAAATCCCAAGGGGTCCCCGATCTTCGCGTAGGGCACCTTGTCCGTGCCGGTGCCCTCAACGACGATGGTCCCATAGTTGAAGATGCGCCCAAGGATGCCCTGGTCGACCGTGATGCCCTCGACCTGGCGAAGGAGCGTCTCTGAGGATCGGTGGCGCAGGATGCCCGTCTTCACGACAACCCTCTTGTTCGTCACCGCGAATTCCGCCGAGGCCCGCCTGCAGGCACCCGCGAGCGCTAGGACGACCCCGACGGCTGCAAGCACGGCCGGGATGACAAGCGCCTGCCTCGCGGTTTCACCGGCCCTCAGGACGAGGACCAAGCTCACGATCGCCGCCACCCAGGCGAACAACGCGGGCAGGTAAAGGATGCGGCTAAGGCGGCCCTCGCGGGCAACCACCTCCCCGGCCATCAGGTGCCTCCTTATGTAGCTCATTGCCGGTTCAGGGTTTGTCCGCGGCGCGCTCCGCAGGGGTTTCCTGAACCGACCGTGGATGCGATATAAAGTTCGAGCCGTTCCCGAATTAACCCCAGCCGGCTACGACCTGGCCGGGGGCAAGGCCGTCTTGTTCATCCACTGGGCGTCCGTCATGACGTCCCAGTACACGTTGTAGCGGTGATAGTATATCTGCCAGAAAGGCCTGAAGGTCATTTCGGGCGGAAGCCCGATCCCGAGCGAGTGGAAGGAGAGGTCCGGGCCGTCGTCCTTCACCAGGGCCGACCCGAGTGGGCCGGACGCCTTGACGAGCGTCGGCACGGGCACGCCCGTGTCGTTTTCGTTGGTCCTCTGGTCTGCCGAGTAGGGGAGGGAGTCCTTGACGGGCGTCGGCCCAAGGTCGGCTGCCAGCACCAGGGGACCGTAGAGGAACGCCACCTTGTTGGGCTGCGTGCGCATCGACTCAGTCCTCACCACCATCGGGACGTTGATCCCGATCGTGTCGCCCTTCTCCAGCTCAAGGTGCAGCGTGGCGTAGGTGCCCGGTGTGCCGGCGACGTCGATCTTGGTGCCGTTGAAGTCAAAGGTGACGGGCGAGTCGGCCCATCCCGGGCATCGGACTCGTATCGTCACAGGCCCCGTGGGGGCCGAGACCACCGTCAGTGTGGACTTGCCGGTCCTCGGGTAGTCGGTGTCCTGCCGAAGGACCAGGCCCTTCTCCTTCCAAGTGAGCTCCGAGGGGATGAAGAGGTTCACGAAGAGGTCGCTCGCCCCGTGGAAGTAGATGGCCTCGCCGTACTTTGTGTGGTTTTCCATGCCGGTTCCAACGCAGCACCAGAAGGAATCGACCGGTGTGCTGAACGTCTTGTACATGCCGGGCTTGAGCGACATGAAGTAGGTGAACATCCCTTTTCTCGGCTCCTGGGACGCAAGGATGTCGTTGTAGAGCGCCCGCTCGTAGAAGTCTGCGTACTCGACCTTCGGGTTCCAGCCGAAGACATGCTCGGTGAGCTTGAGCATGTTGTAGGTATTGCAGGTCTCCGCAGTTGAACCGTCCAGCCGGTTCGCCTCCGTGTCCTCCTCGAAGAAGAACTCATGGTCGCTGTTGCCGCCGATGACGAACGAGTACTTGTTCGCAACGAGGTCCCAGAAGTACTGCGCGACGGCGCGAGCCTTTGGGTCGCCCGTAGCCTCATAGGCCCACGCTTCGCCGATGATCTTCGGGATCTGGGTGTTGGCGTGGCGGCCGGGGAGCACGTCCTCCTTCGCGGCCATCGGGTCGAACAGCGCCTTGTGATAGAATCTCCTCGATGTCTCGAGGTAGGCGGGGTTTCCCGTGAGGTCGTAGAGCTCGACCAGCACATCCATCATCCCTCCCTGCTCGACCGAGAGCATGTCCTGGTCCTGCTCGGGCGTGAGGTGCTCGGTCATGGCGCCGACCCAGTCCGCAAGCCTGATGGCGACGTCCTTGGCCTGCGTGTTGCCCGCGAGGACCCAGGAATCGACCAGGCCCTTCAGAATCTTGTGCTCCGTGTACCACGGCACCCATGCGCCGCTCGTGAAGGAGTGGTCCTTCACGCTCACTATGCCCAGCTTCAAGTCGCGCAGTGTCTTTAGCTCGATGGGTGGGAGCGCCCCGACGTAGCCGTCGCCGTAGAGTGCCTGGCACTGGGCCATCTCGGAGACGATGTAGTCGATCCGCTCCTTGAAGCGAGTATCGCCCGTGGCAATGTACTGCTGCGACAGCGCCGTCAGGTAGTGGCCGAGGGTGTGGCCGGCAACGCCCATCGACTCCCATCCGCCGTAGAGTTCGGCCTTCGGTTTGAGCCCGGCGTAGAGGCGGGTGTTATGCAGAAGCCGGTCCGGCTCCAGTGAGAGGAGATACGCCGCGTTCAGGTCCATCGCCTTCTTGAAGGGGCTGTCCAGGAGCTTCACATCGCCGAGCGAGAACGGGGCCGCGAGCGGCGGAGCCTGTAGGGGCAGGGGAGCTGCGCGAAGCAGGCCCGGGGCGCCCGCGAGGATAAGGGCAAGGGAAACTCGAATATTCACGGGGCTTATTCCTTGTACTGAAGCGTTGACCGTGCCCCGCGGCGAGTACTTCTTCAATCAACCCCCGCGGACGGCCGTTGCCCGTCCGGGAATTGTTCCGACCCCCGAAATCCCCATGGAAACAAAGAACGTATCGCGCCGTGAGTTCATCAAGAAGGCCTCGTTAGTCTCCGCCGCGACAATCGCCTTCCCCTACATCATGAGGGGCCAGCAGGCCTCCTCCCCGAACAACAGGCTGAACATCGCCTGCTGCGGCGTCGGCGGCCGCGGCGCGAACGCCGTGTCCGGCCTCTCGAGCGAGAACCTCGTCGCCTTCTGCGACGTCGACGACCGCATGGCCGCCGCGACTTACAAGCTGCATCCCGAGGTGCACTCGGACCACATCTTCAAGGATTTCCGCCAGATGCTGGACAAGTGCGGCAACGAGATCGACGCCGTCACGGTGTCGACGCCGGACCACATGCATTTCCCGATCGCGATGGCCGCCCTCTCGCTCGGCAAGCACGTCTTCGTCGAGAAGCCGCTCACGCACACGATCTCCGAGGCGCGCCAGCTCGCCAAGCGGGCCAGGGAAAGGAAGGTCGCGACCCAGATGGGCAACCAGGGCCACGCTGGCGATGGCTGCCGCACGCTTAAGGAGTGGGTGAGCGCGGGCATCCTCGGCGACGTGACCGAGGTCCACAGCTGGACCGACAGGCCGATCTGGCCGCAGGGCGTCAGCCTGCCCGACCACTCGAAGATGATGCCGGTCATCCCCAAGGAGCTCGACTGGGACCTCTGGCTCGGCGTCGCCGCCCAGAGGGAATACGACCCGGCCTACATGCCCTTCAACTGGCGCGGGTACTGGGACTTCGGCACAGGGGCCCTCGGTGACATGGGCTGCCACATCCTGGACGGCGCCTTTTACGCCCTGGAGCTCGGCTCGCCGACGCACGTCGAGGCCGTGAGCGCCAAGCTGACCGCGATCAGCCCCCCGAAGGCCTCGGTCGTGACCTACCGGTTCCCCGCGAGGGGCTCGATGCCCCCGGTGAAGCTCATGTGGTACGACGGCGGGATGCTGCCGTCCCTGCCGGACGCGATAGCGGACGGCACGCCGCTGCCGTCGAACGGCACGCTCCTCATCGGCTCCAAGGCGACGGTGCTCGCCGACACCTACTACGACCACGTCACGATCGTGCCCGACGCGAAGATGCTGGAGCTGAAGGGCTCGCTGCCTGACAAGACGATCCCGCGCGTCGGCATGACGCACTTCATGGAGTGGGTGCGCGCCTGCAAGGGCGGCGTTCCCGCCGGCTCCAACTTCGACTACGCCTCGGGCCTCGCCGAGATGGTGCTCCTCAGCAACCTGGCCATCCGCGCCCAGCGCCCGCTCGAGTGGGACGGCGCCGCGATGGCGGTCACGAACCACCCGGCCGCGAACCAGTTTCTGACGAAGCAGTACCGCCCCGGATTCGGAGTCTAGCGCCTACCTGAGCTTCACGACGGCGGGGTCCCCGTCGCCGGCGGCATTGGTCGCCGTCACCGAGATCGATGCCGACACGACGTCGAGCCTGCGCTCGACCGGATGCGCCGCGTTGGCGCGGATGACATCCAGTCCCTCGAGCACGTCCTTCTCGTCGGCGCCCGAGGCGACGACGTAGGAGATGACCGGGCTGTTCCCGTCCGAGGCCGGCGGCGTGATCCTTACGCGCACGCCCGAGGAGCCCGTCGTGACCGAGACGGCCGCGGGCGCCGAAGCCGTCTTGAGCTTCCGTTTCCTCGAGGGCTTGATGGCGGCCGTCGGGAGCGAGGCGGGGCTCGAGCCCAGGGCGTTCGTGGCCGAGACCGAGAACGTGACCGGGCTTCCGTTTTCCAGGTCGCCGATGACGACGTAGCCCTTCGCCTGGAAGTCCTCGGAGGAGACCATCGCCCTTGCGCCGTTGGAGGAGGTGATGGTGTATCCCGTGACCGGCGAACCGCCGTCCTCGCATGACGGGATCCATGTCACGTAGGCAAACTGGTCCTCCGCCTCGGCGGACACGGCGTCGGGAGGCTGCGGGACGGTGGGGGAACCCACCTGCTCGTCGAGGATCGACTGGTAGGCCGAGGGGACGCCGGCGTCGGACTGCTGCGCCGGGCCCGACTCGGCGGGCGTCCCGTGGAAAGAGATCATTGGCTGGGAAACCGTGTTTGAGTCCACGAGCACGGTGCCCGACGAGGCGCCGGAATACTGAACGGCCACGATGGGGAAGTGATCGATCTGGTCGTGCTCGATCGTCACGTCCTGGGAGCCTGCGATATTGATGGCGCCCTCGGATCCGTTCTCGACCGCGGTGTACGTGAAGCGGCTGTCCAGGATCCGGACCTGCGACGAGGAGACGACGGCCAAGCCCGCGTGCGTGATGTCCGCGAACAGGCAGGCGTCGACCGTCGCGTCGCCGACGCCCTCGAGCTCGAGGGCCGTCGTGTCCATGTGGAGGAACTCGTCCTCGACGAACTGGACCGCCTCGGCACCGGACACCCTGACGGCGGCCCCCGGGAACTTGGGCCGTCCCGCGTAGTCGAAGCGCAGCCCCTTGAAGATGATCCCCGTCACGGGGTGCTCGGCCATGCCGCGGACCTCGAGCAGGGCCGGGCTCGCGGAGGCCTCGATGATCGCCGCCTTCATCTTCTCGCCCGGGCGCGGCGTGTAGAAGAGCTTCCTCGCCGAGCGGTCGAAGTACCACTCGCCGGGCTTGCCCAGGAGTTCGAACGCGTTGCGGACGTACACGGGGGTCGTGTCGCCCCGCTCCGACCAGATGGAATCCCAGGGCGTCGGCTCGAACAGGACGTCCTTCGGGTTCTTCCACTGCGCCGTCTCATCGGGCTGCGAGGCCCGGTCCGCTGCACCGGTGGAGAAGAGCTTCAGGAGCCGGCCCGAGGTCCGGCGCACGGGGGTCCCGTTCACATAGAGGCCGCTCGCCTGGATGAGGCCCTCCGGGGCTGGCGCGACCCAGAGTTCATGGCCGGAGTCATCGGGCGCCCACCCGTCGACCTTGTAGCCGCCCGTGACGACCGGGTGTTCGCCCGGGGCCGCCGTGTAGATGATGCTGAACCCATTTGTCGCCGAGTCCGCCGGGCCGAACTCAAGGGGGGCGTCCATGTGGTGGCATCCGGCGATGAAGACCGTGATGTCGTCCGCCATGTCCTTGTTCTCGGACCGCACGACGTCGCGGGCCCGCGCGATCGTGCGCAGCGGCGCCTCCTCCGTCCCGGGGTTATGGTCGTCCCCCGACGGGGACACCCAAAGCGCCGCGTGGGCGGTTGCCGCCAGCATGGCCGACAGGGCCACGATCCGGGCGAGGGTCAGCGGGGTCCGGGTGTTCACTGCCAACAGATTGCCCGTGAAAACCCGTTCGGCAACACCGAGGTCGCGATGCCCGCGCCCCGGGGATTTGCCTCGCCTTGGACAGGCTTCCGGACGGAGGTATGTGATGCCTTTTTCAAAACTTAACCTGGCGCCCAACTTCCTCAAGGGAGTGCAGGCCATGGGCTACACGGAGCCGACCCCGATCCAGCTGCGCGCCATCCCGGCGGTGCTGTCGGGCAAGGACCTGATCGCCTCGGCCCAGACCGGCACCGGAAAGACCGCCGCCTTCGCGCTTCCCGTCCTAACGATGCTCGGCATCCACAAGAAGGAGGGCCCCAGGGTCCTCGTGCTTGAGCCCACCCGCGAGCTCGCGGCGCAGGTCGAGACCGCCTTCCGCGACTTCGGCAGGTTCTCGGACATCCGGGCCACGGTCGTCCATGGCGGCGTGGGCTACGGCCGCCAGCGCAGCGAGCTGCGCGCCGGCACCGACATCGTCATCGCGACCCCGGGACGACTGATGGACTTCCTCCAGGAGGGCGAGATCAAGCTCGGCGGCCTGCAGATCCTGATTCTCGACGAGGTCGACCGCATGCTCGACATGGGCTTCATCCACGACGTCAAGCGGATCATCGCCAAGTGCCCCTCGAAGCGCCAGACGCTCTTCTTCTCCGCGACCGTCCCGCCGGAGATCGCCGCCGTGGCGTCCTTTGCGCTCAAGGATCCGGTGAGGGTCGAGATCGGCGTCGCCCGCACGGTGAACGCCTCGGTCACGCACGCCATCTACCAGGTCCACCAGGAGCAGAAGTTCGAGCTCCTGGCCGCGCTCCTGGAGACAATCGACTTCAACAGCGTGCTTGTCTTCTCAAGGACGAAGCATGGCGCCGACAGGATCGCCCGCCGCCTGCGCGAGGCGAACCACAGCGTTGGCGTGCTGCACGCCAACCGCTCGCAGAACCAGAGGATCGAGGCTCTCGAGGGCTTCCGCAGCGGCCGCTATGAGGTCATGGTGGCGACCGACATCGCGGCCCGCGGCATAGACGTCGCCGGCGTCTCGCACGTCATCAACTACGACGTCCCGGAGAACCCCGAGGACTACGTCCACCGCATTGGCCGCACCGGCAGGGCCCAGGCCGTCGGCGACGCCTTCACGCTCGCGACGCCCGAGAACAACGGCGATGTCCGCGACATCGAGCGCTTCATCGGCCAGGAGATCCCGAAGCTCAAGCTCGCGGGTTTCGACTACAAGGCCGCGTCCTCATTCCCAAAGCGCCCCGAGCAGCAGCCCAGGGGCGGCAACCGCGGCGGCCCGCGCCGGAGCAGTGGCGGCGGAGGTGGAGGAAGCGGCGGAGGTGGTGGCGGATCCTCGGGCGGCGGAGGCGGCTGGGGCCGCCCCGCGGCCGGCCCTGCCCACCATCCCAAGGGAAAGCCGGGCGCCCACTGGGGCCACCGCTAGACCCTACTTCTGCCCGTAGTAGGCCTCGTCGCCGTGCTTGCGGCAGAAGTGCCTGTCCAGGAGTCGCGCCGGGAATTTCAGCCCGCGGGGCCTGAGCCCCAGCGTGAGGGCCGCAAGGCGAGCGCAGAGCTCCAGGGCCACCGCGTTCTCGACGGCCTCGGCCGCCGAGTGCCCCCAGGCGAACGGCCCGTGCCGGTTCACGAGGACCGCCGGTATCTCCTCGGGGTTCCTCTTTGCGAATGTCTCGACGATGACCATCCCGGTGTCGGCCTCGTAGCCGGCGCCGAGTTCCTTCTTCGTGAGCTCGCGCGTCACGGGAACCGGCCCCCTGAAGAAATCCGAATGCGTCGTGCCGAGGACCGGGATCGGAAGCCCGGCCTGCGCGAACGCGGTCGCGTGCACCGAGTGCGTGTGGACCACGCCGCAGGCCTTCTCAAAACTCCTGTAGATCTCCAGGTGGGTCGCCGTGTCGGACGACGGGCGTAGCTTTCCCTCGACGCGGCGCCCCTCCAGGTCGACCAGCACCATGTCCCCGGAGCGCATCTTCTCGTAGGACATGCCGCTCGGCTTGATAGCGATGATGCCCTTCCTCCGGTCGACGGCGCTCGCGTTGCCGAAGTTCAGGTTGACGAGGCCGTGGGCGGGCAGCGCCAGGTTCGCCTCGAAGGCCTCGCGTTTGAGTTCGTTCAGCATCCGGGTGTTCGGCCCAATCAGAGTCAGGCGCGGGGCCCCGGGGCAAGATGGTAGTAGACCTCGTTCCAGCGAAGCTCCTTCTCGAACTCGGCAAGCTTGGTGTCGGTGTCGATGAGGACGAGCTCGACGCCCGCGATCTCGGCGAAGTCCCGCAGCTGCGCGGACGTCACCGCGTAGCTGAACGCCGTGTGGTGGGCGCCGCCCGCGCGTATCCAGGCGCCGCACGCCGTCTTGAAGTCGGGCCTGCACTTCCAGATCGCCCTCGCGACGGGAAGCTTCGAGAGGGGGGACGGGGGGGCGACGACGTCGACCTCGTTCACGATGAGCCGGAAGCGGTTGCCAAGGTCTATGATGGAGGCGTTTAGGGCGCGGCCCGCGGGCGCGTCGAAGACGAGCCGTGCCGGGTCCTCCTTGCCGCCGATGCCCAGCGGGTGGACCTCGAGGCTCGGCTTTCCCTGTGCGATCGACTCGCAGATTTCGAGCATGTGGGCCCCGAGGACGAGGCTCCCGCCCGGGCTCAGGTGATAGGTGTAGTCCTCCATGAAGGAGGTGCCTCCGCCCGCGCCCTCGCCGATGACCTTCATCATGCGCAGGAGGGCGCATGTCTTCCAATCGCCCTCCGCCCCGAATCCGTAGCCGTCGGCCATCAGGCGCTGCACGGCGAGCCCGGGAAGCTGGCGCAGCCCGTGCAGGTCCTCGAACGTCGTCGTGAAGCCCTTGAACGAGCCGCGCTCGAGGAACGAGCGAAGGCCGAGCTCGATCCTGGCCGCCTCGCGGAGGGAGTTGTGGCGAGCGCCGCCCTTCTGGAGGCTCGCCTCCACGCTGTAGCGCTCGGCATACTCGGCGCAGAGGCTCGTCACGAGGGCCTCCGTCACACCCTCCATCTCCCTGACCAGGTCACCCACGCCGTAGCCGTCGACGGAGTAGCCGAAGCGCGTCTCCGCGGCGACCTTGTCACCCTCGGTGACCGCGACGCGCCGCATGTTGTCGCCGAACCTCGCGAACTTAGCGCCCTGCATGTCCTGCCATCCCCGCGCCACGCGCATCCAGGCGGCCAGCTGGCCGATGACCTCCGGGTCCTGCCAGTGGCCGACGATGATCTTCCTGGGCAGCCTCATGCGCGCGTGCAGGAACCCGGCCTCGCGGTCGCCGTGCGCCGCCTGGTTCAGGTTCATGAAGTCCATGTCGATCTCTCCCCAGGGCAGGTCCCTGTTGAACTGGGTGTGGAGGTGGGCGAACGGCTTCTTCAGGACGGAGAGCCCGCTGATCCACATGCGCGACGGCGAGAACGTGTGCATCCAGAGGACGAGACCGGCGCACTCGGGAGCCTGGTTGGCCTCGAGGCAGATGGCCCGGACGGAGTCGGAGCTCGTGGCGACCTCCTTGAAGACGAAGGGCATCGGCATCCCCTCGGAGGCGTTGAGCGCACCCGCGATCTTCCTTGAGTTGTCGCCCACGATCTTGAGCGGGCCGGGCCCGTAGAGCTCCTGCGCGCCTGTCACCATCCAGATTTCGGATTTGGGGAGATTTTTCATCGAGAGTGTCTAGGCCGCCGCGGCCCCGGCGCTGATCGCGAGGAGCTCCTTCATGACGCCGGAGAAGTCGGCGCTCTTCCTCACGCCGCCGAAGCCGTCGTGGAGGACAAGGTACTGGGCATAGAGGCGGTCATAGGTCCTGCGCCGGCGCGCGTCCGGCTTGTACGAAATCTTCCTTAGGGTCGTCATCCTTCTCTGTGCCGAGGCGAAGTCCTTGTGGGCGCCCGCCAGGACCGCGGCGCTCATGGCCGCCCCGAGGGCGCACGCCTGGTTGGAGCCGGTGACGTGCAGCGTGCAGCCCGTGACGTCGGCGTAGATCTGCATCAGGAGCGGATTCTTCTCCGCTATGCCTCCGGCGCAGACGATGCGGCGGATCGGCACGCCGTACTTGCGGATGCGCTCGATGATGGCCCGGGCCCCGAAGGCCGTGGCCTCGATGAGCGCGCGGTAGATCTCGGCCTGGCTCGTGTGGAGCGTGCACCCGACGATGAGGCCGGTGAGCCTTGGGTCCACCAGGACCGTGCGGTTGCCGTTCTGCCAGTCGAGGGCCAGGAGGCCGCTCTGGCCCGGCTTGAGGGCAATCGCCTCGTCCGTGAGCGCTTTGTGATGCCCTGCCTCCCCGCGGCAGACCGTCTCGACCCACCACTTGAAGATGTCGCCGACGGCCGACTGCCCGGCCTCGATCCCGTAATAGCCAGGGAGGATGGCGCCGGGGACGATCCCGCAGATGCCGGGGATGTCGGGCACCCGTTTCCTGGACGAGACGACCGCGCAGTCGCAGGTCGAGGTCCCGATCACCTTGACCAGGGTTCCCTCCTTTACGCCGCACGCGATCGCACCGTAGTGGACGTCGAACTCCCCGATCGCAATCGGGATTCCCGCGGGAAGGCCGAGGACCGAAGCCCATCCCTCGCTGAGTTTGCCGGCCGCGTTCGTGGCGTCATGGGCCTTCTCATATAGCCTGTCCCTGAGCGCGGCCAGCCGCGGATCCAGTGCCGAGAGGAACTTCTTGTCGGGCAAGCCGCCCCAGTCGTCGCTGTAGAGGGCCTTGTGTCCTGCCGCGCAGATGCCGCGGACGACGAGGGCGGGGTCGTTCACTCCGGCAAGGATCGAGGGAACCCAGTCCGCCAGCTCGACCCAGGAATGCGCGGCCCTGAAGACGTCGGGCGCGACCTTCAGGCAGTGCCAGATCTTCGACCAGAACCACTCCGATGAATAGGTGTTGCCGCACTTCGCGATGTACTGCGGCCGCAGTCTTGCGGCGACCTCCGTGATGCGAGCCGCCTCCCTCCACGAGGTGTGGTCCTTCCAGAGCCAGCACTGGGCCGCGAGGTTGCGCCTCCAATTCGGGCGCATCGCGAGGGGCACGTTGAACTTGTCCACCGGGATCGGGCTCGAGCCGGTCGTGTCGACGCCAATTCCGATGACCTTGGAGGCTTTGAATCCCTTGGACTTCGCAGCGGCGGCGAGTGCGCCGAGGACGCAGTCCTCCATCGTGCCCAGGTAGTCGCCCGGGTGCTGGCGAGCGAGGTGGGGGTCCCTGGGGTCAATGAGGACGCCCTGCTCGCCGCTCGGGTAGTGCGCGACGAAGCTGCCGACCTCGGCGCCATCGCTGCAGCGCACCACCAGGGCGCGCGCGGAGTTCGTACCGAAGTCTATGCCGAGGGTAAATGCCATGGTTCGGGGTGGACCGCGCCGAAGATTTGCCGTCCGAACTCCGGACGCGATCCTGTATTGACTGGACGGTAAAGTGAACCGAACGTCGCCAGCACCGGAGCGGGCAATTTACCTCCACCCCTGTCGCCCGCCCCCAAGGTTCGTTACCCCTAGCACCCTATGGCCACGTCGTCTTCCTCAACATTGACCGGCATTGATTGGCTGGCCATCGCGCTGTACTTCGCGCTTCTGATCGGAGTCGCCTCATGGGCGGTGAGGAAGAACAAGGACACCGCCGCCGACTATTTCCTGGCGGGCCGCAACCTCGGCTGGTGGGTGATCGGAGCCTCGATCTTCGCCTCGAACATCGGCTCCGAGCACATCGTCGGCCTCGCGGGCTCGGGCGCGACGGACGGCGTCGCCCTTGCGCACTACGAGCTCCACGCATGGTGCCTCCTCGTCCTCGCCTGGGTGTTCGTCCCGTTCTACTCCCGGGCGCTTGTCTTCACGATGCCGGAGTTCCTGGAGCGCCGCTTCAGCACCGCCTCCCGCTACGTGCTCTCGATCGTCTCCCTCATCACCTTTATCCTCTCCAAGATCGCAGTCGGCATCTTCGCGGGCGGCGTTGTCTTCGCGACCCTGCTGCCCGAGGTGCACCTGACGATCGGGGCCACGACGATCAACAGCTTCTGGATCGGCTCCGTCTCGGTGATCATCCTCACCGGCCTCTACACGATGCTGGGCGGCATGCGCGCCGTCGTGTACAACGACGCCGTGCAGGTGGTCGTCCTCATAGGCGGATCGGCCTGCCTCACGTTCTACGGCCTCCACCGGCTCGGCGGGTGGGGCGAGCTCAAGCACTACTGCGGCTCGGAGATGCTGAACCTATGGAAGCCCATCACGCCCGCGGGGGTCCAGTCCACCTGGTCGCCCGTCCTGGAGACGAACGCCGCGGGTGCCATCACGAAGCAGGCCTGGTACTTCAACGGCAGCTACCCCTGGCCTGGCATGCTGATTTGCGCGCCAATCATCGGACTTTGGTACTGGTGCACTGACCAGTACATCGTGCAGAGGGCGCTCGGCGCCCCGAACCAGACGATCGCGCGACGCGGCAGCATCTTCGCGGCGTTCCTCAAGCTGTTCCCGGTGTATCTCTTCATCATCCCTGGCCTCATCTGCTTCGCACTCGCCAAGAGTGGAAAGATCGCCGAGCTCGGCTCGCTCGTGGGCGCCGACGGAAAGCCCGTCGCCGCAGAGGCGCAGGCCGCGTTCCCGCTCATGGTGAAGTACCTGCTGCCGCCGGGCCTTCGCGGCATCGTCGTCGCGGGCCTCCTCTCGGCCCTCATGGGATCCCTGGCCGGCGTCTTCAACGCCTGCTCGACCCTCTTCACGGTCGACCTTTACCAGAAGTTCAAGCCCCTGGCCACGCAGTCCCAGCTCGTCCGGATGGGACGCATCGCGACCGTGGTCATGATCGTGATCGCCCTGGCCTGGATCCCCGTGATCCAGGGCGCGCACGGCCTCTACGGCTACCTGCAGGCCGTGCAGGGCTACCTCGCGCCGCCGATATTCGTGGTCTTCTTCTTCGGCGTGTTCTGGAAGCGCCTCAATGCCCAGGGCTGCCTCTGGGCCATGGTGGTCGGCTTCATCTTCGGGGCGTTCCGGATGATCGTCGACACGCCTGTGACGATGAAGCTGCCGGGCTACGAGAACGGCTACACGCAGGGCTCGTTCCTCTGGATCGTGAACAACATCAACTTCCAGTACTTCAGCGTGCTGATCACCGTGGTCTCGGGGATCGTTATGGTCGTCATGAGCTACGCGACCGCCGCGCCCGAGTACGGACGGCTTAAGGGCCTCACGTTCGCCACGGCCACACAGGAGGACAAGGACGTCACGCGCGCCAGCTGGGAGAAGAAGGACGTTTTTTTCTCGGCCTTCATCCTGGCCTGCATCCTCGGGGCCTACATTTACTTCTCCGGCTGATGCCGAACACGCCGGGTTCCCCGAATTTAAATACAACCCCATGAAGTCACTATCGCTGGCCACGCTCCTCTGTCTCTCAATGTCGGCACCCTCGGGCCTCATGGCCGGGGCCGACAAGGTGGAGAAGGTTCCATTCGGCTCCGCGGGCGGCGTGCCGGTCGACCTCTATGTCCTCACGTCGTCGAGCGGGATGGTCGCCAGGGTGATGACCTATGGTGCGACGCTCCAGGAGCTCGATACCCCTGACAGGAACGGCGACATGGACGATGTCGTCCTCGGCTTCGCGAGCCTCGACGGCTACCTGAAGAAGGAGCCGTACTTCGGTGCGACGGTCGGGAGGGTGGGCAACCGCATCGCCAAGGGCCGCTTCACGCTCGACGGGCAGACCTACCAGCTTGCGCAGAACGACGGCTCGAATCACCTCCACGGCGGAATCAAGGGATTCGACAAGGTGGTCTGGAGCGCGCAGGTAGTCCACGGCGACACGCCCGCGGTCAAGTTCACCTACATGAGCAGGGACGGCGAGGAGGGCTACCCCGGCAACCTCACGGCCTCGGTCACCTATTCCATCACAAACGGCAACGAGCTGCGCCTCGACTACTCGGTCACGACCGACAAGGCGACGCCGGTCAACGTGACGAACCACAGCTACTTCAACCTGGGCGGTGCGGAGAAGGGCAGCATCCTGAACCACCAGCTCATGCTCAATGCCGACCGCTACACTCCGGTCGACGCCACGCTGATCCCGACGGGCGAGCTGAAGCCGGTGGAGGGGACCCCCATGGATTTCCGCAAGTGGACGGCGGTTGGTGCGCGCCTGAAGGATGTTGGCGGCAACCCTGTCGGCTATGACCACAACTACGTTATCAACGGAGGCGGAGGGAAGCTGGGCCTCGTGGGCAGCGTCTACGAGCCGGTGTCGGGCCGCGCCATGGAGGTCTCGAGCACCGAGCCGGGCGTCCAGTTCTACAGCGGCAACTTCCTCGACGGCACGCTCACCGGAAAGAAGGGCGTCGTGTACAACCAATACTGGGGCATCGCCTTGGAGACGCAGCATTTCCCGGACTCGGTGAACCACCCGAACTTCCCTTCCTATGTCCTCAAGCCCGGGGACACCTACAATTCGACGACGATCTACCGCTTCGCCGCGAGGTAGGTGCGGGGTTTGGAAATCGGCCGGGTGTCGGGAACAGTGGCTTGCGGCAGGCGTCAGGGCGTGGCAAATTCTGCATCCCCAACCCCCATGAAATCAGGTCTCCTACGCCTTCTCCTGCTTGCAACGGCCTTCACGCTCGGCGCCGCCCCGCGGCTCTCGGCCACCGACGACTCCCCAACGCAGCGGCTGCTGATGGACAGCGGCTGGCGCTTCCACCTCGGCAACGACTGGGGTGCCGGTTACGGCCTCGCGAAGGCCGGCACGGGCTACGGCCCCGCGGGCATCTCCTATAGCGACGCAAGCTGGCGCCAGGTAGACCTTCCCCACGACTGGGCAATCGAGCTGCCCTTTGACCAGACGGCGGACGGCTCCCACGGCTTCAGGGCCGTCGGCGAGGGATTCCCACAGAACAGCATCGGCTGGTACCGGAAGACATTCGAGCTTCCCGCCTCGGACTCCGGCAAGAGGATATGGATTGAGTTCGACGGCGTGTACCGCGACAGCACGGTCATCGTGAACGGCTGGTTCGTGGGCCACCACGAGAGCGGCTACAGCGGCTTCCGCTATGACATCACGGACCTCGTCAACTGCGGCGGCAGAAACGTGGTGTCGGTCAAGGTGGACGCGACCCAGGCCGAGGGATGGTTCTACGAGGGCGCCGGCATCTACCGGCATGTCTGGCTCGTGAAGAAGGAGTCCCTGTCCGTGGCGCCCGACGGCGTCTTCGTTTACACCCGCTTCAAGGACAACGTGCCAAAGGGGGCCGCCGAGCTCCATGCGGAGACGAAGCTCCTGAACGCGCTCCCGAGCTCGGTGGACACCACGGTCACCTGGAAGGTCATCTCCCCGGACGGCGACACGGTCGCCGTGCTCAGCCAGCAGGCAACGATCGCGGGCTCGACGACGGCCCAGCTCGGCCAGAGGGGGCGCATCCAGTCGCCGCAGCTCTGGTCCCCGGAGAATCCGAGGCTCTACACACTGGTCACGACCGTGCTCACGGGTGGCAAGACGGTCGATAGCGTGACGACGAGCTTCGGCATCCGCACGGTGGGTTTCGACGCCAACCGGGGCTTCATGCTGAACGGCGAGCCGTACCAGCTGAAGGGAACCTCCAATCACCAGGACAGCGCCGGCGTGGGCTCGGCCCTTCCCGATGCCATACAGTACTACCGCGTGAGCCGGCTGAAGGAGATGGGCTGCAACGCCTATCGCACGACCCACAACCCGCCGACGCCCGAGCTCCTGGATGCCTGCGACAAGCTGGGCATGCTCGTCATGGACGAGAACCGGCAGCTGGGCAGCGACGAGCACCACGAGGAGCTCCTTGAGGAGTTGGTCGAGCGCGACCGCAACCACCCGAGCGTCGCCATCTGGTCCATCGGCAACGAGGAGTTCGAGGTCGAGCGGACCATCACCGGCCAGCGCGTCGCCTCGACGATGCAGGCATTCCTGAAGCGGATCGACCCGACGCGCCCCGTCACGTGCAACGCCGACCTCGGCAACAACTGGACGGGCGTGGACGCCGCGGTCGAGGTGCGGGGCTGGAGCTATCACGTGGGCCAGGCCATGGACGACTACCACAGGGACCACCCGCTCCAGCCGAACGTCGGCAGCGAGCAGGGCAGCACGGTCTCAACCCGCGGGATATATGCGAACGACCCTGTGCGCGGGTACGTGAGCGCCTACGACGACAACGCGCCGGCGTGGGCGCAGACGGCCGAGACCTGGGTCTCTTTCTTCGGCACGCGCCCCTGGCTCTCGGGTGGCTTCGTCTGGACGGGATTTGACTACCGCGGCGAGCCGACGCCGTACGGCTGGCCCTGCATCAACTCCCACTTCGGCATCATGGACACCTGCGGGTTTCCCAAGGACAACTTCTACTACTACCAGTCCCAGTGGACCGACAAGCCGATGGTCCACATCCTCCCGCACTGGAACTGGGCCGGGCGCGAGGGCCAGGACATGGACGTGCGCACGCAGAGCAACGCCGAGGAGGTCGAGCTCTCGCTGAACGGCCGCAGCCTTGGGCGGAAGCCGATGCAGAGGTTTTCCGAGATCAAGTGGACCGTGCCCTACGAGGCCGGGGTGCTCCACGCACGGGCCTACAGCGCGGGCCGGTTGGTCGCCGAGGCCAACGTCGAGACGACCGGGGCGCCAAGCGCCGTGCGTCTCTCCCCGGACAGGGCGGTCATCAACGCCGATGGCCAGGACGTGGCGCTCGTCACGGTCTTGATTGCCGACTCCAAGGGCCGCGTCGTCCCGACCGCGGGCAACAAGGTCTCCTTCCAGATCGAGGGCCCGGGAAAGATCATAGGCGTCGGCAATGGCGACCCAAGCTCGCACGAGCCCGACACTCTTGTATCTATCCCCATGTTCCGCACCGTGGCCATCGACGGCTGGCGCTGGAAGAGGGTGAAGGACGTGAATCCCGAGAACATGCCCGAGGAGGGCGTTGCCTTCGATGACTCGAGCTGGGACCCGACCGATGTCAGCGGCGATCTAGGCTCGCTCGGCCTAAACGAGCGGGCTGTCTACAGGACCCGCTTCACGGTCTCCGCCTCGGACCTGGACTCGGCGGCGGTCGAGATTGTATTCGGCAAGGTGGCAGGAGGAACAGCCATGTACGTCAACGGGCAGAAGATCGGTGGATCGATCGATGCGCGCTCGGCCATGGCCTACGACGTGAAGGCGCTCCTTCACGCCGGCGAAAATGTCATCGCCGTGCCCACGGCGAACTACGGGCCGGAGGGGTCGGGGCTCAGCAGGGGAGTGTCGCTGCGCCTCCAGCAGGCCCCGGCTCCGCTAAGCTGGAGCCGCAGCGCCTTCAACGGCCTCGCGCAGGTGATCGTCCAGGCCTCGCGTGAGCCCGGTAGCATAAAGGTTGTCGCCACCGCTGACGGCCTCGACGCGGGTTCGATCGTCATCAAGTCGCAGCCGGCCGTTGCCAGGCCGTCGGTGCCCTGAAGGAGCGCTTCCCGCCAATGGATTCCCTTTCACCTGCGGAGGTGCGGGTGCTCGGCTCGCTGATCGAGAAGGACATCACGACTCCGGACTACTACCCGCTGACGCTCAATGCGCTGACGAACGCCTGCAACCAGAGCTCGAACCGCGAGCCGGTGATGGCCCTGGGCGAGCAGGCGATCGTCGAGGCGCTGAACGGGCTCCGGGAGAGGAAGCTCGCCTTCATGTTCCAGGGGGCCGACAGCCGCGTCGCGAAGTTCGGCCACAGGATTGCCGAGACCTTCGAGCTCGAGAGGCCCGAGACCGCGGTGCTCTGCGTCCTCCTCCTTCGCGGCCCGCAGACGCCGGGAGAGATTCGCGGGCGCACGGGCAGAATGCACGAGTTTGCGAACCTCGAGCAAACCGAGGCGTCGCTGGCCAAGCTCATGGAACGGACACCGGAGGCCCTCGCGGTGAAGCTCCCGCGCCAGGCGGGCACCAAGGAGCAGCGCTTCGCGCACCTGCTTGGAGGTGCGGTTGCCGCATCGGCCCCGCAGGGACTGGCGCAGACGGAGGTTCCCTATGTGGATTCCAAGGAGGAGCGGATCGCGAGGCTCGAGGCCGAGGTCTCGGCCATGCGGGCAGAGGTGGCGGACCTCAGGGGACAGCTCGCGGAGCTGAAGGCCCAGCTCACCTGACACGCGTCCTGCGCGATCTGCGCGGATCCCGCAATCTTACTCGTAACCGCGGCACAAAGCCGCATGGTGGCTTCATCGGACACACCTAAGGAGCGCTGTGATTGCATCCTTCCACAACCATTCGGACTGGAGTGACGGGCGGACCGGATTCGGCGCCATGTACACCTCTGCCGACAGGATGCGGGTCGATATCCTCGGCCTCTCGGACCATTTCTGCATCTATCCCGACGGCTCCGTCCCCTCCTGGTCCATCTCCCCGGACCGCGCGGACGAGTACGTCGACGAGGTTGTCTCCTACCAGGGCAAGGGGCTCATGGAGGTCACGGTCGGCGCGGAGTTCGACTGGTTCGACAACCATGGCCCGATACTGGAGCCCGTCATGAATGCCCTGACGCTCGACTACAGGATCGGCTCCGTGCACCACGTGGGGACCGAGCAGTTCGACGCCTCCGCGGCGTTCTGGCTGGCCCTGTCCGAAGAGCAGAGGGACGAGGTGTTCGCCAGGTACTGGGGTCTCATTCGCGGCATGGCGGAGAGCACGCTCTTCGACATCGCGGGGCACCTCGACCTGCCCAAGAAGTTCGGCTTTGGCCCCAAGGCGGACATGACGCCCGCGATTGACGCCGCGCTGGACGCGATTGCGGCGAACGACCTTGTGGTGGAGCTCAATACCGCCGGCTTCGGACGGCCGTGCGCGGACGCCTACCCGTCGCTCGAGATCCTCACCAAGTGCCGGGCGCGTGAGATACCCGTGACGCTCTCGTCCGACGGGCACATCCCGGGACACATTCTCTTTGAGTTCGAGCGCGGCCTCGGCCGCCTTCACGAGGCGGGCTACTCGTCCGTGGCACGGTTCCGGGGACGCGAGGCATGGTTCGAGCCCCTCGACAACGCACTCAGGTCCGAGAGGGAGTGATGCCTGGGCTCGACCCGCTGGGCAGGTTCTCGGACAGGGTGGGGGACTACGTCAAGTACCGGCCCACGTACCCGCCCGCCCTTGTCCGCTTCCTGGAATCAAGGGTCGGGCTCGGCGCAGGCACTGCCGTGGCCGACGTCGGCTCCGGAACGGGAATATTCACGGGCCTTCTCCTTGACGCGGGAGCCAGCGTCTTCGCCGTCGAGCCCAACGATGAGATGAGGAAGGCGGCCGAGGACGCCCTAGCGGGCCGGCCTGGATTCACGAGCGTGAAGGGGACCGCCGAGGCCACGGGGCTAGCCGACGGGTCGGTTTCCCTCATCACCTGCGCGCAGGCCTTCCACTGGTTCAGGACGGAGGAGACGCGCGCCGAGTTCCGCCGGATACTCGCACCCGGCGGCTTCTGCGCCCTCATCTGGAACACGGCGGTCGTCGATCGGACGGACTTCGCCATTGGCTACGAGAGGGTGAAGCTGGAGCACGGGACCGATTTCAAGCAGGTGCGGCACGAGGGCGTATCCAAGTCGACGCGCGGCGACAAGCTGTTCGGGAAGGGATCGTGGCAGCGCCATGTCTTCGACAACCACCAGCTCCTCGACCTTCCCGGCCTGAGGGGCCGGCTTCTTTCGTCCTCGTACGCCCCCAACCAGGGCCGTCCCGGCTATCTTCCCATGATGGCTGCGCTGGAGGAGCTCTTCGCGAGGACCCAGCAGGACGGGGTCGTCAGGATGGAGTACGAGACCGAGCTTTACCTCGGAAGGCTCGCCTAGGAGAGGACCTGGCTGAGCGCCCTAGCGAGTTCCTCGCCGCTGAAGGGCTTCAGCAGGAGGAAGCTCCTCGCGACGGCGGCCAGCTTCTCGCGGGTCAATTCCCTGCCGAAGCCCGTGAAGATGACAATCGGGATGTCCGGGCGCAGGGGCCTCATCTGCTCGATCAGATCCAGGCCCGTCATGTGGGGCATGGTGAGGTCGGTCACGAGTGCGTCGAAGCTGTCCGGCGCCCCCCTGAACGCGGCCAGCGCCTCGCGCGGGTCGTTGTAGGTGACGGGCACGTAGCCGAGCTGCTTGAGCCTCGAGGTCGCGAAGCTGGAGACGCTCGGCTCGTCCTCGACGAGCAGGATCCGCTGGCCCGTGCCACGGGGCGAGTCGCCGGCAATCGGCAGGTCGGCCGGCTCCTCCTCGGTCGTTGGGAAATAGAGGTCGAAGGTCGAGCCGACCTCGACGCGGCTGTTGACGTGCAGCGCGCCGCCGTGGCCGACCACGACGCCCTGGACGATGGCGAGGCCCAGGCCCGTGCCCTCGCCCTGGGACTTCGTCGTGAAGAAGGGGTCGAAGATGCGGTCCAGGGTCGCCTGCTCCATGCCATGCCCGTTGTCGGAGACCGTGAGCCTCATGTAGGACCCCGCCCTGAGGTTTGGGACCTCGCCCGCCAGCTTCTCGTCCACCTGGACGCGCCGGATGGATATCTCGAGCCTCCCGCGCCGCTCCCTCATCGCATGGAGGGAGTTGGCGCACAGGTTCACCACGATCTGGTGGATCTGCGTCGCGTCGCCGAGGACCCTGCCCGCCTCGAGCTCCTGGATGATGTCCACGGACAGCGAGGCGGAGGCGCGGATCAGCTTGAGCGCCTCGGTCACCGGGCGCTGGAGCTCGATCGGCACGAGCTTGGCGTTTCCCTGCCGCGAGAAGGTGAGGATCTGGGTCACGAGGTCCTTCGCGCGCAGCCCGGCTATCCTTATCTGCTCGAGCTCCGGCACGATGGGGTCCTCGTCCCCGACCGACATCCGCGCCAGCTCGCAGTAGCCCAGGATGCCGGTGAGGATGTTGTTGAAATCGTGCGCGATGCCGCCCGCAAGGGTTCCGATGCTTTCCATCTTGCGGACCTGGGCCAGCTGCGACTCAAGCCGGCGCCCTCGCTCCTGGTCCTCCAGCCATTCGGTGATGTCCTCCTCCAGCACGAGCCGGTGCCGGATCAGCCCGTCCGGGCTGAACATGGGCGATATGGATGTCCTCACGTGGACCCTGGCGCCGTCCTTGCGGATGGTGATCAGCTGCCCCTTCCAGGACTCGCGCTTCTGCATCGCGGCCTCGATGTGGTTGAAGACGCGCGCGCTCTCGCCGGGAGCCCGGATGGTGCGGATGTCGATACCCAGGAGCTCGCCCGGGCTGTAGCCCGTCAGCTCGCTGGCGCGCGGGTTCGAGAACTCGATCACGCGCTCGGGGGTCGTGATGTAGACGGCTATAGGGCTCTGGGCCACGGCCTGCGTCAGGACCCGGATCTCCTCGACCTGGCTGGCGAGCTGCCTGTTGGTCGCGCTGACCTCGCGCGTGCGCTCGGCTACCAGGCGCTCAAGCCGCGAGTTTTCCCTGCGCTCGAGGATCCTGGTTAGGATCACCGGCAGGCCGAGGGCCGCCATCGCGGCCAGGATGTAAGCGGCGTACGCCGCGGGGCTGCGGTACCACGGGGGCTCGATCTCGAAGGCGAGCACCGTCTCGTCGCCGAGCTTCACCCCGGAGCGTGGCCTCACGTGAAGCACGTAGCGGCCCTCCTTGAGGTGGTTGAACGCCGCGGAGCCGGTTGTCCCTACGGGCGTCCAGTCGGCGCCCGAGCCGTCGAGCTTCACCTCGAATGTGACCGGGACTGCGAAGGAGTTGCCGCTCGCCAGGAAGTGGGCGATCAGAGAGTTGTCGGTGTAGTCCAGGGGCGGCAGGTCCCGGCCGTCGTTGAAGAGCGTGCGGCTGCCGGCACCCAGGCTAAGGTGGGTGATGATGGCCCTGAGCGGCACGCGGGGCCCGGTCACGGTTCCAGGGTCGAAGCGCGCGAAACGGTGCATCGCGTGCAGCCAGACGACGCCCCCGCTCTCGAACGTGAAGTAGTAGGGCTGGAAACCCACCTCGATCGGGTCCGCGATCCGGCGCCAGACGCCGCCGTTGTTCTCCAGGACGTTCACGACGCCGTTGGCCGTGATCCAGAGGCGGCCCATCGAGTCGAGGCCCGGCCGGCCGGTCAGGTTTCCCATGCCCGGGATCGAGTCGACGAACGCCTGGTCGGGGACGAGCCTCTGGCTCGCCTCGTCGAAGCGCAAGATGTGCTCGGCCAGGTTGAACCTCACGATCCCGTTTATCTCGAAGATCTGCGCCCAGCTGGCCAACAGTCCGTTCGCATCGGTCAAGACCTTGAGGCTTGGGACGCCGCCCTCGAAGCTCACCAGGCCGACCTTGCTCGCGCCAAGCTCAAGCCATATCCGCCCGGAGGCCTCTGACACGGCGTTGTAGGTCTTGGTCAGGTCAGCCTCCGGAAAGTGCTCGTCGATCACGACGGCGCCGTCCGCCACGTGCAGCCATCCGAGCTCGTTGTCAGCGGCGTAAAGCCAGCGGCCCTTTACCGGTCGTTCCGAGAGGACCCGCAGGTTGTTCAGGGCTGGCGCGAAGAGCTCCCAGCCCGAGCCGCGCTTGGAATAGGCCCCCTCCTCGGTGCCCGCGATCGGCACTCCGGGGGCGACGGAGAAAGCGCCGACAAAGTGCTGCGCGGGGGTGTCGAGTCCGACGTAGGTCAGCCTGCCGTCCGCGTCGTAATTGCCCGTGTAGACGCGGCCATCGATCATCATCCAGAGCTTACCTTCAAACCGGTAGGGGTGAACCGTCGTTATGCCGGCACCGATGAGCGGCTCGAAGTGCGATAGCCTCGACGGGAAGTCGGCCCTGACGATGGCCCCGTCGGCGATGCCCCAGATGACGCCGCCGGGCCCCTTCAGCAGCTTGTGCAGCCCAGAAAGGCGGTGGTCGAGCGAGTGGTCGAGGACCTGGAGCCCGTGTCCGTCGTGGGAGAAGAAGACGATGCCATAGTTTTCCACGGCCGCCGCAAACGCGCCGTTGCCGGCGGCGCAGAGCGCGTTGATCCTCGTGCCGCTCGGGATGAGCGTCCCGGTGGGGAAGGGCACAGTGCCCTTGCCGTCGAACAGCTCGAGGCCGTCCTCGTAGGTGCCGACCAGCATGTGCGCCTCGTCGTAGGGCTGCGCGCAGGTGATCGCCGAGCGGATGCCCTTGGCCATGACCGTGGTCGATGCCTTCCCGTCGACCCTCGTCAGCTCGCCGCGGACACGGTCGCCGATGTAGAGGGAACCGGCGAAAGTGAAGATGGATTCCAGCGTATTGCCCTCGGCGACCGTCCGGGGGCTCTCGCCGGGGTGCCATGCGATGATCGGGCCGCTGGTGCTGTGCCAGTACCACTCGTCCCCCGTGTCATCGACGTTCTTGGGGACCGCGGGCACCTCCTCAGTCGACCGCCTCGGGCCCGGGCTTCGCTCGAGCCGCCAGAGGCCGTCGTCGCGGAATATGACCTTTGCCCCTTTTCCCGGGGCCCCGAGATAGATGCTTCCATCCTTGTCCACCACGGCGTCCATGCCCTCTGAGGGCACATCCCCGTACGCCTGGTGGAAGACGTCCCAGCGAACGCCATCACCGAAGGCCAGCTGCTGGCCCGCCACGACCACGATCCGGCCGTCGGGCATCAGTTCGATGTCGGTCGGGGGCCCCTCTAGTCCTATCGACTGGGCCTCGATGACCGAGAACGAGGGGGCACCCGTCTCGACGATTCCCGGCGGGGCCGCCGGTATCCTGTGGATCTGCGCGCGTGCCGCGGATGCAGCCAGCGCGCAGGCCGAGGCCGCGGCAAGAAAACGCAAACGTCGCGGGGAGGCCACCGGGCCTGCGGGGAAAAGGAACGCAGTAGCGCTTCTCAGGGAAACGAAGTGCTGGAACGTCGCCCTGTCCAATCGGACCAGGAGTGAAGTGGGGAGCCGGATGCGGGTAATCTGCTGCGGTGAAATAGTCTGTTCAAGCAGCCAAATCGGCGCGCGGCCCCGGGACTTTAGGCGAGGAAATGGGGGCGTCGGAGCCGTAGGCAATTATTGCCACATCGTGCCGATTTCTTTGCCGGGTGGATGAATTTTGAAACACCTATAATGATAGCACTTGTTAAACAACGATTTATGAAATTGGCATACGCAGTGCTATTCATGCGGGCAAAACATGTACGCACGATATCCTTTCAATTCGCCCAGGAACGACAGCGCCGAGCGAGGCGCCGCGTGGGATGAGATCGTCAGGCTCACATTCGAGGCATGCCTGAACCGCAGCGAGGGCCGCGAGTACGCGGCGAAGCGCATTCTCCAGGAGGCACTCCCGGATGCGATCGGCCGGTGGTCGGGCAAGAGCGGACTCTCGGCCGGCACCTGCAAGCAGAACCTCAAGGCGATGTTTGAGAGGGTGAGGGAGCAGGTGGCCATGGCCTCCGTGCAGCGCCGCCTGATCCTCGGGGACCTCCGCCGGAACGCCGCCCCCAGCACGTCCAGCCAGGGCTCTGCGGCTGCGGCGGGGAACATATTCATCAGCCGCCACATCCCGATCGACGACGTCTCGGAGATGCTGGACGCGCTCGCCGAGGCCGAGTGCGTGCGCAGCCGCCCCGTCGATTCGCCCGTCGTGGCCCTTCCCGTCCTTTCCTCACAGCTCGCAATCTCAGCCTAACGCAGAAGTCAGCATCAACCACAGGTCTCATACACAAACGCAATCGATCATGAAAACAGCCAGCCTCCCCGAGCTCAGCGCCCCGGCGCAGGGCACAACCAACGAAGCACCGGTCTCGGCCAAGAACACGCTAGTCGTGGGTCTCGACTGGGGCACGAACATGTCGTCCCTCATGGCCAGCCCCTACGGCAGCTCTGAGACCACGGTCATCGAGCAGATCCCGACCGTCGTCGGCTACACGCCCGACAACGTCCTGGACAGTGTCATCCCCGGCGACGCCAAGCGCCTCTTCGGCCGCATGGCCCTCAAATACCAGGCCCACCTTAACATCGTGCGCCCGCTCAAAGGCGGCGTGATCGCCGACCTCGAGGCGGCCCGGCTGTTCGCGCAGCACCTGCGCGGCATCCTCGGCTCGCCCCGCGAGATCCGCGCGGTCATCGGCATGCCCGCGAGCTCGGACCTGAGCGCCCGCGAGAACGCGCGCAACGCGGTCAGCGGCGTGTTCCACAAGGTCCTGTTCGTCCCGGAGCCCTTCCTGGCCGCCCTCGGGTTCCGCGACGAGACCAAGCTCACGGACCCGAAATACAACGACCCGGTCCTCAACTCACTCTACATCGACATCGGTGCCGGCTCCTCGGACGTCTGCTTGGTCCAGGGCCACTATCCGACCGTTGATGACCAGCTCAGCCTTCCGTTTGCCGGCGACGCGGTCGACCAGATCATCCTGGACTCCGCTCTCGCCACCTACCCGGACAGCGGGCTCACGCTCACGAAGGTGCGCGAGATCAAGGAGCAGTTCTCCTTCGTGCAGGCCGGCGAGGCCGCCCAGCCCGCGATCGCGACCGTCATGGTCGGTGGCAAGATCCGCAAGATCGACGTCACCCAGGCCATACACGCCGGCTGCGAGGCCCTCCTCGACCGCGTGTTCGAGATGACCCGCGACCTGATCGCCCGTGCGAACCCGGACACCGTCGCCGAGCTGCTCCAGAACATCATCGTCACCGGCGGTGGCAGCCTCATCAAGGGCTTCGGCCCGGCCCTCCAGGCCAAGCTGCTGGCCGAGGGGTTCGCGAGCCCGAAGGTCAACATCCTCGGCGAGAACTACAAGGACTACGTGGCCCGCGGCGCCCTGAAGGCCGCCCGCCACGCCAAGGACCGCCAGTGGCAGACGCTGTTGGGCTGAACAACAATTGGTTAGGGGAGCAACGGGGTCCCGCGCCTGCCAGCGCGGGACCCTTTTTTTGCGTGGCCGTGCCTGGCCGGACTCCAGGCGTTCCGGAGGCAATCCCGCGATGCAGCTTTGACGTCACGTGGTCGAACTTGGCGTGGCGCACC
>Ga0302319_10002789_pt1 | contig 37204 bp, 28 predicted proteins | sample Bog_T0_2_FD_203319 | JGI IMG/M metagenome (GOLD analysis project Ga0302319, IMG submission 203319) | Peat permafrost microbial communities from Stordalen Mire near Abisko, Sweden - Bog_T0_2 | ecosystem: Environmental > Terrestrial > Soil > Wetlands > Peat | place: Sweden: Abisko, Stordalen Mire...
ATCGATTGGAAAAGGCTGGCTGGTTTAAGGCTGGTGGGATCCTCGAAGGCATCAACAGCCTGGTGCAGGCCGCCAGGCGAAAGCCAGGGGCTTGTCGCTCAGATCGCAACTTTGCGACCGTCATTTACCTCATCGCAGGCAAACTCGATTCATCTTGTCAACCCACCTGAAATAGCGAAGAACCCGCAACTTTTAGCCCGAACACTCTCACCTCTCTTACTTCGCTAGGCAACGACCTTCAAGCCAGGTTTCGGTCGATGAGTGTACCAACTTCCACTACGTGGAACATGCCGCGATTCCAGCGCTTCTCATTGCGGTGAAGCGGCTCAGCGGTAAGCTTTTGAGCGATGGCGCACGCCGAAGATCCGCATCGAGCCTTCGGGAACCTGCCGACAGAGGTTTGGATAATGATTGGATCGTTACCATTGCAACAGGTGTCGTACGCTATGAGCTTGCCTTTTACTCACGATTAGCTCCAGCGAATTGGTCAACGTCAGGAGCCAGCGCTGGCTGCTCATGGCGCTCATCTTCCTAACATGATTTACGTTCACGACGGCGCTGCGGTGCACTCGCTGAAACGGTGAATTCTTCAGCCGGGCTTCGATTTCGCGCAGAGTTTGCGTCGCCTGATAGCGCTTCTTAGCTGTGATGATCCATACCGTCTCGCCTTCCGCCTGGAAGGCCAGGATCTCGTCCAGATCCAGCAGAATGTACTCTGGCCCGCTCCTGCCGACAATCTTGCGGCTGGTCGGGTAGCTAGCCGGACCGGCTACAGCGGCCAGTTTGCTTACCTGTTCGGACACGGCGTCTCTCCTGCTGTGCAGACCGACCGCCCGCTCCACGGCTTTCTTCAGCCGCGGCTCACTCACGGGCTTTAGCAAATAATCGACGGCTCCAGCCTCGAATGCCTCGATAGCATGCTGATCGTAAGCCGTCAGGATCACAATCAGCGGCGCGGCACTGGCGCGCAGATTTCGAACCACCTCCAGGCCGCCCATCGCGGGCATCTGCAGATCCAGAAAGACCAGGTCCGGGTCCAGCGTGTAGATCTTCTTCAAAGCGTCTTCGCCATCCTCAGCCTCGCCGATGATTTCGAGGTCGGCGAAAGGCTCCAGTTCTTCGCGAAGCACCTTGCGCGCGATCGGCTCGTCGTCTACGATCAGCGTCTTCAACACGTAGCTCGCTTACCTCGAAATCGAACCATTGAGCGGCACTGAAAATTGAACAAGGGTACCCTCGGAGCCGGATTCCATCCGTAGGCCGACGCTGGGCCCAAAGCAGAGCCGCAGCCGCTTTGTGACATTCGCCAATCCGACGCCGCCTCCAGACCGCTGATCGCTGAGCGTGGCCGCGCCCGGGCCGGTGTCTTCAATGCGGATCCGCACTTCGTCTTCGATCACCTTCACCTGCAATCGCAGCCAGCCTGCTTTGGGGTTCAGCGACAGTCCATGCTTGATTGCGTTCTCCACCAACGGTTGGATGGACAGGATGGGGACCGGAACCGCTAGCGCCGCGTCCTCCACATCGATCTCCGTCTGAAGACGCGGACCCAAGCGCAGCTTCTCGATCTCCAGATACGCGCGCACAATCTCTAACTCCTCCGAAAGGGCGATCAGCGTCTTATCGGTTTGCAGCGTGTAACGGAAGATTTCGGCTAGGTTTAAAACAGTCCGGCGCGCGCCGGAAGCTTCGCGTGGAATGATGCCATAAAGGGTATTCAGGGCATTAAACAGGAAATGGGGATTGATTTGGGATTGCAGCGCCCGCAGTTCCGCCTGTGAAACCAGCCGTTGCATTTCCGACCGCCGAAAGCGCTCGATCTGCTCGCTGATCGCCGAAGAGAGACGCGCCAGCGCCTTAACGTCTTCACTCAGATACCGTCTGCCTCCGCGCCGTCGCCCCAAGGCGATATAAAGCAGCTCTTCCGTGGACACCCGTACGGGAACCAGCACCTCCACCCAATACAACTGCGATCGATTGCGCAGTCTAGGCAAATCGGTGATGGGAGTGGGAAAGTCGGGATCGTCGAGTGGGAAATTGTCCAACAGCGCCGGACGGTCCAGCACCTGAACGCGGTTCGCGCTCATGAAGGTGCAAACCTCCTTGGCCGCCCAGTCGATGTATTCGGATTCTCCTTTCGCAGCCGAACTGCCCGACTGCAGGTTGCGTAACGCCTGGTCTATGTCCGGCCTACGGAAGACCACTAGTGTCAGCCAGTGCTGCAGACTGTTGCGCAACATGGCGAACGCGATTAGCAACAGGCACAACGCGACCAGGATTAGCGCTTGATAGAGCGGATTGTTGGCCACGGTGCCGCCTACCTGTACAAACCCGGACGTCGCACGGATCAGCCCGAAGGTCAACACTGTGGCTAACAGGACGTTCGCCAGAAACCGTATAAATGCGTCCAGCAACATGAAGCGATAGTCCTGCAGCAAGACAAACAGGGCCAGCGGTATACCCGCGTGATGCAGGGCGAGTTCTTTCGACCAGGCCTGCGCGGCGTGCTCCGATCCGAGATGCACGAAAGACATCGCGAACAACGCCGAGCACATGGCGGCCAACATCCGCGATGTCTTGCTGCGCTTATCCTGGCCGCTGCGGAACGCCAGTCCAATCAGGGCTAGCAGGGTCAAAACGGCAAATCCGACCGTGATCAGCAGCAGCGCGGCGTGGCGCTCATCGGCATGGTCCGGCCACAGCCGTGCGAAATGCAGCAGCACCGCCACCGAACTCAGCGTGTATCCAGCCACTACTAGCGGCGGTAGCTCCCCATCGAGAGAGATGTCGAATAGGACGGCGGGCAGGAAACTCAGGATGGAGAAAGTGACCGCCACCAGGATATACGGTTCGGAATTGGCGCTGTTCGATACCACCAGAACGGCCAGTGAACCCAGGTTCCAAAGGAACGCCAGGCTGGCGGCGGCGATGGATTTCCAGCTTTCCCGCCAAGGGGCGGAAGGCCTGTCCCGGATCAGCAGGACCAGAAAGATGCCGAAGAGAATCGCTCCCGCCGAGTGCCCGATCGTGTTGACAAGCTGGAATTCGTGCGTGGCCGGCATGGTGCTTTCGGAAGCTACGTTACATCCTTAGGATAGACGCACTGAGATCCGGGTTGAGGCGCCCCTGCAGAGCTTGGTTATTCAGGTAACTACGACGGTTAATTTGCGCATTAAAGGTCATAAATAGTTCTAGTATCGGCAAAATAGCTGTGATATACTTCGCCAAATGAAAAATACGCTGGCTGTGCTCGCTCTCTCGTCAGCGATACCGCGCCTGCCCCAGCCTCTGAGAATCAAATGAAGAAACGGCATTTTCTCGTCGCAAATCTTTAAAGACACAAAACGGAGGGGACATGAGTATTCGACTTATCGCCAACTGGTCCGCACTATCCGCTTTTTGGATAGCCGGCGGCTTTGCTCAAACAATTCAGTACATCGTGCCGGACGCGATGCCATCGCTGCCGTATTCGTTCGGGGTGATGTTCCCGAACGAGATTAAAACCATCGATGTCTCAGTAACCGCGCGGGGGACGAAGTTCAACCAAACCGGCATCCCGGCCAGTGCTCCTCCGGCATCCAGCCTGAAAGGGCAAATGCAACAAGCGCTGGCGAACCTGGATACCGCCATGCACGAACTGCACTCGTCGAAGATGGATATCGCCAAACTGAACATCAAATTTGCCGGGTACAGTTACGATCAGGTCCAGATGTTGGGCGATTTGTTGGAGGAATATTTCATCATCCGCAACACCAGCAAAGAGCTGAGATATCCGCCTGTCAGGACGCTGGTTGGCATGGAATCGCTAGGGGATGAAAAGAGATTGGTGGAGATCGATGCCACTCTGTTCGATCCCAAGTCGAAGCCGGAAATGTTGATGAATCAAGGGATCGAAATCCCGGATGATTATGGCACCCATGGGTCGACGCTGCTCATCGGCGGGATCACGGCCATGAACAAATCGCACGTGGTGAAAGGGTTGAACAGCATGCGCACCCAGGCCCAGACGTCGCTGGAGCATATGGACTTGGTGCTCTCGCAAGCAGGCGCGTCCCGGGGTGACGTAAAGGCGATCCACGTATTTTATACGCCCAAACCGGGAACGGACGCCGGCGATCGGGCGCAAGCGGAAAAGCTCCTGCGGGAGGAGTTGAAGAAGTATTTCGGCGACAATACAGAGGGGCCCAAGGTAACGCTTCAGGCGGATGTCGTGAATTGCTCACCGTACCTACGAGTCTTGGTTGACGCCCAAGCCAGTGTAAGGGCTCGACCAGCACCGAAGGCGTAAACCGAACCTGCGGCCTGCGCTTGCGCCATTAAGAAGAGGACCGCGAAAACAGCGCCATCAAACCCGCGAAGGACGAGGGTTTACGAACGGCCTCCTGCCCGGACAAGCGCAGGATCAGCGAGGCCAGACTTTTGCCCAAGCGCGACGAGTGCGCGACCGGCTTGCCCTCCATCAGGCTTCTTTGGACGGCCGGATCATCGGCGGGGAGGACGTGGAAGACCTGCGAGCCAAGAGCGTCCTCGACAAGTTCCCGGCTAACTCCAAAACGCTCGTCGAAGCGATTTAAAATCAGTTTGATTTTCCAGCGCCCGATGCCGTTGTTTTCCAGGTATTCGAGCACCCGTTGGGCGGCATGCAAAGAGGCTACGTCGTTGGTCGAAATCAGCAGCACTTCGTCGCTCAAATGCGCCTGCGATAGGCTCCATTCGGCGATCGCGCTACCCGCGTCGGAAACGATTACCGGATAGTGACAGCGCGCGTAGTCTAGAATCGCGCCGGCATCCAGAAGCTCGTCCGCGACGTCCAAGGGAAGTTCCGGAGCCAGCAGCACGTCCACGCCGTACCTGTTTATTATCATAGCCTTCCACAAGTCTGAATCCATGTCCGCGGCCCGGCTGAGGACGTCGACAAAGCTGAAAGTGCTTTTCACCTTTAATAGAAAGCCAACCGTTCCGGCAAAAGGATCGAGGTCGGCCAGCAAAACGGGGGCGGACGTCAGGCGCTGCCATTGGAAGGCGAGATTGCAGGCGATCGTGGTGGCGCCGCAAGCACCTTTGGCCGGGAGGACACAGTATATTTTCGCGCTTGAGGAGGCGCTGTCCAGCGCCGGAAATAGCCTGATCAGCTTCTGGGCGGCCGCTTGCACTTTATCCGCCATAAAGGGAATAGTTAAGAAATCTATAGCGCCAAGCCTCAGACAAGGCAGGATCAGATCGGGGTGGTTCGTCGGCAGAACGGTTAGGATGCCGAGTTGCGGGTCAAGGCGCAACAATTCAGGAAGCAAACCGTTGGCGGCATCGGGCAGTTCCCCTACATCGAGGACGCAAAGACTGGGCACGGAGCTCTGCAAGGCCGCGGCGAGGTCCTGCGGAGAAGGATCTGACGGTAATTGAACGGCCGCGCAGAACGGGAAGTGGTGCAGCAACAACGGATGCAGTTCCTGCGCCGTCGCCAGATTACCTCCTATATAGATAGCTTTGCAGCGGCCATGGTATCGATTTGTGTCTTTAGGAGCCATGGCGGTCGAGCGGCGGTCGGTTCCCGGGCCGTCTATTTGATCGAATCGACATTGTTCGCAATAGTATGAGAACGTTTCGCGCCAGAAGAACTATAACATCGATGGGGCTCGCCGATAAGATTTGATCCGGTCTTGTTCCGAAGGGCGGGATGGAATGAAAGGGCTGTAACAGAGAGATGACGGAAATACACACGAAACAAACAGTCGCGGTTTGCGACACGCAACCAGTAACAGCGGAAGGGCTGAAGATGCTGCTCGGATCTTGTCCGGATCTGGAATTCTGCGAAGTAGTCGACAGCCTGGATTCCGCGGCCTCCATGCTCCGCCGCCACCCTGTCGACATTCTGATTGTCGATAAAGGGTTGGGCATGCATTCCGTGCTCGACTGGCTGAACCAGTTGAAGATGTCGGAAAAAAGCCCGGCGATCGTAGTGTGGGGAGTTTCCGTCACGGAAGCGGAAGCATTGCGCTTCCTGCAGGTGGGTGCGCGTGGAATCGTTCGGAAAACGGCCGATTTGAACACACTCCTGACGTGTCTGCGGACCGTGGCCAGCGGCCGCAGTTGGATGGAGGACTCGGTATTCCGCGATTCCATTCGCGCCGAAAGGTATCCCCGCTCGGAGTTGACGCCCCGCGAACAGCAGGTGCTGGAACTGGTGGAGCAGGGCTGCAAGAACAAGGAAATCGCGCTCGAGCTCGGCATCAGGCCGGGCACAGTGAAGATCCACTTGAAGCATATTTTCGAGAAGACTGGCGTGCGAGGCCGCTATGGGCTGGCGATCTCGGGGCTAAAGGAGAGAGGGGTAGTGTCGCTGGCTAATTGAGGGCGAAACTACTCGATCTTGAAGGCGAAGGCGTAATCGCCAGGCTTCTGCGGCGGCAGTTCTACGGTCAGCGACTGACTGTCCTGCCGCCACTTCAGTTTCGCCTTCGATCCTAATAACTCGACCGATTTTACCGGTGTGGTCCTCAGGTTCGATCCTGTGCCGAGGGAATTGACGACCAGTTTGCCACTTTCGGGCCATGCCAGCGCGATCGCGTAGAGCGTGTGGCCCTTCGTCGTGAAGCGGATGTCGGAGCCTTTGAATCCCTTGGTTTCAGTGTCTTTGAAGGAGCCCTCTACCACTTTCGTCGGTCCTTCCCCGTAGATCTTCCAGGGACGCGCCGCGTAGATCGCCTCCCCGTTCGTATCCAGCCATTTCCCGATGTCGAGCAGGATTTGCGCGGCCTGCTCCGGAATCGTGCCATCGGATCGCGGGCCGACATTCAGCAGCAACGCGCCGTTCTTGCTGACAATGTCGACCAGTTGATCGACGAGGGATCCCGCCGGTTTGAACGTGTCGTTCTCAATGTAACCCCAGGACTTTACGCTGATCGAAGTGTCCGTCTGCCAGAAGACCGGCCGGATCTCAACGAGTTGCCCGCGCTCGATATCGAGCACGGCGGCATGTTCGGGGAACGACTTGTTCTTGTAATTGATCACCACTCCGCGCTTCCACTGGGCCGCCCGATTGTAGTAATAAGCGGCGAATTTCTGCAGGTAAGGCTGAAAAGCGGGCTGCTCGATCCACCAGTCGAACCACATCAGCTCGGGCTGGTATTTATCGACGATCTCGGACGTACGGGAGATCCAGTCGTCCAGATAGGCCGCGTCGGGCTGCACTTTGTCCGATTGCGCCGGTCCATAAAGAGCAAGATTATGGGGCACGTCGGAGTCGAACGTCATGCCGCCGTTATAGAACCACCAATGCTCTGCGCGATGCGACGAGGCGGCGAAATGCAGACCTTGCCGGCGCACCGCAGCGGCCAGTTCGCCCACCACATCGCGCTTCGGCCCCATCTTGGCGGCGCTGTAATCGGTAAAGCTGCAATCGTACATCGGGAATCCGTCGTGATGCTCGGCTACGGGAACCACGTACTTCGCGCCGGCTTTACGAAACAGTTCGGCCCACCGGTTGGCGTCGAATTTGGCGGCTGTGAACTTAGGAATGAAGTCCTTATAGCCGAATGAAGACTGCGGGCCGTAGGTGGCGACGTGGTGCTTGAACACGTCGCTCCCTACGATATACATATTCCGGGGATACCACTCGTTGTCGTAAGCCGGCACCGAGTAGACACCCCAGTGCAGAAAGATTCCGAACTTGGCGTCCAGATACCAAGCGGGCACCTGGTAGGTTTCGAGCGATTTCCAGTCGGCGTGGAACGGACCGGCGGTGGTGCCGGCATCGATCCGGGCGCGCTGTGCTTTGATCTTTTCAGAATAAGTTTGCGCGCTGAGCGGAGCCAGTGTGCAACAAGCGAACGCCACCCAGCGGCGTAGCGAGGCGGTTACGAGCATGCAGACAGCATATCATTTAACGTTAAAGTATTGAGCATTCATGGGACAATGAGATAACATGGCAGTTCGGATGAAGGACATTGCCCACGATCTGGGGGTGTCGGTAGTGACGGTTTCAAAGGTGCTGCGCAATCACGCCGACATCAGCGCGGAAACGCGCGATCGCGTCTTGAAGCGTATGAAGGAGCTGAACTACCAGCCCAATCTCGCGGCGCGGGCGCTGGTCACGGGCAAATCGTACATCATGGGCCTGGTGGTTCCGGACCTGATTCATCCCTTTTTCGCTCAGATTGCCAAGAAGATGTCCTATCTTTTGCGAGATCACGGCTACAGCTTGGTCACATGTTCTTCGAATGAAGAACCGGAGATTGAGGAGCAGGAGATCGAGCGGATGCTGGCGCGGCGGGTGGATGCATTGATCGTAGCGTCCACGCAATTCAGCATCGAGAGCCTGCGCGCCATGGAGCAGCAGCGGACGCCGTACATTTTGATCGATCGCAAGTTTGCAGGTTTGACTGCGAATTTCGTGGGGGTGGACGATCAGGCAGTCGGCTTCATCGCGACTAGCCATTTGATCGATGTGGGGTGCCGGACCATCGCGCATATTAGCGGTCCGGAGGTCAGCACGGCGTTGGGAAGATTGGACGGATATAAGCAGGCGCTGGCCAAGCGAGGGCGGGAATTTCGGCCGGAATACGTGGTTCGCCGCGAGCACGGGGACGACTCCAGCGACATCTCGGGGGATGAAGCCATGCGGCGATTACTCAAGATGGACCCGAGGCCGGACGGCGTGTTTTGTTACAACGATCCAACTGCCATGGGGGCCATGCGAGCGATTCTGGAAGCGGGGCTGCGCATACCCGAGGACATCGCGGTAGTGGGATGCGGCAACGTGTTCTATGCGGACTTTCTACGGGTGCCGCTGACGAGCGTGGATCAGGATAGCGACGCCATTGGCGAGCATGCGGTGAATTTGGCGATGGCGCTGATTGGAGCCAAAACGCCGGAGCGGCCGAAGACGATACTGCTGCAGCCGAAACTGGTGGTCCGGGCGTCGAGTCAGCGCCGAATCTAAGGCTTCGAGATCTCGCTGAACGGAGCGGTAACGCTGCCCAAGGCTCCGGTGGCCGCATCGCGCACGACGACTCGCAGTTCGCTGGCCTGCGGCGCCTGCGGAATGACGCGATGGTACATCAAACCGTCCTGCTGCACACGGACGTAGTTGGGTTGGCTCAGTTCCATTGATAAAGTATCGTCGACGCCGGAAACCTGCTTGCCATGCGATTCCTTTTGCACGAACAGCAAATCGAGCTTGCCGGCCCAGTGGTCTCCGTTCGGCTCCAGGAGGATCGATTTCGGGTCCACCCGGAGACTCACGTCAATGCCTTCGCTGGTCTGCCGTAGCGTCGCTCGCAGGCCGATTCCATTGGCGTCCATGGGGCTCCAGACGGAGTCGGCCAGCTCCGCCCTTCGTAGCTTGTCATCCTGGGGCGGAGCGTTGAGGTCCAGATAACCGCGGCGGTAGCGCAAATTGAAGTGCGAGAACTCGGGCAACTTTACGTTTAGCTTGTGAAAGGAATTGTCGAACTTGTCGTGCTGCGGGTAGAAGCCCAGCGTATAGGTAACCGCCGAGTCTGCCACCGCGGTGCGAATGGCGCCCGCAATATCGTTCGAATTCACGAAGGCGCGGCCGCCCGTACGGCTCGCCAGATCCAACATTGTGGACTGATTGCTGTACACCCGCGAGCCGGTCCGCGGCGAGGAACCGGCCACGAGCCCACGAGCATCCACGGGATAAATTGCGAGGTTGGCGTTGTTCAAGGTGCGGACGGTGCGGTCCGCCTCGTCGTGCCAGGTGCGCTGTTCTTTCAATCCGGTTGAAAAGCTGCGGGCGCTGACGCCAGGCGCGTTCGCCGGCCTACCGGATGAGGAGGCCATCGGGAGCGTGCCTCCGCCGCCGATGGGCCCAGGCGGATGCAGAAATCCGATCTGCAGGGGAAAGGCGGCCGAAACCCAGATCAGATTCTTGCGTCCAGGCAAGGTAGCCAGGTTATTGGCGATGAATTCAATCGCCCGGAAAGTGGATTGAATGCGGTCGTTCAGGTAGTAGGCTTGTTCCGCGCTGCCGCGAGGCCCCGTCATCCAGCCGCCCAGGAAGTTGTCGACTGTGGTTTGGCCGGCGATGTCCACTGGAATGTTGCCGGAATATTTGGCGAGTTTAGCGATCAGATCGGAGGAATCGGTGGTGTAATCGTGCAGCACCCGCAGGCCCCGATTATCGAGAGTATAGATGGCGATCCGGTCTTCGGGCTGGATCTGCTGAAGAAAGCGGACGACTTGCTGGCGCGCATAACTTTGGTCGGAGAAATTGGTATTCACGCCGTCGAGCAGAATCGCCGTGACCGCGGCGGGCGTTCCAGGGCGCTGTTCCAGCTGGTTGGTGAAAGTTCCCGAGGGGAGGGCCTCACCGGAAACCGGCAGAACGGCGCGGGTTTCCTCCGAGAATTGACGTATTTCCTGTTGTTTACCGTCGTCGAAAACCTGAAAGTCTTCTTTCTTGAGCCCTTGAACGGGCTCGTTGCCGTGCTTGGTGACAATCACGTTGATTTGCACCAAACGCGTGGTGGAGCGGATAATCGGTTCCGGCGCTTGCCCAAGTACCGCGGTAGACAGGAACAGAAACAGTAGAGAGATGCCCGGATAGCGCATGTTGTGGGCGCTCCTTCATCCTTCATAGTAACGTTAACTACCATCGGGATAACCGCCGCGGTGCAGCACCATAGGATAGTGCGGCAGCGTTTCCGGCTTGCGAACCGACGCCCGCCATCCGGCGGGATGGGGTTGCATGCCCTGAAACAGCTTGCCTACCGGTAACTGCTCCAGCGATTCGCGCAGGTTATGGATGGTCTCCCGGCCGAACCGCTCCTGCCAGTTTTCCTCCACAAGCTTGAGTCTTTGTCCGTAAGCCGCTTGAGCCATCTGGCCCTTAAGGGTGAGCGTGACCACTTTAGCCCGGCTGCCGTTTGGATCAGGCCCAACCACGGCGTAGTTTCGCGCTTTGAGGAAGCTCAGCGCCATGGCGATCGCCTCCTTCGACACGCCGGAGAGACGTGGCACATCCTGGACCCGCACTCCTTCTTCGTTCAGTACGCGAACCACGTTCGCGGCCATCGCCAGGGACAGATCCGAATCCTGTTCGAACTCGAGTGTGAAGACGAGCAGAACCATGGATAACAGCGCGACGAGATTCAAATCCTGGCGTTCGCTGGACGATCGCGGCTTTGGCTTAGCGGGTTGGATGAACCCATATCCGACGACGGGCAGGTATTCCGGCAAGTCCACATCGAACTGGTCGATTAACGCCTGCAGGGAGTGGCGCAAACTGGCGATTTCATCCTGGCCGAAGCGAGTCTCCCAGCGTTCTTCCATGACACCGAAGAGAGACCGCCATATCTCTTGAGCCTTGCGTCCAGCGGCTGTCGGGCGAACAATCGCGTCGCGAGGCCTTGTACCTGGTTTGCGTTCGACCTTCACGTATCGCCAACGCACCATGCCATCCAGTTTCGCTAAATTCGGAACGCGCGCCAGCCGTTCCATCTCGGCGACGGTCACTCCGTCTTCCGGAACCACCCGCAGGAAGTTCGACCACATTACCAGCGACGTTAGCCAAGGGGCGTGAGGCTGGCCCGGGGGTGGGCCTTGGGTCGTGGTCCGGTGCGGCATCCGCAGCTCGAACTCGTTATCGATCTCGATGGTGAAGGCAACCAGTGCTTGCGAAAGCAGCGTTGACAAGGGCGCGCGATCGGCCATGAAATCAGTGTAAGCTGAAGACGCGGGGAACGTTTATGGCCTATCGGAACATTCTCGAATCCGTTGAAGACGCCGTGGGTGTCGTTACCCTGAACCGGCCGAATCGACGCAACGCCCTTTCACTTGAAACGATGCGGGAGCTGATCGATTGCCTGGATCGCTTTGGCGCCAAGGCGGAAATCCGCGCCATCATTCTGGCGGCTAACGGAAAAGTCTTCAGCTCCGGCCACGATCTCAGCGAAATGGTGGAACGCAGCGTTAACGACTACCGCCTGATCTTCGATGTCTGCACGCAGTTGATGACGAAGATCCAGTCCGTTCCGCAACCGGTTATCGCGCAGGTGCAGGGCGTTGCCACGGCGGCCGGATGCCAGTTAGTGGCCACCTGCGATCTGGCTATAGCCAGCGAAGAAGCTGCGTTTGCGACGCCCGGCGTGAAGATCGGCCTGTTTTGCACCACTCCTATGGTGGCGCTTACTCGCGCCGTGGGGCGGAAACGGGCGATGGAGATGTTGCTGACCGGGAAAATGGTGGATGCCTTTACGGCTTCGGAATGGGGATTGATCAATCGCGTCGTTCCGGCCGCCGAGCTTGAAACAGAGACGCGCGCGCTGGCCAACCAGATTGCCGGAGCCAGCAGTTTTACCGTCGGCTTAGGGAAGCAGGCGTTCTATCAACAGATCGATCTCGAGCAGCCCAAGGCCTACGCCTACGCGAAGGAAGTGATGAGCATGAACGCGCTGGCGGCCGATGCCCACGAGGGGATCACGGCGTTCCTCGAGAAGCGTCCGGCTTGCTGGACGGGGCAGTAAGCTGAATTCTGGACCATATGGGACATCGCCAGGGCGAACGACAGGCTGTGGCCCAGTTCGCGGAAAAAGACACGTTTCCTACCGCTCGCTGACGCGCACGGCTCGGTAGCGGAGCCGTGCGTGTCAACAAGCGATATGCAACACCGCTACCGTACCGACAATCACTTTCGCGGTTTTTCGCAGCCTGCCAGAAATCGCCTGAATCTGGTCTAGGCGGGCGCATTCCCCGCCGATATGGACCCTGTGCGCGGTTCCCGTTGATGTCTATTGGCAAGAAAATCATACTCGCCTACGTTTTAGCAGTTTCTTTTACAGTTGTGGTCAGCGCTCTTTCGATCGTGCGCAGCCGGTCGCTGAACGAAAGCGTGCGCCTTTTGGGGGAGCGATCCCTTCCTGGGATCGACGCGGCGGGAAAGCTGGCCGGGATCGCGAAGGACATTCGAGGTGGTATACGCGGACATATAACAGGGGCCAACGCCGAGGCCAAAACGAAGGCTGAAAAAGATTTGGCAGTACTCCAGCGATCGACGCAAGCGGAGTTGCGCCAGTATGAGGACACCATTGTAGGCCCGCGGGAGCGCGAGCTTTTCGCGCAGGTGCCTGCGGCGCTGAACAGGCTTGAGAAAACATCCGAAGACATATTCCCGCTCAGCCGCAAGATGCGGGACAAGGAGGCTATGGCGGTATTTCGTTCCCTGACAATGCCTGCCTACGCAGACGCAGCTAACGCGATCGAAGGTTTGGCGAAATTCAAGCAACTGGACGGAAACCGGGAAGTGAACGAGGCTACCGATCTGGCGCAGGGACTGCGAGTGTGGACGTGGAGTTTGCTTACGCTCTCTTTGCTGGGAGCGGCATGGGTCGGGTGGTATCTTGCCACGCAGATCAACGGCGTACTGGTGCCGGCTGTGGATGGATTGCGGGCCGCCGCATCGGAGCTGAACTCGGCCACCGCCCAGATCGATCAATCCAGTGTTGCCTTGGCGCGGACTACGACGGATCAGGCCGAAGCGCTGGAGGTAACGTCCGAATCGTCGATGCGGATCCAAGCCGCGGCGGTACAAAACGCCGAGAAATCCAAAAGGGCCGCTCGCGATATGGATCTGACCGCGCATCAGTTGAAGGCCTCCACGGAAGCCGTCGCAGGCATGGTTGCTTCCATGGCGGGCATCAGTGCCTCCAGCCAACAGATATCGAAGATCATCGCGCTGATTGACGGAATCTCGTTCCAGACTAACATCCTGGCGCTGAATGCGGCGGTGGAAGCAGCGCGGGCTGGACAGAGCGGGCTCAGTTTCGCGGTGGTGGCAGGAGAGGTTCGAATGCTCGCCCAACGGACTGCCAAAGCGGCCCGGGATACCGCCGAGTTGATTCAGGTTTCCGTCGCAAAGTCGGCGGCCGGCAAAGAGGAACTGGATGAAATCGCGCGCTCCATTCAATCGGCAGCGGCAAGCGCCGAGCGCGTGACGATCCTGATGCACGAATTAGAGGCGGGCAGCGATGAACAGTCCCGCGGGATCGATCTGGTGTCGAAATCCGTCGCCCAAATGCGAGAATCCACGCAGAGCACGGCGGCCATGGCGGAAGAAAGTGCGTCGGCTGCCTGCCAGTTAAGCGCTCAAGCCGAAGTGCTCAAGAAAACCGTAGGCAGCCTGACCGCGCTGGTCGGGACTGCAAGAGGAACCTAGTGGGCTGTTAGCTGATAAACCACGCTGAATCGCGTTCGTCCAATCTCGTGGTAGCGGCCCAGCCAGTCATGCAGGTCCGAATATTGAGTGATCGCCAGAGCCGGATTCAGCGGACCTAATCCGTCCACAATGTAGGTTGGTTCTGTTTTAATCAATTGTTGACGGTTCTGCGCCGCCAACGCGGGATAATCGACTTCGGAGTTCGTGAGATGCCGGTCGGCCAGAACTCCCGTGAGCGGCTGAGAATCGAGGTAACGAGTACCGGCCTGCATCCGTGTCCACGCAAAGATATCCGGCCGGTAGCCCCACACTAGAAGAGAACCGGAGCGGTCCGTTATCAATCGAGCGGCGGCTTCGCTATCCTGGCCCAGCGCAAGATCGCTCCAGTGATGCGGACGTTGATGGAGCAGATCGTCCGCCAAGGTCGCGTAGCGCTGCCCGAACCGGATCAGCGGGATCAGCAGCAGCAGTGGCAGCGCAATTTTGACGGCCCAGGTCCGCTGGTACAAGACGAAGCCGCGGGCGCCCAGCAGAGTCAGCGGGACTAATAACTGAAAGTAGTAACGCGGGAAGAATCGCCAGCCCGCTGCCACGCCAGCCAGCGACAAAAGTACCCACGCAGACATGCGCCAGGAGCGGTCCTTTCGAAAATACAAGATCGCGCCAACTATCAGCGCGGCTTGAAAGCCGATCCAATCCGCCGTGCGCAGGAATCCGGTTGCGAACGAGAATCCGTGCGTCGAATAAACCGCTCCCCACTTCCACACTTCGTCGATGTATGGCCAGCCGAACCAAGCCAATGCCGCGGCGTTCGGTAAAACGAAGCCAAGCAGCAGCCAGGGCCACGCGGGCCAGCACCAGAGCAGGCAGGCGGCCAGCACAAAGATCGCTTTAGTATTGATCAGCAGGGCGACGCCAGCCACCAGACCTGCCCAAAACGCGCGGCCCCGCCACGCCAGGCACACCGCGGCGATGTGCGGAGCGATCATCAGCAAATCCGGAGCCAGCGCCATGACGGCGGCCGGTATCCCAAAGGTCAAGTAGAAGGCCAGGAAAAACGCCGCCAGCCAGCCTTCGCGCTCGCCCCAGAGTTGGGAAGCGAACCGATAGATCAGCAGGCAGCACAAGAAAACGAAGCCTGCGCCGGCCAACCGCAGCGGCCAGCCAGTGTAGGCGCCCCAGAGGAGATAAAGATAGGGCGACAGCGGAGGCTTGTCGAAGAAGACATCCCGGTAGAGCGCTTTGCCCTTCAAGAGTTGAATCGCGGCAGCAGAAGGATAGCCTTCCTCCACCCACACGATATCGAGATGACAAAAGCGAGTGACCAGCAGCCCGGCAAGGAGCAGCCAAGCCTGGGGGCGTCGAATCACCTATTGATTATGTATGAAAGACTGGAGAATACGTGAACCTTACCGCGGACGCCACAGACAAAGCGAAACGGCTGGACCATTTCCTGCAGGAGCGGCTACCGCAATTCAGCCGGTCGCGTCTGCAGGATTGGATCAAGCACGGGCGGGTGATGGTCGGCGGTGCGCGGCAGAAAGCGTCGTATCAGCTTCACGGGACGGAGCTGGTGGACGTACAGCCCGCTGAACTGGCGCCACTGAAAGCTCTCGCGGAAGATCTCCCGATCGATATTTTGTATCAAGACGACGCGGTGGTTGCGGTCAATAAACCGGCTGGAGTGGTGGTCCATGCCGGGGCAGGGAACCACACCGGAACGCTGACCAACGCGCTGGTACATCATTTTGGAACGTTGTCGAGCGTGGGCGGAGAGTTGCGGCCGGGCATCGTGCATCGTATCGACCGCTTCACCAGCGGGGTTCTGCTAGTGGCGCGAACCGATGCCGCGCATCGATCGCTGGCCGAGCAATTTGCGAAGCGGACAGTCGAAAAAACATACCTGACCCTGGTGCATGGCGCGGTGGCATCTGAAACCGGCCGCGTGACCACACCGATCACGCGCGACCCGGTCCGTCGCACGCGCATGACTACCAAGCTCGGAACAGGCCGGACCGCCCTAACTACGTTTCGGGTCCTGCGCCGCTACGAAAAGTACACCTATCTGGAAGTCAAAATCGGTACCGGACGCACACACCAGATTCGTGTTCACCTGGCGAGTATCGGGCACCCAGTCGCTGGCGACAAGTTGTACGGAGCTCCGTCCGGGCTGTGGCCGCGCTACCTTCTACATGCCGCGAGCATAGCTTTCGATAGCCCCGCGGCGGGTGGGCGCGTGACCGTCGCCGCGCCGTTGCCCGAAGATTTGGAACACTGGCTGGCGGAGCTACAATAAGGAAAAGCTTGTGAAGAAGACCAAGTTGTTTCAAGCCGTATTGCTGGGTCTGGTTGTGTTTGCGCTCGGCGCGCAGGAACCGGGCCCGTCCCCCACCGAAAAGCAGGACGAGAACCGCATCACCCTGGAAGTGAACCGCGTAAACCTGCTGTTCACCGTATCCGACAAGAAGGGCCGCTTCGTTACCGATCTCGGCCGGCCCGACTTCGATATTACGGAGAACAAGAAACCGCAAGCCATTCTCGAGTTCACGGCCGAAACCAATCTCCCGTTGCGGCTGGCGATCCTGATCGACACCAGCAATAGTATTCGCGACCGGTTCCGGTTCCAACAGGAAGCGGCCACCCGTTTTATCGACAGCGTGCTGCGCAAAGGGCAGGACAAAGCGATCGTGGTGAGTTTCGATACCGCCGCCGAGCTGGTCGCGGACATGACCGACGATACCGAGGTGCTGGATAAGGCCGTGCAAGGGTTGCGGCCCGGCGGCGGGACGTCGCTTTACGACGCGATTTTCTTTGCCAGCCGCGACAAGCTTATGCAGGATCAGCCGCTACACAAGTTCCGGCGCGCGATGGTGATTCTGAGCGATGGGGAAGACAACCAGAGCCGCTACACGCTGGGACAGGCGCTGGAGATGGCGCAGAAGGCCGACGTGGTGATCTACACGATTTCCACGAACATCACGCGCACGCCGACGGATGGCGACAAGGTGATGAGATACCTGGCCAGCGAAACCGGCGGCCTGACGTTCTTCCCGTTCCAGGCAGCCGATCTGGACCAGTCGTTCGAAAACATCGCCAACGAATTGCGCCATCAGTACAGCATCCTGTATCGTCCCGAGCCGCTGAAGACCGATGGCTTATACCATCTGGTGAACATCAAGGTCCACGGACGCAAGGATCTGATCGTGCGAGCGCGCAAAGGATATTACGCCCCGCGTGGCTAGCGGGCTCGCGGTTATACTGTAGGTCTGACCAAGCCAGGATTGATAAAAGTGGACGAAAAAGAACGTAGCCGGGCTCTAGGGCTAACGCTAGGCCAAATCGAGAAGCAGTTTGGAAAAGGGTCGATTGTGCGGCTCGGTTCGAAAGACACTCTGGTGCCGGTGTCGGTGATTCCGAGCGGGTCGATTTCGCTGGATTACGCATTGGGCGCGGGTGGATTTCCGCGGGGGCGCATCTGCGAGATCTTCGGACCGGAATCGTCGGGGAAAACGACCATCGCATTGCAAGTGATCGCGGAAGCGCAGAAGCTGGGCGGTATGGCTGCGTTTATCGACGTGGAACATGCGCTGGACCCGATATATGCGCGCAAGCTGGGCGTGGATGTGGACAACCTGCTGGTATCGCAGCCCGACTATGCGGAGCAGGCGCTGGAGATCACGGGGGCGTTGATTCAATCGGGATCGATTGACGTGCTGGTGGTGGATTCCGTGGCCGCGCTGGTGCCGAAGGCGGAGCTTGATGGCGAAATGGGCGATAGCCATATGGGCGTGCAGGCGCGCCTGATGTCGCAGGCGATGCGCAAGCTGACCGGAAGCGTTTCGAAGTCGAATACCTGTTTGATCTTTATTAACCAGATCCGCGAGAAGATCGGAGTGATGTTCGGGAATCCGGAGACCACCACCGGCGGACGCGCGTTGAAGTTCTACTCTTCGATTCGCGCGGATATCCGGCGCATCGCGGCGATCAAGGATGGGGAGACGGTCACCGGTAACCGGACCAAGGTGAAGATCGTGAAGAACAAGGTGGCCGCGCCATTTCGCGAGGCGGAATTCGACATCATTTATGGTGAAGGGATATCTCGCGAAGGCGATTTGATCGACCTGGGTTCGGCGCACAATATCGTGGAGAAGAGCGGGTCGTGGTATAGCTATAACGGCGAGAGGATTGGGCAAGGGCGTGAGAATGCGCGTACGTTTTTGAAGGAGCATCCGGACGTGATGGCGCATATCGATAAGGCTGTGCGGCAGGCGCTGGGATTGGCGAAGGCGGCGGAGGGGGAAGTGGCGGTCGCGGCGGCAGCGCAGGTAGAAGCCCCGCCGCCGAGACCTGTGGCGGCTTCGAAGCGGTAGAGCTGGCTGAATCGTACGCTGGTCTTATTTGATTGACACCAACCTCATTTCTAGCGCGACGCCTTCACAACCCCAACAGAGCAGAATTATCTTGTCATTGCGAGCTTGTCGGCATAAGATTCCATTGATGCCGATGCCAACAGGATCTTCGTTGCCGGCGTTCTTCGTGTTCTTAGCAGCTGGCTTCGCCGCCAATCCGATTCCTCTGATCCAGCAACCATTGGAACCCTCTGCGGTACACCCGGGCTCTGCCGGATTGACACTGAAGGTGAGAGGCGACGGCTTCATAACCACCAGTTGGATGAGACCAACCTAAATCTCAGCCGCTCGAACGCCGATCTGGAGCGATTCGCTTATGTGGCCAGCCACGACCTCCAGGAGCCGCTGCGCATGGTAGCCAGCTATGTCGGGCTGATCCGGCGTCAGTATGAGGGGAAACTCGATGCCACCGCGGACGAGTATATTTCGTTTGCCGTGGATGGCGCCAAGCGGATGCAGCTACTGATCCAGGACCTGCTGACATACTCGAGAGCCCGCACGCAGGCGCTAACACTGGAGAGAGTGAACCTGAGTGATGTGTTACAGGACGCGCTTCACAACCTGAAAGCCGGCAATGAAGAATCCGGGGCAATCGTCGAACATGGTCCGTTCCCGGCGCTGCCTGTCGATAGCCTCAAGCCGGCTCAAGTTTTTCAGAACCTGATCGGTAATGCCATCAAGTTTCGCAAGCCACAGGAGCGGCCGCGCATCGAGATTCGCGCCAAGGAGATGGAAACAAAATGGGAGATCTCGGTGCGGGATAGCGGCATCGGGTTCGACCCGCAGTTTGCCGGCAGGATCTTTATCTTGTTTCAGCGGCTTCACGGCTCGCGGCAGTATTCAGGGACTGGGATAGGACTGGCGATCTGCAAACGAATCGTGGAGGCGCACGGAGGAACGATCACCGCCGATTCGTCGCCCGGGCAAGGTTCGATATTTCGGTTTACGCTGCCGAAGGGGTAAGCCTACTTGACGCCCATGCCTTGCCGGAGCGACTTCTCTTTCAGCTGTTGCTGCATGCGGCGTAGTTCGGCGGCCCGGTCGAAGGCTTGCTTCGCGTCATCGGGTTTACCTTTCTTGCGCAGCAACAGACCAAGAGAGTTATAGGCGCCGGCGTTGGTGTTATCCAACGCTACGGACTTTTTGAGTGCTTCAATGGCGCCGTCGATATCGCCCTGCTCCTTCAAGTTATTGCCGAGCATGTTCCACGCTTCGACATATTGCGGCCGAAGTCGAACCGCTTCGCGGAACTGCTGGATGGCGTTATCCACCTCGCCGCCATCGACGTAGGCCACGCCCAAACTGTAATGGGCCTCGGGCAGATTTGGCTCCAGGGCCACGGCCTTTTCCAGATGCTCCTCGGCGTGGGCAAGATCGTCGATAGCTTTATACGCTATCCCGAGATCGTAATGCGCGGACGCGACGTCGATTCCGCTCAGTTGCGTGATAGCCTGCTGATTATTGCCCGCCGCCATGTAAGCGTAACCAACGTTCACTTGCACGTTGACGTTGTCCGGCTCGCTCTCCAGCACTTTGCGAAATTCGACGAGCCCCGCCGCCGGGTCACCGGCCTTAACCAGCGCGAGTCCATAGGAGTTGCGCAGTCCGGTGTCCTTGGGGTCGAGTTCAAGAGCGTGGCGATAGGCGTCACGCGCTTCCTTGAAGCGCTCTTGTTTCTGTAAGGCCAGGCCCAAGTTCTGCCACACTGCCTTATCGCGCGGCATCTGCTTCGACGCCGTTGCTAATTCGCGGCTGGCATCGGCGAAACGGCCCAGGTCGTTATAAGCGGCTCCTAAGCGGTAACGATAGCTAGGATTGCCCGGCGCAAGCGCAACGGCTTTCTTAAGATCCTCGAGCGCCGCGTCACTGCGCCGATCGAGCCACAGCGCCACGCCGAGGTGGAACCAAGCCTGCGCCAGTTTTTGATCGAGTTCAGTGGCTCGTTGAAAGTGGGGGATGGCCTCAGACTGGCGCTGCATGGCGGCGAGAAGAAAACCAATTTCGTCCTGATATGTTGCGGAGCTAGGATTCGTTTGAGCCAGCTTTCGGTAAATCTCCAAGGCTCCCGTAGCGTCGCGCACGGCGATGTGTTGTTTCGCGGCTGCTTCCAGGGCGGACACATCTTCTCCGGTCTGTCCCACCAAGGCGCAGCAGAAGACCAGCCATGAGCAGCACCATCGGGATGGCAGCACATTTTGATTTTATCGTTAGTGCATCACCGGCAACACTATGTGCGAGGGCAGCTTGGGTGAACAATAGATGCGTTGAGTCGCCGGGACGAAGTCTGCCGCGGCCGCGTTATAGATGCTGGATACGAACGTCTGGGGATTGCGATCGATGACCGGGAACCAGGTCGATTGCACCTGCACCATCAGGCGGTGCCCCTTCAGGAAAACATGATCATGGTCGCGGAGAGGGATTTGAAATTGAGTGGGTTGGTTGGCCACCAGCGGCTCCGGACGTTCATAACTCTTATTGAAGCGAGCGCGGCGGACTTCCATCGCGATCGGCAGTTCATAGCCATTCAGCGATTGGCCGTACTCGCCGGGTTTGGGCCCATCGTCTGCCTTCCAGGCATCGGCTTGGGCGTTCTCTGGATAAACATCGATCAGCTTTACGATGAAGTCGCTGTCGGTGCCGGAACTGGAAGCAAACAGGTCGGCGGACAGTTCTCCGGTGATGGTGATGTCGCGATCGAGCGGCTTGCTGATGAACGTCAAGACGTCGGGACGGTCGTCCACGAAGCGTTGGTCACCAGCCTCCCAGGTTCTCCATTCGCCCCCGGGATAAGTGGGCGAGATCGGGCGCGGCCTATAAGGCACCGGCTTGGCCGGGTCCGAAACATATTGGACGTACTCCGTCTTTTCCGAGGCGGGTGAATCGAACGACAGGCTGCCGTCGGCGTGCAAGTATAGGTTCTGTGAAGCTGCGCCCTGGGGCGGCCACGCGTCGTAAGTGTGCCAGGTATTCGATCCGGTCTGAAAGGTCGACGCCTTCCAAGGGAATGCGCTGCCTTGGCCATGCAGATAGTAGCGGAAGAACGGCGCTTCGATGTTCTCACGAAACTCTTTCGCCGTGTCGTGGCCGTTGAAGGGAACAATCCCGATACGGTCGCCCTTGCCTTGCCAGCCGCCATGAATCCAGGGTCCGGCCACGATGTAGTTCTGATGGTTGGGATCGCTGCGCTCCGCGTGGCGGAAGATCTCCCAGGGACCCCAGGGATCCTCTTGATCCCAGAAGCCGGCGACATTCAGGTTCGGCACCGGGCTGGAGTGCAGTTGGTTCACCCAGCCTTCCTTCTTCCAGAAATCGTCGTAGTTGGGATGCTCGGCCACCGAGTTCCAGAAGGGAATGGAATCGTGCAGGTATTTCTTATTGATGTTCGAAAGTGGGCCGAGGTTCAGATACCACTGATAGGTGTCGTAAGTATCGAACTGGAAGTGAGTGTTAGCGCCCTTGTCGGCTTGCTCCATGACGGAATATTCGACGGCATAGCTCTCGCGAAGCGCGCCGAAACGGTGCATGTCGTCATTCATCCATTGGTCTACAGGCGAGGCCTGTTCGGAGACGGCCTTCAGAGCGGGATGCGGGTACAAGAGTGTCAGACCGGCGGTCAATCCACTGTAAGAGACTCCCCAGATGCCGACGCGGCCCTGGTTGTTGGTGTTCTTGAGCAGCCAGTCGATAGTGTCGTAGGCGTCCGTGGCCTCGTTGGTCGCCTTCGGGTTCGTGAGGTCCACTTGGGAAGAAAGCTGGAAGACTCCTTCGGACTTGAATCGCCCCCGCAGGTTCTGCAGGACGAAGATGTAGCCGTCGGCGGCCAGCGGTTTCAGGCTCTCGGAGATCTCGGTGGGCGCTTTCGCGGGGACGCCATAAGGGGTACGTTGCAGGAGGATCGGCAGCGGCGCCGCTTGATGCAGAGGTGTGAGGATCACGGTTTGCAGGTGGACACCATCGCGCATCGGGACCATCACTTCCCGGAACGTAAACACGGCGGGTTTGTCCGGCTCGGATTGGGCGAAGACAACGATGGCGAGGGCGAATAAAGCGAGAAATCGATTCATCACGGTGAATCGGAAAAGTGTAGCACAGCCGCGCAGAGGTCGGGGTATCATCGAAATTGGCGCTGCGGGCGCCGCCGTGTCCGCGGGAAGGGCCGAGCCCACCGAACGTCGGTATTCGCAGTGCAAGACGAATCTTCTTTACGCTCGTGACGCGGACACCGGGCACTGACTAAAGGAGATCGTCATGTCCGTAGAAATCCCAACACGCCGGTTGCCTGAGCAACCGAGCCTTGAACAACTCCGCAATCAAGCCAAAGATCTTCTGCAAGCGTATCGCGCGGGCGAGCCGGCGGCTGTGGCCGAGGTTCAGCGCTTTGAGCGCCATCCCGATCCTTTGCAGTTCGCGCTGAACGGTGCGCAACGCGTGCTGGCGCGCGCCTATGGATACGAGAGTTGGCCCAAATTGAAGGCTTTCGTCGACGGAGTGAATGTCGCCAGGCTGGCCGACGCTGTGAAGAACAGCGACATGGCCCAGGTCCGCTTCTTGCTACAAGCGCGGCCGGAGCTGATCGGCATGGACATGAGCGCGGGCGACGAACATCGGGCTCTGCATTACGCCGTATTACGCCGGGACGCCGGGATGGTGCGCCTGCTGATGGAGGCAGGGGCGGACGCCCGTAAGGGAATCTTTCCGCATCGTGACGCCACCACTGCATTCGCCCTGGCAAGGGATCGAGAGTATCACGAGATTGTGACGGTGATCGAGGAAGAGGAACGTCGCAGGCGCGAGGAAATGAGTTGTCCGAACGCCACTGTGTCGCCTGTGCAGGACCAAATCAACGCGGCCATCTCCCAAGGAGACCGGGCAACCGCGATTCGATTGCTGAGCGCGGACAAGTCGCTGATTCATGCCTGCGACCGCAAGGGCCGCACGCCTCTGCATACGGCGGCACAGGAAGGCGACGAAGCGTTGGTGGCGTGGCTGCTGGACCGCCGGGCCGATCCGCGCAAGGAGGATATAAATGGCTTAACGCCGCTCGACCGCGCCGCGCTCGCAGCCGATCCTCGTAACGACGGCGCGCAATCGTTCCCAGTGGTGGCCAAGCGGCTGCTGAATGCCGGAGCTGCAGTGACGATTCGAGCAGCGGTGGCATTAGGCGACGCGGCGCGGGTCCACGAATTGATCGAGCGAGATGCCAGCCTACTGCGCCAGGTCGGCCGTAACGGCGGGCTGCTCACGCTTGCGGTCAAGCACGGGCACTTGGAAATCGCCCGGCTGCTGCTGGATCTTGGCGCGGACGTGGATGAACGCGTGATGCTCGAGGAACTGGAGGAGCCTACACTGAGCTGGGGTATGCCGTTGTGGTACGCGGCACTGGCGGGGCAACGCGATCTGGCGGAATTATTGCTGGATCGTGGAGCGGATCCGAACGCCAATGTTTACGCGTCGGGTTGGCCGCTGCGCAATGCCTGGGACTACGAAGACGTCAAGCGATTGTTACTCGAACGCGGCGCTAAACGGCAGCCTTACATGGTCGCCGAGGCGCACGATGTCGTGGAGGCGCGGCGGTTGCTCGATGCGGACGCGAGCGAAGAGACCGCGCGGGAGTTGGTGTGGTCGGCAGCCGACCATGGATGTCCGGCCATCGTCGAACTGGCGCTGCCCCGGCTCACGGCGGCACTCGACGATCCCTCGTGGAACTGGATTCTGATTCAACCGGTGCGCGGAGCGGACAGCGGGAACAACGAGGGATTTTTCGGTTGCATGGCGGTGCTGCTGCGGCATGGCATCGATCCCAACGTTGCGCGGTTTGGCCAGACAGTGCTGCATTTTACGGCTGCGCGACACAGCGGATTGAACGGTGCGGACCGGGCGCGCTTCGCCTCGATGCTGTTCGATGCGGGTGCGCGGCTGGATATACGGGATGAGTTGCTGAAATCGACACCTCTCGGTTGGGCATGCCGCTGGGGACGCAGGGAACTGGTCGAGATGCTGATCGCCCGGGGCGCGCCGGTGGATGAGCCGGATACTGAGTCGTGGGCGCGGCCGAAAGCTTGGGCGGAAAAGATGAAGCACGCTGACGTGCTGGCGGTGCTGGCAGCATCAACCTCTTCCTCTTAAGCGCTCGATTTCCCGGCGATCGCGTTTCGAAGGTTTGCCTTCGCGCATCGCTTCGAAATTGGGCATCTCTTTGCGCTGTTGCGCCAACTTGAGGCGTGTCTCCCGGCTCTGTTCAGTTTCGCGATACAGCGTCTGGGCCACCGGCGCTGGACCGCGCATTTCGCTCAGGATCAGCACCTCGACCTCGAACTCTCCGCTGTCGTTCTTTACGCGCAGAAAGTCGCCGACTTTGACCTCGCGCGACGGCTTCACAGATTGGCCGTTGGCCGCGATGCGGCCAAGCTCGCAAGCGCGCGTGGCGAGTGATCGCGTCTTAAAGAATCGAGCGGCCCACAGCCATTTGTCTATCCGCATGCCTGTCATAGCTTCATTGTCATCTGGGACAATGTGCAGATATGACTCGCTCTTCGTGCATCCTCATTACCGCGCTTCTTGCCGCCCCGCTTGGTCGGGCGGCCGAGAGCAAACGCCTGATCACCGCTACGGATCTTTACTCATTCCAGTGGATAGCCGATCCTGAGATAGCACCGGACGGCAGTCAGATCGTGTATACGCGCGTGACGGTAACGCCCAAGCACGACGGCTATGAAACTGCTTTGTGGATCATCCCATCCGGCGGTGGGGCTGCCCGTCAATTGACTGCCGGTCCGCACGATGCGAGCGCGCGCTGGTCGCCGGATGGCAAGTTGCTCGCGTTCGTGCGTAGCGTTGAAGCCACGGGAAAGCCGACCGAATCGCAGATTTACTTGCTGTCCATGGAGGGCGGGGAAGCGAGGCCACTGACGGAAATGCCAAAAGGACCAGGAGCGCCGGTATGGTCGCCTGACGGGAAGACGATCGCTTTTACTTCTACGGCCAAGCCGGAAGACTTCGAGAAGAAGAAGGACAAAGACGAAGAGAAGAGCGATGTCCGCGTGATTACCAAGGCGGCGTATCGGTCGAATGGCAGCGGCTACAACGAACCGGGACGTCCGAGCCACATCTGGACGGTTGCGGTACCGGCCAGTCCTGGCGCGGCTGAGAAGGCGCGGCAGGTAACCAACGGCGAATTTAGCGAATCGGACATCGTTTGGTCGAAGGACGGCGCGAAGATTTATTTCACCTCGGAGCGCGTCGCGGAACCGTATTATCAGCCGCCTGCCAACGATCTATATATGGTTGCGGCGCAGGGTGGCGACATCACGAAGGTCGCCAGCATCGATGGGCCGATTCACGCTATCGCGCTGAGTCCGGAGGGCGGCCACATGGCGTTTATCGGGTCTATCAATCATGGCGATAACGTGGTGCAGCGATCTTACAGCCAGCCCGATTTGTTCGTCACTTCGCTGGAACCGGGAGCCACACCGAGGAACCTGACCACTAAGTACGACTTCGATATCGGTGGCGGCGTAGGCGGCGATCAGGCGCCGCCGCGTGGTTCAGGCGGATCGCGGCCGTACTGGAGCAAGGATGGTCGCTTTATCTTCGTCCTGTCGGCGGAAGAAGGTAGCGCGAACCTGAAGCGCATCGACGCTGAGACGGGCCAGGTAGAACCACTGACGCAAGGCAAGCAGGACGTGTTCGCCTATAGCGCCACGCCCGATGGATCGAAAGCAGCCGTCCTGATTTCGACTCCTGAGAATATCGGCGATCTGTTCATGGTGGATGGCGCCTCTGGTAAGACGCGGCAACTGATGCATATGAACCGCGAGCTATTCTCGCAACTCAATTTAACCGCGCCGGAGACCATCTGGTACAACAGCTTCGACGGCAAGCGCATCCAGGCCTGGGTGCAGCGTCCGCCCGATTTCGTAGAAGGGAAGAAGTATCCGCTGATTCTGGATATTCACGGTGGACCACACGCGGCTTACGGCTACACTTTCGATCACGAGTTTCAGTGGATGGCGGCGAAGGGCTACATCGTGCTGTACCCGAATCCGCGCGGCAGCACGAGCTATGGACAGGATTTCGGGAACATCATCCAATACGTCTATCCGGGTGACGATTTCAAGGATCTGATGGCGGGCGTCGATGATCTTATCAAGCGTGGTTGGGTGGATCCGGAAAAGATGGGCGTCACGGGCGGCAGCGGCGGCGGTGTGTTGACGAATTGGGCCATCGGCCACACCAATCGCTTTAAAGCCGCGGTGTCGCAGCGGTCCATAGCAGACTGGCGCGACTTCTGGTATACAGCCGACTTCACCCAGTTCACACCATCGTGGTTTCGCGGCGCGCCGTGGGAATCGGAAGCCGATTATAAAGAGCGCTCCCCGATTACTTACATCGATAAGATGAACACGCCGCTGATGCTGATCGAAGGCGAGGCGGATTACCGCACTCCGCCGGGTGCGGGAGGAGAGCAGATGTTTCGGGCGCTTAAGTATCGCAAGATTCCGGTGGTGATGGTGCGCTTCCCGGGTGAGAGTCACGAGCTATCTCGGTCGGGGAAGCCGGTCCATCGTGTGGAACGCCTGGAGCACATCGTTGCCTGGTTCGATAAGTATCTCGAAGGCCAGGATATTCACACCTATGACGTTCAATGATTCCTAGCAATGGGGCTCGTCGGCTATTCTACTGCGATCATTACGCGATTCCGCTTCCTGCCGGCCATAAGTTCCCGATGAGCAAGTACCGGTTAGTCCGGGACTTGCTCGATAGCGACGGTTTCTATCGATTTGAATGCGCTCCGTTAGCCGATCCCGCCGTGGTGGTGCTGGCACACGATGCGGAGTATGTCCGCCGTTTCCTCGAAGGCTCTCTACCCGCTTCAACCATCCGGCGAATCGGATTCCCATGGTCGGAAGGGCTGGTAAAGCGAACTTTGGCCTCGGTAGGCGGCACGATGAGCGCGGCGCTGGATGCGCTGGAGCGGGGTTGGGGCGGCAATCTGGCGGGTGGCACGCACCACGCATTTCGGTCCGAAGGTGCCGGATTTTGCGTGTTCAACGATATAGCGGTGTCCATAGAATGGCTGCGGTCGCAGCGACGAATCAGGCGGGCGGCGATTATCGATCTCGACGTGCATCAGGGCGATGGCACAGCGCAAATTTTCCAGGACGATCCCGATGTCCTGACCATTTCGCTCCATTGCAGGAGCAATTTTCCATTGCGCAAGCAGGTGAGCAGAATCGACGTCGAGCTCGACGATCGGGTGGGTGACGAGGAATATTTGCGCGCGGTGGATCTGCTGCTGCCGGGTGTGTTCGCCTTCGAGCCGGAGATCGTCTACTACCAATCGGGCGTGGACGGGCTGGCATCGGATTCGCTGGGGAAGCTGGCGCTAACCCAGGCGGGATTGAAGGAGCGGGATCGTCGCGTAATGGCGGCAGCTTGCGCGCACGAAGTGCCCCTGGTGGTAACGCTCGGCGGTGGCTATTCGAATCCGATACAACTCACCGCCGAGGCGCACGCTAACACTTTCCGCACCGCCCAGGAGATTTTCCTGTGACTCGTGCGCGCGAAGCTAGAAGCGAAGATGCAGCGCGATCTGGACCACTCTGGGCCCTTGCGTAGTAGTCACTTGGCCGAAGAGCGAACTGAAAATATTCGTGTTCGGGTTGCCGAAGTTCGCATGGTTGAATACGTTGAAAGCATCCATACGCAGTTCCGCGTCCAGTTTCTCAGAGAACTTGAAATGCTTCGAGAGCGCCAGGTCCATGTTGATCAAACCGGGACCTCGAATGGCATTCCGGCCTAACGTACCTTCGGTGTACATGCCGTTCAACATGGCAGCATCGGTGGAGGCTGTTTGGTCCAACGCCAGCAGGCGGCTATTGGAAAATGCCAACGGGTTGAAGAAATAGTTCCCGGTGTTGCCGTTGATGGTCTGTTGGGGCCGTGGGTTGTAAGTGGCGACAGTGGGGAGTACCAAGTCGGCGCGAACCAAGCCCGGCGCGCCATCGCCGGCAGGACCAGGATCGGTGTTAGTAGTGTTCAGACCGGCGCCCACATCGAGTGGAAAACCGGTGCGCCAGGTAACAATTGGATACAAGCTCCAGCCTCTGGTCAGCAGCTTCGGACCAGCTTGCCAAGCGCGGTCGAAAGGAAGATCCCATCCTCCCGAAAACGATATAATCTGGCGCACGTCGGTGTCCCCCGACGCGTGGAAATACTGCTCGTCATAATAGGGGACTTCAGAATTCCGCTGGCGGAAACCGGAAACGTTGTCCAGTTCATGCCCCCACGTGTACGCGAATGTGTAAAACACATTTCCGACTTTGGTGTCGGCATAGCGCTTGGTTAGGGTTGCCTGAAGTGAGTTGTAACTAGCCGTCGAGACATTGGCAAATTCCAGCAAATTCGAGAAGACCGAGTTAGAAGGATCGCTATCGTAGATGCGAGTGTTGGAGCCAAGAGGAAACGGATTGACGTCCACCAGCGATGTGAGTTTGTGGGCGCTATAGCCGACGTAACCCAGTTCCAGCACCATGCTGCCCGGCAGTTCACGTTGAACGTTTAGATTGTATTGGTAAACGTAAGGCGTGCGAAGATGCGGATTCACCAGGAAAATGCCGCCCGTGCTGCCGATCGGCTCAAATTGGGCGTAACTCACCGTGGAACTGGGGGGCGTTGAAGGGAACCCGTTGGGTGTGTTCGTGTTGTTGGTGCCGAAGGGATTCGAAAGATAGCCGGGCGAGCCAGTCTCCGTTCCGCTTAACGGGTTGAAGTAGATGCTGGGTTCGGCGTAGAACGGCGGGGAACCGTTGAATTGCAGATTATCTTCACCTTTCAGGATGTCGTAAAAGACTCCGAATCCGCCGCGGATCGCGGTCTTGCCGTCTCCGAATACGTCGTAGGCAAAGCCGAAACGGGGGGCCCAATCGTTCTTGTCGGGAAAGTTAACACCTTTGGGCGCGCCGGGATCGCCGGGGAAAACCAGACCCGTTGGCGCGTTAGGAAAGCGCTGACTCTGCTCGCCCGGTATGAAGCTGAACGACCTGCCCTGAGTGTCGTACTTGGGCTGGGAATATTCGTAACGCAAGCCCATGTTGAGCGTCAGGCGGCGGCTGACGTGGAATTCGTCCTGGCCATAGAACGCAATCTGGTGCGTGCGAATGTTGCTGAGGGCGTTCGACGCCTGGAAATAGTTATCGGGCAATCCGAACAGAAAGTCGGCCAGATCTGTCCCAGACCCGGTGAAAGTAGACGATCCGAAGAATGAGTACGATCCGTCTCCATAAAAGTCGTACTGCGTGTTGTTCTGATAGGGAGAGTAGAAGAAGCCGTACTTCATGGTGTGCTTGCCCTTGGTCCAAGAGAGATTGTCGTAATAGGCGTAGACAGTGTTAGCGAATGTCGTTGGTCCGCCGCCGCTGAATCCTGTACTCAGGCCGGTGCCATAAAAGTAAAGGATCGGGGGCCCGGTTACGAGGTCGGGCGTGATGTTGATACCGAGGTCGGCGGGAGTGACTTTGCTCAATGGGCCGAGAGGGATGTCCTGGCTCGGCGTAGTGCGAACCGCGGTGACCCGCGCCTCATTCAAAATGCTCGGCGTAAAAACGTGAATATAGTTTATGCTTCCGGAATAGGTCTGCCCATAGTTCGCCGCACTATAGCCGGATACCGATGCGTTTCCAAAGGGATTGGTCGTTTCCTGATCGTGCGCGGTGAAGGTCGCCGACAAAGTATCGCGGCTGGAAATCGAATAATCGAGTTTGCCGAGATACTCGTTCATGTTTGACAGCGCGGACGCGGTCGGGAAGAGAAACCCGCTAGGCGAAGTGGGAATCAGGCCGTACTTGAAGTAAGCTTGCGCTACAGGATCGATTTTCGTGGGGTCGATAATGCCTTCTGCGGCGAGCGACGGATTCGACTGAAAGTACGGATTCGCCTGCAGGAACTTGACCACGTTGGGATCGGGGCCGCCGTTTGAAGCTTGCGAGAAATCTCCCATGGCTTCCGCAGGCGTGTAGGTTTGCGATTCGCCCTCCAATACCGCCTGGGTTTGCCTCTGTCCCTGATACGAGAAAAAGAAGAAAAGCTTGTTGCGGCCGTCGATAATATGAGGAATAACAATCGGGCCGCCGATCGTCGCCCCAAATTGATTGCGCTTCAGAATCGATCGGGGTTGGCCCTGCTGATTGCTAAAGAAGTCGTTCGCATCGAAGTCGGTGTTGCGAACATAATCGTAGGCGGTTCCGTGTAGCTGGTTGGTGCCGCTTTTGCTCACAATACTGACGATGCCTCCGGCATTTCGTCCGTATTCGGCGCCGTAGGTGCTTTCGAGAACGCGAAATTCAGCGACCGCATCCGGATTCGGATTTACAATGACGCCGTTCGAAAGCAAGTCGTTGTTTAAGCCACCATCCAAAAGATAGGTAACTGAATCGGTACGCGCGCCTCCGATGCTATAAGAGCCATGCGCTCCGGAATCCGGATTGGTCGGTGTCACGCCCGGCTGGGTGGCTAACAAATCCAGAGTATTTCGCCCGTTCAGCGGAAGTTCAAAAATCGCCTGACCCGTAACAGTGCCGCCCACCGTGGTGTTTTCCGTCTCTACGTTTACGGCCTGACTCTCGACGGTCACGACGTCCTTGGTGGCGCCGACCTCCAGGCGAATGTCGACCCGCAATGTCTGGTTAATTTCCAGCGCGTTGGCGGGCCGGGAAACAGCTTTGCTGAATCCCGTCGCTTCCGCGCTCACTTCGTAGCTGCCGATCGGCAATTGAAGCACCTGATAGAAACCTTGCTTATCAGTAAGGGTTTTCTTGATCGTTTTAGTGTCGAGATTGGTAACCACGACGGTCGCGCCCGGGACCACCGCCCCGGTGGCATCTGTAACGTTCCCAGCGATTTTGCCAGTCGCATCCTGTGCATGGATGGCGGGCGCCAAGAGCAATGTACAAAGCGAAGCCGCGGCAGCAACTGAAGAAAAAGCTTTTTTCACTTCGATTTCCCCCTATTCAACCAATGAATTTCTCGCGGCGAGCGGACGAGGGGCGCCGTGTGCGAGCAGAGTGCAGTTCATCAGAGGGTAACACATTTGAACGGATCGGGGGAGCAGGATTAGCCGATTCCTCGGCGTATCAATTTCCGCTATGAAACTTATCGAAGGGGATGGCGTCTTCGACATGAATCCGAAAGCTCACCACCGATGCGGGACCGCGGTCCTGGTTGTAGCCCGGATCGGTGACTTGCTGGTAGTCGGCCGCAATCGAAATCCCGCGCCAGATGTGGGCTGTATAGTACGTCTCGAAAATCTTTTCCAAGCCGTAATTGAGACCGCCGTCGCCCAGGATGAACCCCAGTCCGCCTAAAGCGAGATAACGACGGTGGTCGCCGGAGAGGGCGTTCGCCACGAAAGCCGCGCCCACTTTGTCTTGGGGGCGATGCCAGGGCTTTCCACGAAAATCGGTGCCGATGCTGGCAGTGCGGTCGATCTCGGTATAGGCGAACGATTCGTTTCTGCCGTCATTCCAACCCAATCTGCCGAAAGCGCGCCACAGAGAAGTGAGTTCCTGTTCGGCGTTCAAACCGAATCCGTACTTCACTCTCCCTTGCTTGCGGTATTCGATGATGTTCGGTACTGCATCCTTACCGGAGAGGTAACCGTCGATCGCTTCCCGATAGCTGCCCATGTTGGCATGGTTGACGTACCCTAGCGCCCGCACGATGGTCGCGCGCTGAGGGAGCAAAGAGGTGTGATATTCCGCTTCAAAATTTTCGCCGCGGGCCCGAGCCAGGTCCCAGTCTAACTTAATACCGTTGGCGACGGTCGGCATCAGCATTTCCCCAAATCGGGCAGCCCAGTTCCGGTCGTAATACTCCGCCACAAAACCATACGTGTATCCGCGCGTATCCGCGGCGTAGTCGTATGCGCCGTTGTTCACCAGCGCCCAATTCATGAACTGGAGATGGCTATCGCTGCCGACCGAGTTCAGATCGAAGAAATCGACCGCACTCATTTTGCCCACCCGCAATTCCAGACGCCTTACCGGAACGGTGGACGCCAGGGCTAAAGGATTTCGAGTTGCTTCCGTCGTTTCTTTGCTGAAGGGAATCGTATAGTGCAACATCACTCGCGAGATATAAGGGTCTTCACTCAGCGTGGGATTACGGACCACGTCAACATTGGTGAAGCCAGCGATGCCGAGCGCGTTACTAAGGCCTGCTCCGCCCGCGCTTTCTACATCGGCCAGGATCTCCAGCTGGTTCGTGATCCGGAAGCCAGTGTACAGTGTCTCCACCCGCGACGTGGCATGTTCCTTCTCGTGACCAAAGCTGTTGGATCCGGAATACTTGGCATAGAATTCTGGGTGCTGTTGGCGAATGAAATTCGCCTGCGCGGAAATCCAGAACCGGTTCCAAAAAGAATCCTGATCCGGCGGCGCGGGCGTGTCGCTGTCTTGAGCAAAGGCCGGCAAAGATGCAAGAATGAGAACGGCAAACGATAATCGCAATCTCTACCATGTTGGGCAGCTATTGGAGCGATGTCAACGGCGTCCCGATATTTACGGATTCGTAATAATAGATGTTAGGTACTCACACGATGAACTACCGCCGATGGTGGATCGCCCGATTGGCGTGCTGGCTTGTACTGGCGGCGCCGCTGCTGAGCGGCCAGAAAATCGGCGGGATCAACCGTATTTATGTAGAGCCATTCACCACCAAAGCTGGAGCCGGCAAGCTTCGCGAGGACGTAATTGAAGCGATTCGCAAACATACTTCACTGTCCGTTGTTTCAGCCGTGCCTGAGGCTGACGCGATCCTGGGCGGTGGGGGAGAGATTTGGGTTAAGGGTTACCGCAGCTTGAACCCGCGCTCTGGGCGTCTGCCGTCGGACGGACAGCCGTTTTACTCCGGCTACCTCTCGGTGGAGTTGCGAAATACGCAGGGGCAAACGCTCTGGTCGGATCTGGTGACCCCCAGCGCGGCATCCGAGAACGTTTCGAAGGATCTTTCGAAGCGGATTGCGAAGGATGTTGCGCTAGCGGTCGAAAAAGGTATCGCGCCGCCTGGGGCCACAGCCCTGCCACAGCCGGCCGCGATACTGACGGGTGCGGGCGCAACCTTTCCGCAACCCGTTTACGCCAAATGGTTCACGAACTACCGGCGCGAGAACCCGGCTGTCGAGATCACCTATCAAGCGATCGGGTCGGAGGCAGGCATTCGCAGGTTGCTGGCCGGCGAAGCAGATTTCGGAGCTTCGGATAACCCAGAAGCGATTCATGAGCTTGCCCCTAATGTGGAGAGTAAATATTTGTTGTTTCCTTCGGTGGTCGGAGCCGTCGTTCCGATCGTCAACTTGCCCGGTGTCACCGGCGAGATCAACTTCACGCCGCAGGCGTTGGCGGGCATCTATCTGGGAAAGATCACAAAATGGAATGCGCCGGAGCTAAAGGAAGCAAATCGCGGGATACGCCTCCCGGATCTAGATATTGTCGTGATTCATCGCGAGGACGGAAGCGGCACCAGCTGCGCCTGGACCGACTACCTTTCGAAGACCTGCCCTGAATGGAAGGCTCGGGTGGGTTCCGGTTTCACGCCGGATTGGCCGACGGGCCGCGCCGCCAAAGGCAATGACGGCGTCGCCAAATTGGTTAAGGAGTTGGGAGGATCCATAGGATATGTCGAGTTCATCTATGCCCTTCAGAACCATTTGAGCTATGGCAAGGTACGGAATGCAAACGGCGAATTCGTCGGGGCTAGTTTGGAGAGCGTGGCCGTTGCTGTCAGCAACTCTGTTCAGATGCGGGACGACCTCAAGGCTTCCATCGTGAACCCACCGGGGGCCGGTGCTTATCCGATCGCTTCCTTTACCTGGTTGGTGACGCCTTCGCACATCGCCGATGGCGTAAAGCGCGAGGCAATCGCGGGATTCCTGCGGTGGATGTTGGGACCGGGCCAATCGCAGGCGGCCGCGCTCGGTTATGTGGCCTTGCCGCCGGATGTTGTGAAAAGAGAAAAGGCTGCCATCGAGCGGATTCAATGAACTTTCGAGTGGGCCTCTTGCCATAGCTTCGCCAGCAGGCGAACCCTGCGGTCCCTACTGCTTGCCAGGTGGGCGAATCCGATATCAATGGCTGTGTCTATGCCAGCCAAACTTCGGAAGACGACTCCCGCTTGACGCATCCCGCGGGCACACGCAGGCGCGATCGTCCAGCCGAGCCCGCCAGCCACCATCTCGAGAAGCGTCTGATGGTTCGAAGCCTTATGGCGGATTTCTTCATCCAGGCCACGTGAACGGACTGCCTGGAGGATGCAATCGTAACAAGCCGGGGCCAGCGAGCGGGACCAGAGAACGAACGGTTCCGCGCCCAGCTCCGCAAGGTCAACTCGCCTGTGCCTGCTCAAACGGTGGCCTGAAGGGAGCACCAGCATCAGCGATTCGGTCGCCATTGTATTGAATGCAATCCCGTCAGCGGCTTCGTTGCGATGACTGAACGCGATGTCGACCTCGCCGGAGCGGAGCTGTTGGACGTGTGTCACGACCGGAAGTTCATGGATGTCGATTTGCACATTGGGCAGCGACGCATGGAACTTTCGAACGATGGCTGACAAGCCATGAAGAGTAGAACATGGTTCCAGCGCTATCACCAGCCGTTGGGGCGACCCGCTTGCGTTCCGTGCCGCGCGGATGGCGCGTTCGGTCTGTAACAGGGTCTGCTGAGCCTGCTCGGAAAGCAGGACTCCGGCCGCAGTCAATTCCACCGTGGGTCGCGTTTGAGCCAACAGCGGTACGCCGACGATTTCCTCCAGATTGCGAATCTGACGGCTAAGTAGCGGCTGGGTGACTCCCAGCCCTTCCGCCGCCCTCCCAAAATGGCGCTCGCCGGATAGCGCCAGAAAGTATCGCAGGTGCCGCAGCTCCAGCTTTTCGCTCATGCTTATTAGTTATCACATCATGTTTCCCAAGCATTGGACGAACTTCGAACCAGGCGCTACACTCGGTGAAAGTGACGGTAAGCAATGGATAGTGCCGCGGCCAACCCTTTCGCTCTCTTGAGTTTTATCTCTGCGCCGGCAGTGTTAACGAACGCATCTTGCGTGCTGCTGTTCGGCACCGGGAACCGCTATGCGCGCGCGGTGGACCGGATGCACGAGTTGGCGAAAGACGTGGAGGCTCGAACCGGCGAGATCAATTCGGAGGCCAAGTTCCGCGTGACTCAGTTAAGAGCGGCGGAGCACCGGTCGCTGCTGATCGTGCGCGCCATGTCGTTCTTCTACGCGTCCGTGGCGGCGTTTGTGTTTAGCACGCTGGTGTCTCTTCTGGGTGCGACGGTTTCTTCCTTTGGCGGCGGAGATGGAGTTATTCGTGTCGGCTACGGGCTCTGTTTATTGGGAGGTACGGCCGGGGTAGCCTGTATGATCAGCGGAGCACTGCTCCTGGTGCGCGAGACGCGCGAGTCGTTTAGCGTCTTGGCGGAGGAGAACCGGCTCATTTCAGCGAAATTGAAAGTTAGGCAGGCAAGAACATTATGACTAAAATTCATCACATCAACTGCGGCGCTCTGCGCGGTTTTCCGAACGATCCGGCTCCCCGCTCGATCGTCCATTGCCTTCTGTTGGAACAAGGCGATCGTTTGATTCTGATCGATTCCGGTTTTGGATTGGAAGAGATGCGCCATTCCTTTGAAATGCTTGGCAAAGAAGCGGTTGAGTTCTGGGGTATCGAAGGCGATGAAAAATATACCGCCGCTTCTGAGGCCAAGCGCCTGGGGTTAAACCCCGAGAGTGTTACCGATATTGTCTTGACCCATGCGGACGTCGATCACGCCGGCGGATTGGCCGATTTTCCGGACGCGACGATTCACGTCTCGGATGAAGAACATCATGCCGTGGGGAGCGGGAATCCGCGCTACGTGGCGCGACAGTTCTTGCATGGGCCTAAGTTTCAAACGTACTCCCAGAGCAGCACGGTCTGGAATGGCTTGGAAGCGCGGGAACTGAACCTTGGAACCGATGCCCGGATTTTGTTCATTCCGCTGTTCGGCCACACCGTTGGTCACTGCGGCGTGGCGATCGGCGATGAGACCGGCTGGTTGTTGCACGCCGGCGACAGTTATTACCGCCGGGTGGAAGTGGACAATCCGGCGCATCCCATTGCGTCGATGGCAGAGCGATTCGCCGCCGATAACCTGGCGCGGCTGGAAGCTCTGCTGATGCTGCGTCAGTTGGCTGCAAAGGAAGATCTCGAGTTCTTCTCGGCTCACGATTACGGCGAGTATCGCTCGACCGAGAATCCATTGAATGCCGCCCAATCCGCCGGTGCATAGTGCGCGTTTGGCCGGCACTGCTGATCCTCCCGCTGAGTCTCCAAACTGGGAAATCCTCGGATTTCGAGGTCTGGAGCGAGATTGATTTTTCGGCGCAATTGAACGCGCGATGGAGTGTGTTCTTCCCCGTGGTGGCTCGAGATGGTGCGAGTTTGCCCAATCCTCAATTAGCCGGCGCCGGTGCATTGGTGAGTTGGCGATGGACAGAGCGAGTGGACCTCACCGGAGGGTATTTGTTAGTCAGCCTTCCGCATGCCGGACCGGGCTTTACGGTGCAAGCACCTCTAGCCGCAGTTACGATT
>Ga0302319_10002790_pt1 | contig 37175 bp, 20 predicted proteins | sample Bog_T0_2_FD_203319 | JGI IMG/M metagenome (GOLD analysis project Ga0302319, IMG submission 203319) | Peat permafrost microbial communities from Stordalen Mire near Abisko, Sweden - Bog_T0_2 | ecosystem: Environmental > Terrestrial > Soil > Wetlands > Peat | place: Sweden: Abisko, Stordalen Mire...
GCGGTTGAGTTTTGAGTAGTCCTCGACGGATTGTCCGGGCAGCTTACTCGTATTGGAGATCGCCGCATTATTCACGAGCACGTCAAGCCGTCCAAACTCCTTGCGGATGCGCTCCGCCGCAGCGGTGATCGAGGTCTGATCCGTCACGTCGAGATGGAGCGCGTGCGCGTCCGGCCCAACCTCTTTGGCCGCGGCCTCGCCGCGCGCAGAATTACGAGACCCAACCAGCACCGTGAAACCATGCGCTGCGAGATCCTTTGCGATTTGAAGACCTATTCCTTGATTAGCTCCGGTAACCAGAGCGACGGGTTTGTCTTGCATGAGGTTCTCCTTTTCCCATTGGAGTATTCTGGGGATGTAGTCGCACCATGCATTGTTGGAATGGAAGGTATGCACCCGCAGCATGAGCAAAGTCCAATTCCGAAACATCGACCTGAACCTATTGATCCCTCTCAAGGCGTTGCTTCATGAGCGCAATGTGACTCGGGCAGCGGAGCGCATCCATCTCAGCCAATCCGCTATGAGCCGGGCGCTGGACCGCCTGCGTTCGGAGCTCAAAGACGAACTGCTGGTTCGAGTAGGACGGAACTATGAGCTCACACCACGCGGCACCGAACTGCTCGATGAACTGGCGCAAGTCATGCCCCGATTGGCTAGGCTATGGGCCGGTGAGACCTTCTCTCCGGCGCAAAGCGAAGGAAACATTCGCTTGGCGATGAATGACTATGCAAGCAGCGTCGTGCTGGCGCCCCTCGCTGAGATCTGTGGACGGCTTGCACCTGGGATTACATTGGAGGGGGTTCCGTGGCACGAACGGTTTCACGAAGAGAGTGGACTCGTAACAACGCACCTGATTCTAAGTCCACTGTCCGTGCCCTCGACGTTTCGCGTGGAGCCTCTGTTCGAGGATGCCTTCGTCTGCGTTCTCGGCCGCAAACTAAAACATCGTAAAGCCTCTCTCACGATGAAGGAGTATCTGAGCTTTCGTCATATCTCCGTGGAGACGCAGCCTAACCAGCAGAGCCTCATCGATCGACCTCTTGGGGAAGCCGGTTTCCAACGTCGTCTGGCTGTTAACCTTCCCTACTATCTAGCGGCAATTCGCATGCTGGAAACGACCGATCTAGCCCTAACGATGCCTGCTCGCATCGCAGGGCCTGTGGCAAAGCGTCATGATTTGGTCAGTCTGAAAGCGCCGAAAGAGATACCACCGATACGGTACTCCATGGTCTGGCATCCGCGCTTCGAAAGCGATCCGCTGCATATGTGGCTTAGAGAGACGGTGCGTCAGATTTTTCATCCTGCTCTTTCCTCCTAGCAGGGAAGTTTGGATGTCTGCTGGTGTCAAGGAATGTGGCCGGAGGTTGGTTCTCAACTGTTGGCCTTCAGGCCAGGCACTGATTTAGCCGGAGACGAAGCGTATAACTTCCGCTGAGCGCGTTTTGCCGGTTTTACCGTCTCATAAGCTTCACGCCTTCGCTAACCCCAGGCACGTGACGCGCAGTCCTTTTGATGGCGTTCATAGACCTCGTCGAAACGCTCGAGACTTGTAAAGATTCCTGCCTTGATGAAAGGCCACTCTGCTCCAAGCCTGTCGCAGTCTGACTTCATTGTGGTTTTGGCATTCGTTCCATAGCTGTCTGCGTACGCCCACTTGCCAAACCATCCGCAAACCCAGCCCTCCCCCTGTGCCATCCTGTCATCGGTCACAATCAGGGCTCCTAGATATTCGAAGACGTCGAAGAGGTTGTCGAAATCTGAAACGGCCGGAAGCTGCTTCGCGACGACCGGCACGAACAGATCATGAACTCGCTGGCTGAAAGGAACATAGAAGTTTCTTCCTAGAATACGGTTCAGCACATCCTTATCAAAGACACCTTGAAGTCCCAACCGAGGCAACGCAAGCCCAACCTTTCGATTGAGGTCCATAGCGCGGGTCGTGAAGTCCCGCGTGAGAACTTTCAAAAGATCGTAGCGTTCCGCAGCAACGAGCGCTAAACCGGCAGCGTAGAAAACGAGCGCAGCCGGATAAAGCTGAAGGTCCAACCACTTGTTGATTCCGTTGTATTCAGACGCTGCAAGCATGAGACGCTCCACCGCGGACATTACCAATCGAACCGCCGTGACATCTCCCCAATACGCAACGTTGAGGACCACGGCGACAAGCCTTTCGGTCATCACTTCATACTGCTTGGCACGTTCCACATACAACTCGTCGCTGAACTTGGCGTGCACCGATAAATCCTTCATAGCGGTGAGAACCAGCTCGGCTTCGGCCACGACGAGATCGTGCAGTTGAATTCGGTATCGATCTTCCACGACGAAACGCTTTGCCATCCGAATAGCTTGCGGGTTGGCCGGCTTCGGCCATGGAGATTACTGTGTCGAGTGCCTGGCGGTAGGCGAGGAGCGCGCTATGAGATTTGCGGCCTGCCTCACGACCTGATGCGAATCGTGCTGCTGAAATGCGATGCTGATCATCCCAGAGACGAAGATTCCGCCGTCGACGCCTTCGGCGTAGCCATTGAGGTGACCGTACTGCCGAGCGAGACGCGCTATCTGGAGCGGCAATGCGGGCGATAACGCGCCGCAAAGATCACTGCTGAATTCCGGACCGATGGTCCACCACAGTTTGTTGTAGCGCGGGCTGCCGGTATCGGGCGGTCCGATGCCGTGGCGCATGAGCAACAGGGTCTGCTGCTGGAACCCCAAGCACCCGCGCTATTGGCGAGCCATTGCTGGCCGAGTTGTTGAACGCTCATGTGGATGCCATAGCGTTCGAAGCCGCGAACAGCGACCATCTCGTAGTAATAGTCGTCGTCAACGGGAGCGTAGCCGGGCAGATTGCTCGGCGGTGTGATGGGAAGAACAGAATCTACTTGGTGCTCGAAGCGAACGCCAGTGGCCTGGCCGATCATCTGCGCAAGCCAGATTGCCTTAACTCGATCGATATATTCCTGGTGCGAGAGGATAAAGGTTCTGTTCTCGGTGTGCTGCGCGTACGCACAGGGCGTGAGAGCTCTGAGGGTGAGGGGCCACCCATGGGATCGCCAGAAGAAGCCTGCGGAATGGATGGGCGGAGATAAGCACACGTCCCCCGCGTTAGCTCGACACTTGTTGCTTGAGGGGCCCCGCGTTGGCGTTGATCAGGACTTGTACCTCGGCAAGGGTTGGCATGGAGGGTTGCGCGCCCGCGCGGGTAACCGAGACGGCGGCGACCGCACAGGCGAATCGGGCTGCTTCGACGGGGGGCAGGCCTTGTGTGAGAGCGTAGGCGAACCCTCCGTTGAACGCGTCGCCTGCTGCCGTGGTGTCCCGTGCATCGACGCGATACGGCGCGACGTATGTTGGCGGGACATCTTTGCCGGAAAGGTATACGCCGCGGCTTCCGAGCTTGAGGATGACATTGCGAACTCCGGTTACGAGGATGCGTTCGGCTGCAGCCGGGACATCGCTCTCCACGTCATCAACCGGGTATCCAAGATGCCGCAGGATGCTAACGGTTTCGCTCTCGTTCGGTGTGAGCCAAGTGACGTTGCACAAGATGTCCGGGGAGAGCGGCTGCGCGGGCGCGGGGTCGAGAATGAACGGAATGCCGAGCGCGGTTGCGAGTTCGCCGAGATGCTGGACCGTGGCTATGGGGATCTCCAGTTGCGCAAGGATGATGGATGCGCTGCGCAAGGCATCAACATGCAGATCGAGATCGGCGGGGCGGAGCTCATGGTTGGCCCCGGGAATCACGACGATGGAGTTGCCGCCATGAGCTGTGACGAGGATGACTGCGGACCCTGAAGGTTTGGGGACGTTGAGCACGCACCTGGTATTGACGCCCCCGTCCTCGAGGTCGCGAAGGAGTTGTGTGGCGAAGTGATCTTGGCCGAGACGGCCGATCATGTCGACGTCTCCGCCAAGGCGCGCAGCAGCCACGGCTTGATTTGCACCCTTGCCTCCCGGGTAGGTAGCGAAGTCGTTTCCGGCGATGGTCTCCCCTTCGGCCGGCATGCGCGGGACGTAAGCGACGAGATCGAGATTAATGCTGCCAACAACGACAATCTTTTTCTGCAATGCTTTCATAGCCCTATCCTCAACGTTATTTCGCAACTAGAGGAGCGATGGCAATCGCACCGAGACCGGCCAGGAAGAACAAGAACATCCAAGGAATCAACTTTCTGGAAGCGGCGGGAGCGGAGGCAAACTCGCGCCAGATGAATACTCCCCAAATCGCCGACACCATGGTCGCTCCCTGACCGATGGCGTAAGAGACAGCGGGCCCGACGAGATTTGCTTTTCCCGCAACGAAGCTGGCGACCGCGCCGGTGCACCAGATGATGCCGCCGACCATCCCCCAGAAGTGCCATGACGGCTTCGCGACCCTGTACTCCGAAAAGGTGGTTGCAGTCTCACCGGTGAGGGAATGTTTCATCAGGAAGGCATTCAGAGGAAGCGAGCACAGAACAACGCCAATTGCGAAGATGAAACTGACGGCATAAGGACCGAGCGCATGTATACCGAGAGTCGATTTCGTGACGAAGGGATAAAACGTTCCCATCAACACGCCACTGACAATGCTGAGGACGACGCCGCGGGTGCTTGCGGTTCCACTGTGTTCTCTGCGTTTGTACGCTAGCGCGTCCAGAAGAATGGCGACCGCGACGAGCGCGACGCCGCCGAAAATGAAGAGCGGATTTCCTGCAGGATGAAGGATGTAGTTAAGTATGACCCCGACGATTAAGGCGAGCCCAATGCCAACGGGAAACGCAACCGCCATGCCCGCTACGTCGATTGCGGCAACGAGGAGAAGGTTGGCAATGTTGAAGATGACACCGCCCGCGATGGCGTAGACCACATGGGTGGTATCGATGCTGCGGAGATTGGCTACGAAAGAGGTTGGGCCTCCGTAAATATTGCCGAGGGTGAATCCCCAGAGCAGACTGCCAACGAAGATTCCGACAACGTAATCCCAATAGAAGAGGGAGAACGGATATCCGGCAGTGAGTTTGCGTGTATTCGCCCATGATCCCCAGCACAGCATGCTGACAAGCATGAAGATAAGAACTACGGCATAACGTTGAGGTTGGAACAAAGCTGACTCCCGAACGGATCGATAAGGGCAGGGGACTGCTACAAAGCAGATGCGTCAAGAAATGACTGACGCGTTGCTTCGTAGCAATCATTCTAAAAGCGGATGTGGCCCACAACCTGAATCTGCCGCGCTGAATATTGACCGGTCGATTTGCCGAATTCTGTATTAGAGAGATCGCCGACGGGTTCTGCTAGGTTGACACGGTTGAAGGCGTTGATGCCTTCGCCACGCAGTTCGAACGCACCGCCGCTGCCTAAGAACTTTAGGCGGAAGGTGCGTTGCAACGCGATGTTCACGGACGCGAACCCCGGGCCGCTGTATGGGTTGCGCCCAAGTGTGCCTTCTTGACCGAGAGTGGGTGTAGGGAACGCAGATGCTGGAAAGACACCGTTGAGAAACGCTGACCGGCTTACGTGGAGGTTTTTGCCGAAGCTTGGCGCATTGGGCACATCGTAATCATAGCCATCGCCGTTGTAGTCACCGCCGCTTTGGTAATTCGCTGACGTATAGACGGTGAAGGGCTCACCAGACTGCAAGATGATGATGGGTGAGACTGTGAATCCGTTGGTCAATGTCTTCAAAAGATGGTTGCCTCGCGTCCCCGGAATATCCCAGACCGCGTCGGCGGAGAGTCGATGGCGGCTGTCGTAATCGGAGCGGGCGTACTGCCGCTCGGGGTGCTGGGCGTCGAGAATGGCCTCGCCGCCGCCTACGCCATTGTCATTACTGCTGAGGTAGTCCAGCGACTTACCGAAGGTGTAGGTGACGTGAGAGGTCCAGTGGTGCGCAAAGCTCTTCGAGATTCCAAACGCCCCGACATTCGTGTTGTTGATACCGATGTTACTTCCATAGAGTACGGTGTTGAAGCTTTGGTTCAAGCGCGTGAGCGTTCCGTTATTAATGACTTCATCTCCGTCGAAGCGGTTCACATCCGTCTGGATGTAGAGACCGCGGCCGGCGGTTCCGAGGTAGTCAGCTTCGAAGACGAATTGACCCATTGCCTGCTGGAGACCAAGAGCCCAACTTTGTACCGTTGGCGCATGCAGATTTGGTGAGACGCCGCCGACGGAAGTGCGCGTGCCGACGATGCCGCCGTGGGCATCAATCGTATACGTCACGCCGGGAACAGGTGCGAACCCGGTGGGACCCGAGGGGCTCGTGGAATAGGAGAAGTTTGCGAAGGTCGTTCCGGCATTGAAGATGTCGATCGAGGGATCGGCATAGCCCGGAGGGTTGGTACGAATGTTAGTGACATAAGAGTATTCACCGATTTTGTCGCTGTAGACGCCGTAACCACCATGTAGAGAAGTCTTGCCATTGCCGAAAATGTCAAAGGCGAAGCCAGCCCGAGGATTGAAGCGATACTGACGGTGGGTTGACGCGTCCCCATTATTTCCTCGAGTTTGCATCGTGCCGTTGGCGATCTGGTCTTGCAAGGTGGCGCCGGGGCCCGGAGTGAAGAAGGCAATATTTTCATGACCATTTTGCACGGTGACGATGTGGCCGTAGTCGTCCATGCGCAAACCGACGTTAAGCGTAAGGCGGCGATTCACCTTCCAATCGTCCTGCACGTAGGGAGCGACATATAGTTCCAACACGCGTTGATAGAGGTCGGTCGCTACCTGATGTGTAGAGAGATCGATGACTGGGCCGCTCTGGTAGAACGGATGATCGGCTGCAAAATCCAGGGGACTTAAGAAATAAAAATAGGGACGGACGAGGCCGCCGGTGAAGTTATCAAAGTCTTGCTGGCGGTCTACGTCGATGCCAATGTGAATTGTGTGGTGTCCTTTGGAATAGGAGAGCACGTCGTTATAGATGAAGTTGTTTTGGATGAAGGTGATGGGACCGTACTGCGAAAACGTGTTTGAGATGCCGCCGATGTAATAGATGTTGGGCAGCGAAGGGATGCTTTGCGGCTCGCTGCCTGCGAAGCGCACATAGCTCACCCCGGTCTCATTTACAAGCGAAGAGGAGAAGGTTCGAATGTAATCGAACTTCGCGTAAACGGTGGCGTTGGGGTCGATGTAGTTGTAGATGGGACGGGCGTTGGCCGTCTCACCCTGCGTGGTATTGCGATACAGGCTGAAGAAAAACTTGTCCCGGTCGCCGCGGAGATTTTGATCAATGCGGATGTGACCCTGGAAGCCGTTGCTGATAGGTGAAATATTTATGTTTGCGGTGCCCACAGCTTCCAGATCCGCCGGGATGTTGGGGAAGCTGTACGCGGTACCGTAAATGGACTCAAGTTGACCAACTGTCTGGAAGTTGTACGTGGGGGCGACTTGCGGTGGCGCCTGCTTGAGAAATTGTGCAGCGATACTGTTGGGGAAATTGGTTTGTACATAGTTGCTGAACTGCGGCGTTTCTTCACTACCAATCAGCGTGTTGCCGAGGATCGATCGCAGATAAAAGATTGAGCCGAAGAAAAATGTCTTGTTCTTGAAGATGGGGCCACCGACAGCTCCGCCGAAGTCGTTGCGTATTGTCTTCGGAACGGCGGTTTGAAATTCTGTGCGCGCTGTCAACGCGTTGTCCGTGTGGAATTCGGAGAGCACACCATGAAATTTGTTGGTACCGGGCTTAGTAAAGACTTCAATGAGTGCGCCAGATTGCCGACCCTTTTCTGCAGAAAAGGTCGACGCGGTGACCTTGATTTCCTGAACCGTTTCTGGCTCTGGCGTGATGTTGACGACGCCGTCACGGGAATCGCTGTCGACGACAGTTCCATCTACCTGGTACTCATTTGCCTCCTGGCGCTGGCCGGCAGCGTTGATCTGAAAGCCAGATTCAGCCGCGAAGCTGTTCGTACCGACGGAACCGGCGGAAGAGATGTTGCCCGAGGCATCGCCCAATCCGGTCACGCCAGGGGCGAGAGTTGCGACGGAGGCGTACACGTCATCACCAACCAGCGGAGACTCCTGCACTGTCTTGGTTTCCAGCGTTCGTCCAATGTTGCCCTTGGTCGTTTCGATCTGCGCTGTGTCGGCAATGACCGAAACGGTCGTATTTTGCGCTCCGACGTCGAGCTTGGGATAAATGGTGCGGACGTCATGACCTTCGACAAGGATGTCGGTAAGTTGCCACGTTTGGAAGCCCTGCGCATGAACGGAAGCCTTGTAGATGCCAGGAGGAAGTTGCAAAATCTGGACATAGCCCGCGCCGTTGCTGGTTGCCTTCTGCACAACTTGGGTGGATTGATTGGTGAGCGTGAGTTCGGCGCCGGGGATAGCGGCACCGGTCTGATCGACGACCGTTGCGGAGACACCGCTTTCGTACTGCGCTAACGCCGGTACGCCGAACAGGGAGCAGAGGATGACAAGGGCTGTGAGGAGCGGCTTGAAACTGCGGGAAATCGACACGGGTACAACCTCCAGGAAGCGTGGCGCGCTCGAGAAAGCGAAGCTCGTTCAAAAATGAAAGCTTTCAATTCTGCAAACCGGGACATAGTAGGAAAGTCGGTTAAACATTGTCAAGAAGAATTTTCTCGAACGAGCGCCCACGCATTTCAACTATTATCACCATGCGCTTTAGGTCTTAAAGTAGCGGTGTATAGGCCCATGCAACGAAGGCGCACGTGAAGTGGAGCGAGTACGGAGCCTACCCGAGCTTCACACGAGCCGAGTGGTCGGGTTGCCAGGCCATAATGAAACGTTTTATATTTGGAGCGCTTTCTCGAGTTTATTGAGGTGTGTGATGAACCGTTTCGTTCTTCGGATCTGCGTTGCCACGATTACCGGAATGTTTTGGGTGGCACCGCCCGCGAAGTCGCAGGACGCTGTTGTGCAGGCGCAGAGCGAGCAGATTGACGGGCCAGCATGTGCCGAGCTGCCTCAGTGGTATCTGCGAACGGCGGCGCGCCCCTGTAAAGATTCGGAAGTGCAGGCTTGGCTTGAGGACCTGCGGCACTGGCGAATGGAAGAGCGGATTCGAGCAGGCTACGACGATAGCGAATACCGGCGGCCGGAGTTGTTGTGGACGCAATCGAGTTTCGTGCAACCACAGATGATGGTCCACGATCGCTTTTTCTACGATCCGGCCACGCGGCGCTATACGGTTGATCGCTATCTGAATGATCTGGACCAACGATACGGTGGCATCGACAGCGTTCTGGTATGGCCAACTTATCCAAACATTGGGGTCGATAACCGCAATCAATACGACTTGTTCCACGATCTCCCAGGGGGTGTGGCGGGGATTAAGGAGTTTGTCGAGGCATTTCATGAGCATGGGGTGAAAGTGCTGTTTCCAACGATGTTGTGGGACCAGGGAACCCGCGCCGAGGGCGTTGCTGATGCACAGGCAATGGCGAGTGAGTTGACAGAGGTAGGCGCGGACGGTGTGAACGGCGATACATTGACCGGTGTGCCTTACACGTTTCGAAACGCATCGGATGCGCTGCATCACCCGCTTGCGCTCGAACCTGAGCTGGGACCGGCTTCAGATGAAATGTTGAATTGGAACAATATGACCTGGGGTTACTGGAAGTACGGGTTCGTTCCGACGGTGAGCAAATACAAGTGGATCGAGCCACGGCACATGGTGAACATCTCGAACCGATGGGAACACGATCATACAAACGATCTGCAGTTCGCGTTTTTCAATGGGGTTGGGTTTGAGAGTTGGGAGAACATCTGGGGGATTTGGAACCAGATGACGCCGCGCGATGCAGAGGCTCTGCGGCGGATCGCAAAGCTGGAACGTTACAACAAGGCGCTTCTGGTCTCGCAGGAGTGGGAGCCGCATGTGCCAACCCGGCAGTATGGAATTTTTGCAAGCGAATGGCCTGGCACAACAGAGACATTGTGGACACTGGTCAATCGGAATTCGTATGAGGTGGGCGGCTGGCAGCTGGCTGTTCCGCATAGCGACAAAATGCGTTACTACGATCTATGGAACGGGAAGGAACTTGAAGCAGTACGCGAAGGCGATGACGATATTCTGGCATTTCCGATGGAGGCGAACGGTTTCGGCGCGATCCTTGAAGCGACCTCCCCTCCGCCTGGGCTTGAAGTTTTGTTAAACACGATGTCGGGACTGGCTGCGAGACCGTTGAGCAGCTACTCGCATGAGTGGGTGAGCCTGGGACAGCAGTTGGTGCCGATTGCAAACACGCGACCCTTGAAGGATGTGCCAACGGGCATGTCGCGGATACCGTCTGCCGATTTTCTGTTCCGCGTGAATGGGATTGAGATTGAGGGTACCAACGATGATGGCGTCGATGTGCAATATCCGGGGGAGACGTCGCCGCGTCGCTATCACGAGTTAAAGATGCATCTCCATGCATTCGCGATCGATACCTACCCTGTGACCAATGCAGAATTCAAACGCTTCCTCGATAGCACTAAGTATCATCCCGCGGATGATCACAACTTTTTGAAAGACTGGAGCGGAGGGACTTATCCGACGGGCTGGGATAAGAAGCCGGTGACGTGGGTGTCGCTGGAGGACGCGCGCGCTTACGCAAGCTGGGCGGGGAAGCGACTGCCCCATGAGTGGGAGTGGCAGTACGCCGCGCAGGGCACGGACCATCGAGAGTACCCGTGGGGAAACGACTGGATTGCTGCGAACGTGCCAGAGATAGACACCGGTCGAGTGATGCAGCCGGCTAGCGATGTGCAAAGTCATCCCGCGGGGGCCAGTCCGTTTGGCGTGCAGGACCTGGTGGGAAACGTGTGGCAATGGACGGACGAGTGGACCGATGAGCATACGCGGGCTGCAATCCTGCGGGGTGGCAGTCACTATCAGTCGCGCGGGTCGCGCTGGTATTTTCCGCAGGCCTATAAACTGTCACAACACGGGAAGTATCTTTTGATGGCACCGAGCATTGACCGGTCAGCCAGCGTCGGGTTCCGTTGTGCAGTCGATCTAGCGGAGTAGCGAGGGCAACATCGTGTCCAGCAAGAAGGAGATACCGGAACAAGTAGGGCGCGTGACGATGCACGATATCGCGCGACGAGCCGAGGTCTCGTTAGGCACGGTATCGCATGTGATCAACGGCAAGGTGTCGGTGCGCGAAGCTGTTCGCCTGCGCGTGCAGAATGCAATTGATGAACTTGGTTATCAGCCCAACCAACTATCTCGTGCGCTCCGCACGAACCGGACCAACCTGATTGGGATGGTGATTCCGGATATCATGAACCCGTTCTTTCCGTCCGTGGTGCGCGGAGTTGAGGATGTTGCGTTCCGATCGTCCTACAGGATTTTGTTATGCAATGCAGACAATGATCTCGAAAAGGAGATGGCGTACCTGAACGATCTGCGGTCGTTCATGCCTGCGGGTATCATTCTGATTCCATCGATTGACCACAAGCTGTCTTTGAAGAGCGACTTTCCGATGGTCTGCATTGACCGGCGTCCGCCGGACTGGGTAGGGGATAGTGTTACCGTTGAAAATTTTGAGGGCGGATATGCAGCGGGGAAACATCTGACACACCTGGGCCATCGCACGATTGGCATATTGCGTGGACCAACGCAGGTTGTCACGGTGGGTGACCGCGTACGGGGCTTGATGAAGGCCCTGAGCGAAAGTGGGGTCTCGGTTTCCTCGGAATACGTTCAGGACGGACAGTTCGATCAGGAGAGTGGCTATACGTGCGCGATGCGGCTGCTGCGGCTTATTCCTAGGCCAACCGCTATTTTTGCGGCGAGCGACCTTATGGCCGTCGGCGCACTCGCTGCAGTGAAGGCGTCAAAGCTGATCTGTCCGCGAGATGTTTCGATCGTAAGCTTCGACGGCCTGAGCTTCACAGACTTTACCGATCCGGCACTGACCTGCATAGTCCAACCGAGCTACCAGTTGGGGCATGCCGCTGCGCGGCTTCTGATCGACCGCATTGAAGGCGACACGTCACCTTCTCGCCATATCGTTTTAAGGACGGAGCTGAGGATTAGAGATTCGGTGCAGTCGCCCGAAGGCTTCCTTGCTCAAACGTCAAGCAAGCGCCAACTTCGCCATTCCGCACCAAGCTAACGCCTCTACACTCGTGATTCTTTGGTGAACAGAGGCACAGATCGACTGCACATAAGGCCTCGTGAAGCTCTCCAGAATCGGCCCGCCATGCAAGAACGTACATAACACTGGGTACCAATATAATGTCACGTTCTGGACTGGTAAACGATTGACAAATCGATGCGCTTGCACCTGGCGGATTTGCCGATGCAAGCACGGTGAAGGTAGAAACGGCAGGGAGAGTTCACGGTTTTTATAGCTGGAGCTGTCATCTGTCGAGAACGGGCCAAAACTCTCATTGAACTCAGTCGCTGAGTGCGTTGCCGATTTTTCACTCATTGACGCGAACTCACTACTTGCCAACGGCGAGTGGATGCGCTCTTACGGGCGGGCGGCAACAGCCTGTGCTCCGGTTGGGAGGGTCGCAGGAGGCCACGCCGCGAGACCTGCAGCGATTGCACTGTACAGATCTTTGCGCTTTGCTCCCGATTGAGCCTTGACTGCCACGGTACAAGTGGATTGTTTCCGATGACCCGTCAGACGCGCCGCGGCAGGAGCACCAAGTTGGCCGCTTCCTCAAACAAAGGCCGTTCGATAAATTCGTTCAAACGCTTGACAGCGTCTACGGAAACTTTGTGCCATGGCTCATGAGGACTGCTAATCAACATGCTATGTTTGGCGCGGAATGGTCGCGCGCTGTTCCTGGGCGGTCGGGCGCCAATATAAGTTGAATGTGATCTCTTTTGCTGGGCACGATGAGATCGCAGAGCAGTTGTTGAGAACTAGTGCTCAAATCTAGCTGCGACTATCCGCGATGGTAGAGCCGCTGCATCAACACTCGTTGTTTCAACGAGAAGCTCAAATGGGCCGACACTTCCGTCTGGCTGAGTCGCTTGCTGAATGATTGGTCGCATCCTGACTCCGTCCATCAGCGTGTCCGCGGCGGCTTGCGTCGCCGCCATATTCAGTCCTTCGATGAGAAGTATCTTGCCGGTCCGGTTCAAATTCGAAATAAACGCAACCACTCCGTACGTCTGATGGGAGAGCTGCTGTGACTCGTTATCGTAGACAGTCTTCTCCCCCTTCAGGGGATGAGAGTTGATGATGGAGCAGTGATTGACATGCGACTCGCATACAAACTGAAAATTGAGTTGCTTTTGGAGCAGATCAACCCAAGGGTCGGTGTGGATTGCTCCCAACAGGATCGCGTTTCCGTCTTGCAGATCCTCCATTCGAAGATCGCGTGCGAACCGAATGACAGAGCGATCAGGAACCGACTCAGGCAAGCGCGAAAGCCTAGCGATAATATTGACGTCGGCGACGCTCGTATATCTCTGGGTGCGTAGGTCGTCGAGATTTGAGGAATCGATTTTCTGGGAGTGGACTTCCGTGAGATATTTCCCACTGATATAGTCTGCGAGAGTGGTCTGCGCTTCGGTGAGATTCTGCAAAATGCCCAGACCACTATCGGCTGGAACGATAAATGTGTCTCGATCTTTCGAGAACAGCTCAGACCAAAGTGGGTCGGGATGGGCCTGCTTTGGCAGCCAAAGCGAATAAAAGTGGGTATAGAGAATGAACATCGTGCAGAATAATACCGAGCACAACCCTGATCCCAACAGGAACATCATCCCATCCCGGGTCGACTGAATTGACGCAGCAGGTTCGACGGTAGGTTCTTCCTCCGCTTCCTCGGATCTGTCTTCGTTATGCGATTGCTTTGGATGCGCCTGATCCTGGGATTGCACAATGTCGGACGCGGTGGGAATCTCCTGCGTCTGAAAGAACGGTACATATCCCCCGCGCGGGATCGTAATCCTTATCGGTTCATTCGCTCCTTCGCGTGCGAAGTATAGGTCAAGGCGCTTGCGCAGCTGCCCCGCGTAGTTGCGAACGATGTTGTCGTCCCCGGGATTGTAGTCCTCCGGACGGTTGAAGACCTGGACTCCGATCTGCTGCTCGGTGATTGCATCAGTCATGCCCTTCAATTCACGGTCGCAGATGTACAACAGAAACTTGGGTAGGAATTTAGACTTTGAGAAGTGTTCACTCCTCACAATTCGCAGCGTCAACTCCCAGCATTCGGACTCGGACGGGGGCAAGATAGGATCTCGCTCGTGGAGCCCATTTCCCGGCGAGATTACCGCCGTGGCAATCATGGGCACCCCGCTTCGATCGGCATCCCGATGCTCTCTCCTGGACTAAGAGGATGGGGCTGCGACCGTTCTATCTCATTCATAAAACGTTCCTCTTGCTAGTGCCACGGGCGCGTTTGAACGTGGAATAACCGTTTATAAACCCCTATTCGAACGCGTTAACGTATGCGCTTTCTGGGTTTGATCTCCTTATGAATCTGCAAGTTGATCATTTAATGCCAGTTTCACAGATTTCAACGGTTAATGCACCTTTCGGGTAGGAACCCAGCTTCCTAGGATTGCCTCATTCCGTGATGCATGGTCCCGCGCATGCTTCGATTCTAGGGAAGAAATATGAATCGGAGGTTACGCGTTTACGAGTTGGTAATGGGGTCGTGCACCACTTTCTCAATAGTAACTAAGGCTTCACTTTAGAGGAGAAACCCAGTGCCCAGCCGAAAATTCCATCGTCATAGAGCGTCATGGCTCGCAATAATGATCTTTTTTTTGTGTGCCGTAGCATATGCCCAGCAGGACTCCGGAGGAATTATCGTAACGGTGGCTGACTCCGGGGCCGCCGCGTTGCCGAACGCCCATGTCGCTGTTACCAACAATGGCACCAATGCCCGCTTCGACGTTAAGACCAACTCCCTGGGGTCTGCACTTGTAAACCCACTTCCTGCCGGTGATTACCAGGTCGTTGTCGAAAAGCCTGGCTTTGCCAGGACGACCGTCTCGCATGTTGCAGTTCAGATCCAACAGAGCACGCGGGTCCCGGTCGTCCTTTCGGTAGGCAGTGTAGTCGAACAGCTGGTTGTGACCACTCAGTTGCCGACCCTGCAGACAGAGGATACGTCTTTAGGTCAGACAATTGACGGGGTCCTCAAGGACGACCTGCCGGTCATCGATCGCAGCTTTAACCATCTCGCGCCTCTGACGATCGGCGTCAACATGACGACTCCATCCGGGCCCCGGGACAGCGGAACCGGTTTCTCTGCCAACGGCGTTAGCCAGTACCAGAACAACTACATCCTGGATGGAACGGACAACAACAGCTACGACCAGAACGTGAACGAAGGCAGGACGTGGGCGATCGAGCCCTCACTGGATGCTATTGCCGAATTCAGAGTCCAGACCAACGCCTACTCCGCTGAGTTTGGCAGGGATGGCGGCGCAGTGATCAATGTGATTACAAAAGCGGGGACCAATCACTTTCAGGGTTCCGCTTATGAATACCTGCAGAACAGTTCTCTGAACACGAATGATTTCTTCAACAATGCCCTCAAGATCGCAAAGCCGGATTACAAAAAGAATATCTTCGGAGCCTCTCTTGGAGGACCCGTCTGGATCCCGCGGCTCTACAACGGCCACGACAAGACGTTCTTCTTTGCGGACTTCGAGATGCAACCGTATCGTTCTCCGGGAGCAGTCAACAAAGGGCTGATCCCTACGCCGGCCGAGGCTTCAGGGGACTTCAGCGCTGACGCAACCATCTATGACCCGACAACGGGGTATCCCTTCCCTCAAAACAAGATTCCGTCCGCCCGTATTAGTCAAGTTGCTTCGAAGATAGCCGCTGCCATCCCGACGCCAAACCTGTCTGGGGCGGACAACTTTCTTCACCCCGGCGCACAGAATACGGATGACAACCGTATCGCAGTCCGTATCGACCATCAATTGACACCAAAGGACTCGATCTTCGGTCGCTACCAATACCAACACCAGAATCAGCCGCAGATGGGACTTTTCGCGGGCACAATCCTCACAGGCGACGACAATAACTCTGCCGATGCCCAGGGCGTGGTCGGAAACTGGATACACACCTTCAACGCCAATTTGATTAATGACGTTCGCTTTGGTTGGACTCGACTGAACTGGTTGAATGCGCCAGCCAATTCAGCGAATGTCAACGAGCAGGTAGGCATTGGCGGGGTGCCGGTCCAGGACGGCCTTGCGGGCGGACTCGCTTCCATCACCTTTACAAACGGACTTAGTAGCTTTGGCGGATCCTATTCCGAGCAGGATCTGAATGGCACGTACCAAGTGTCTGACACGGCGACCTGGATGAAAGGCCGGCACACACTCAAACTGGGTGGGACGTTTCGCTACATCCGCTTCTTAAGCGCCGCTAGCTCATTCGCGCCAAATGGGGAGTTCGATTTCGACGGTCATTACACTGCTGGTGGCACCTCTCTCGGCAACCCGTTCGCAGATTTTCTATTGGATCTGCCGAACCAATCACAGCTTTCCGCAATTCATACCGACGATTACCGGCGTCAAGCCTATTCTTGGTTCATACAGGACACGTATAGAGCTACTCCCAAGCTGACCCTCAATGTGGGGCTGCGATGGGACTATGTTACCCCGGTCTCGGAAGCCCAGAACCACGGCGCAATCCTCGACCCCTATGCCAAAGTTCTTAACCTGGACCACTACACGGGTGCATTCCCCGATTCAGTTCAGCGCCAGATCAATGCAGGAATCTTCACAGTTAACAACAATGCTAATAAATATTTCGGCGTCCAGCCAGACCACCATGACTTCGCGCCCCGTATAGGCTTCAGCTATCTCGCGACCCCGAAGACGGTATTCAGCGCTGGGTATGCACTGTTCTTTGGTCCCGAGCAGCTCGGACCGTATGGTGAGCCCAGCCCCGGATTCTCCGCTCCGTTCCTGGATCAGGACACCTATGCGCCAGCCAACAGCTCCCCGACGACATCCAATCCGGTGACGATGGATACCGGCTTTCCAGCGTCGGCATTGACGGATCCAACTGGTACGACGCTCTTTGCGACTCAACTCAATCTGCGAACGCCGTATTTCGGTCAATGGAACGTGACTGTCCAACAGCAGCTAACACCAAACACTTCATTGGACGTCTCATATATAGGCTCAAAAACTACTGCGATGTACGTGACGATGGACTGGAATCTTCCTGCCATTGCCCTCAACAACTCTGTCCCGTATGCGCAACGGCAACCCTTTCCAGACGTCGACGCGAGCGGCAATCTTCAGCCTGGTGCGGCGATCCAGGGACCGTCTAACGACGGCATGGGTACCTACAATGCTCTGGGAGTAAAGTTCCAGAGCCACATTCGAAACGGCCTCTCGATGATCAGCTCCTATACCTGGGCGCACGATATCGACAATATTACCAACTCCGGATTGAGCGTCGGGAACAACGGGCGCGGCAATTATCCCTGGAATCAAAATGCGCAGAGAGGGAACTCCGACTGGAATATCACGAATCGATGGACCACGGGTTTCCACTACGATCTGCCGTACGGACATGGAAAGGCCTTCGGCAGCAACATCAGCCGGGCAACGGATGCGGTCCTGGGAGATTGGCAGTTGGGCGGGATCCTGACCGTCGAGAGTGGCCCCTGGTACACCGTTAATCAAAACTTCGACAGCGCCAACAATGGGCTCCAGAGCTTTTGCGGTACCTGCAGGCAGCGGCCGGATGTTGTTCCGGGACAAGATGCGAACAAAGGACCACGGAAGGTTGATCCAACCAATACTGCGGTGCATTGGTTCAATGTCGATGCTTTCCAGTTTGCGGCAAACGGCACGGTCGGCAACGTTCGCAGGAACTCTGTCATCGGGCCGGCCCATCGACAGTTTGACGCCTCGCTTGCAAAGGAGGTGCCGTTCACCGAAAGCGCCAGACTGCAACTGCGGCTGGAGGCATTCAACGCGACCAATACGACGAACTTCCTGGCCGACAGTGGTTCAACGAGCCCCACCGGATTTACGCTTGGGAACCCCAACTTCGGGATCCTCAATGCGGATCGCGGCGGTCGGGTTACGCAGATCGTGGCCCGTTTCGTTTTCTAGCAACTAACCCGGCGGAGGCAATCTGTATGAATCGACGTCAATTCAGTTTGCTTGGCGCAGAAGCTTTAGGAGCAGCATTATTGACCCAGCAGCTTTGGGCACGAGTACCTGTTGCGAAATAGGTTCGGTTGAGGATGTTTAGAGCTGCGCGATTGACGCAGCGACGTACCCACGGAACGTGATAGCGACCTGGGCTTAGCAGTCGTTGGTAGAAACGCGATAACGGGTTGCGCAGATGGCAGTAGATCTTGCTATTGCATGAATGTGTTGAGGTCGAATGCATTTGCCATCGCAGCATTTCCCTCGTCGTTGGGATGGATGTGATCGCCGGAGTCGAACTCTACGCGAAGGCGTTCGGGATGGAGTGGATCGCGCACGACAGCGTCAAAGTCGATGGTGGCGTCAAATGCACTGGCGTGTCGGATCCAGTCATTTAGCTTCTGCCGGGTAGCTTCACCGGTGGGGCCAGCGAGCCATACGCCTTCTTCCGGGGTAAGGGTTGCTCCCATGATCTTGAGACCGTGGAGGTGGGCGCGGGCGATAAGTTGCTGATAGCCGGCGATGAGATCGTCGGCGGTAAGGGCGCCGGGGCCGTTGATTTGACCGTGGATATTGGTGTCGTTGATCCCTTCGAGGAGGACGATCCAGCGCACGCCGGGTTCGCTAAGGACATCGCGGTCGAATCGGGCGAGGGCGCTGACGCCAGCTCCGTCGTGAAGAACCTGATTGCCTGAGATGCCTGCGTTGAGGACGGCGACACGGGGGCCGTTGGAGCGCTGGTTGAGACGGCTTGCTAGAAGAGTAGGCCACGCCGTGTTGGCGTCAACCGTAGTGCGGAAACCATCGGTAATGGAGTCGCCGAGGCAGGAGATTGCGAAAGTGTTGGTGGGCGCGACTACGTCGAGACTGCGCAGCCAGACGTAGGAGAAGTTGAGGGTGGGCGACGGCATGGAAGCGGCTGCGGTGGTGTCGCCGGCGGAGACATAGGCAGTGTGCAGGCCCGGGTTGTGATTGGTGGGCGTGCCCTGGGTTTTGACGATGTATAGAGAGACGGCAAGGTCGGACAGGGGCTTAAGATCGAGAGCGATAGGGTCGGTGACGATGATCTGGCCGGGACCGAGATCGATGGTCTTTCTGCCGCTGAAGGTGAGTTCGCGGTCGGTGGTGGTGTCAATCGACGATCCGCTGGTGTGCAGGGCGATGTGAGCGTCTCCGATCGTGACGACGCCTAGATCGAAGGCGTTCGAGAGCTCGAGGCGGATCTTATGGCCAGCGATGCTGGTGTGCACTATCATCCGCACGGTCTGGTTGTTCGCAAGGACGGGAAGCGGGGGAGGCCCTTGCACCCCCTTCATGTGCGCGAAGTCCGGCATCTTTATGGTTGGCGGGAGGACGGGAGGGTCGGGCGTGGTGGCAGCCATCTGTTCGGACGTGGCCCAGGTGGTTACCCAATGACCCTCGGGCGCAGGATTGGATTGAGCGGACAGGATGGCTGACGACAGGGTGAGGATGGTTGCGATTGCCGGCGTACAAAGCCGCTTGGACATGGGCACCTCTGGAAGGTAATTTGAGCTTTCCGCTGCTGATGAGTGGCGAATCACTTCGCCGAGTTGGGGCTGCTAGTTGAAGCGGCGCGGAGGGTGGCGAGGTCGATGGCTGCTGCCATTGCTTTGTAGCCGGCTGCGTTGGGATGCAGATGGTCGCCGGATTGGTAGTTGTCGCGGAACTGGTTTGGATGTTGAGGGTCGCGCACGGCTGCATCGAAGTCCACGACGCCGTCGAAGGCTTGGCTGCTGCGAATCCAATTGTTCACGGCCTCGCGAACGGTTTCGCCCTCGGCGGTGAAGTAGTCGGCGCCTTGATAGGGCGTCATGGTTGCGCCGAAGATTTTGATGCTGTGCGCATGGGCGCGGTCGATGATCTGCTTCATGCCGAGAATAAGATCGTCTGCCGTGACGACCTGGTCGGCAAACGGGGTTTTACGCATGGTGTCGGCTGTCAGGTTGGGCGGCTTCATGCTGGGCCAGCCTATGTCGTTGATGCCTTCGAGAAGGATGATCGTGGTCACGGAGGATTTGGCGAGGACGTCGCGGTCGAAGCGAGCAAGCGCACTGACGCCGGCGCCATCGTATAGGATGCGGTTGCCGCCGATCCCTTCGTTGTCGATAGCAAGGGTTGGCGAGCCGGGGGATTGCGCGAGGCGCTCGGCCAACTGGTCGGGCCAATCCTGGTAATCTCCGGGCTTGCCGCCGAAGCCGTCGGTGATTGAATCACCGAAGGTGACGAGGCCGGAGGTCTGGTCGGGTGCGCGGACCTCGAGATCAGAGAGCCAGTACCAGGAGTGAGTTTGGGTGGCGTTGGGGATGACGGGGGCGGTGGTGAAATCGCCGGGGCTTGAGAGGGAGGTGGGTTGCTGGCCGAGCTGGTGAAAGGTGGAAGCAGTGCTTTGTTTGGGGACGTAGAGGCTGATGGCTACGTTGGCGAAGGCTGGGAGATTTAGGTCGATGGGATCGCTAAGCATGGGAGCGCCTGCAGGGATCTGCACGGTGGCCTTGCCGTTAAAGGTGAGAGGACGGTCGGAGCCGGCGACGAGGCTGCCGTCTGCCTGGGTGAGAGCAATGTGCGCGTTGCCGAGGAGGAGCGGGGTGGTGCCGAACTCGTTGGAGAAGCGGACGCGGAGACAGTTTCCTGCGAGGGTGGGTCGGATGATCTGGCGGAGGGTTTGATTGTTGATGGTGAGGGGTGGAGGCGCACCGGGGAAGGCGACGGGCGTGTGGACGGCGGTGCTCCATGCAGCGACCCAGTGGCCGTTGTGGCAGGAAGTCTGGGCTGTGGCGGACGTTGCAAAGAGGCAGGCGCAGAGAAGGGTAGCAAGCCTGAGTGGGGTGGGGCTCATGATTTCCTTTCGTAGCTGGCCGGTGGGATAGGTGCTCGTGCGGTGCACGATTCGCAGACTAATTTTTACCTAAGTGACGGTCGAAGAACTTGGTGATGATGGCGAAGGCTTCTTTAGATTCGGGAACGTCGACGTCATAGAAAAAGCCGTGGAAGAGGCCGTCCCATACATGCAACTCCGAATCGACGCCGGCCTTGGTCAGGAGAACGTCGGTGTTGATGGCGCCGCTCATCGCGAAGTCGCGGGTGGCAGTAAGGATGAGGGAGGGAGGAAACTTTGCGAGGATTGCCGGAGAGGTGGAGGGCTGGACTAGGGGATCCTTCATGTCGGCATCGCTGAAGTAGCCGAGACGCCGCTGGCCGATCGGGTTGGCGGCGGGCATCCGTGCTTCACCCAGGGGAAAGGCAATGTAGGCTGCATCGCCGCCGAAGGCACCTGCTGACGCGCAGAATATGCCGTCGGCACCTGGGGTGGGAAGGTGGTGCAACTGGAACCAGGCGAGAGACATCGCTGTGAGCATGCCTCCGGCGGAGCAGCCGTAGATGCCGATGTTTGCAGGCTTATAGGTCTTGAGGAGCTCCGTGTAGACCTTGGCTACATCTTCGCTGGCAGCCGGGAATTTATAGTCCGGGCCTTCGCGGTAATCCACGGTCACGACCTTGATGCGCATGAGAGCGGAGATGGGCATGGATTCGAGCTGTGCGCAGCCAGGCCAACAACCGGAAAAGCCGCCGCCGTGGAGGTTGATGAGAATGCGGCTACGATTGTCGGCGGCGATGCCTGCCTTGGGGACATAGGTGTAAACGTGGACGCCGGCGATCTTCTCATCCTTCTGATCCAAGGCGAACTGCTCTTCAGCGCGCTCGAGATAGTGCTTCATAAAACGCGGCACTCCGTTGTCCTGCTTGACCTTTTCGGGATCCTGCATATCCCTGAGGTGGTCGGTGACGTAGGACTTGGCCTCGGGTGTTAAGAAGGTAGACAGGGGAACGGAATGTGCAGGCACCTGGACCGTGCCATCCGGTTCGATGACGACCTTTTGCTGAGCGGGTGCAGATGAGGTTTCCTGCGCAGTCAACGTACCGGCGTGGAGGAACAAGCACGCAGAGGTAAAGGCCAAAAGCATTGAAACAGTTTTGCGGATAGACATCTTCTCCCCTTCAGGTTTCGTGGTGATTCGGGATGGATGAGGCGCGACGAACGAAGAAGAAAGCGGGCTGATGCGCTTCGGAACTACATCAGCCCTCGCTAATCGGTTTGCGACAGTTTATGGAATTGAGGGTGCGAATTTCGCTCCGAGGTTGGGTTTGCGGCGTTTCAGGAAAGAACGCTGAGCCGTCTCAAAATGTGATCCTTCCTTCGAACTGGGCGGTACGAGGGAGATTGGCTTGGGTCGTAACTTCTCCAAATCCTGCGATACCGACCTCGCTGTTGGGCAGGCTGAACTGGGGGTGGTTGAAGAGGTTGAAGACTTCGCCTGAGAATTTGAAGCTAACGTTGTGGGTGATGGGGAAGCTCTTGCTTAGCACTGTGTCGAAATTGAATTCGCCGTTGCCGCGGAGGGTCGGATCGACACGAGGCTCATTGCCGAAGCTGAAGGAGCCAGGCTGCGCGAAGCACGACGTGTTGAACCATTCGGCAGCGCGTTCGGTGCTATGCACCGAGCCTGGAGCGCTCTTGTTGCAGCCGGCAGTGTATTCGGGACGAATGACTCCTGACTGGCCGGGACCGAAGGACGCGGTGCCTCCGCCAAACTGACTCAAGATATTCGCTGGAGCCGTTAGCGCAATGGGGGCGCCGCTGCGATAGATGGTGATGCCGTTGATGCGCCAGCCGCCAAGAAAGGCGTTTTCAACGCCGTTAATGTTGGTGAGGTAATGATGGCCGCGGCCGAAGGGAAGGTCGAAGCCGTAGTCGATCACGAGGTTGTTGGTAATGTCCTGCATGCTGAGAGATTTTTCAGCTTTTAGGTTGTAGTTGTCCTGTACCAAGCCTTGGGCTCCCTGGCCGTCCAGGAAGGAACTGGTGTTATCGGTATCGCTCATTAACTTACTGAGGGTGTAGGCCACCTGCAGGATGTCTCCGTGATTCATGTGCAGGGTGTATTGCATCTGCAACGCGTTATAGGTGGAGTCGCCATAGCGAGGGTTGTACTGCAACATGCCGTCGGGATATTGCGGGTGGGGTTCGAGCAGGTAGCCCTCTTCGACGGTTGGGCCGCCGACTACGGACGTTGCCGGCAGAACACCATAGAACGGGTTTGCCACTTGGGTGAGAAGCTGACCCTGTAGAGAGTCGTACTGATCGGGAAGCTGGTTCAGGTTATAGCCGGGGCCGGTGTAGGCGGTGGCAATGACAAGGTGCGTTCCTTTTGCGCCCGCGTAGGCCGCAGTCAAGCTGCTGTTCTTACCGATGGCTCGCTGCAGGGCTACATTCCACTGCTGTGCGTTGCCATAAGGCACCTCTGGGAGACCTGCCCAGACGCCAGATCCAAGGAGCGCGGTGAGTGCCGCCTGGGTGTGGCCGCCGGGCAGGACGAATCCGTTTGGTAAGGGATTGTCCACGGACGAGATGAGCGGTTGCCCGACTGTGTTGGTGTAGGTGGTGTTGGCACGGTTGATGGGATTAAGCTGAGGACCTTCCTGTGCCAGGTCAGGCGGCAGATAAGAGATTCCGTAGCCGAGACGGAAGACGGTTCCAGGAGTGATCTGATAATCCGCTCCGAGGCGCGGACCGAACAGATGCCAGTGAAGCATTTCGTCGCGCGTGCCGGGATATTGCGCACTGCCTAGCAGCGCGGTTGTGCCGGTGAGCGGAACCGAAGCACCGGTTACCGGGTTCGGATAGGCGGAAACGGTGCCGATGGTGGTCGCGGTGTTCGGCTGCAGCACGGAATCGAGGTTATGTTCTTCAGAGAACGCGCCGGGCTGGTCCCAACGTAAACCTGCCGTAATGGTGAGCTTTCGGAACGGCTGGTAGCTGTCTGAAACATAGAACGCATAGTTGTGGATGTAGGCATGCTCAGTCGCTCCATATGATGCAACCGTAGCGGACGGTATCCCAAAGAGGAAAGACGCCAGGGCATTGCCGGTGGTCGTATCCGACGCGGAAGAGGCGGTGAAGTAGGGCGTCGCATCCAAGCCATACGTCCAGTATCCATAGGCTTCCCAGAGCAGCTGCCGCCATTCTCCGCCGGCCTTGATCGTGTGATGGCCGAGGACCTTGGTTACGCCACCTCTGATGCCCCAGACATTGTTGTTCCAGTACAGCGTGCTTTGCGCAGCGCCGATACCGTAGCCCTGAATTGATAGGGCCGGCAACAGGCCTTGGCCATTTTCGCTCTCGCTCTGCACGGTGGCATAATTTTGACCGAGCGTTGACATATTGAAGCCATTGCTCAGAATGTTCTGGAAGTTGTAGTTCTCAAGGTAGGAGACGTGAATGTCTGCCAGGGTTGAAGTGTTGAAGGCGTGGCTGTCGCCGATTTCGCCTTCCTGCGTTAAGTTTCCGGTGGGACCGAGGCCGGTCTTGGTGCCGGTGGGATCGCTGGGGCCGTTATGCGGATCCCAGTAGGTATAGCGCATAAAGAGCGAGTCCTTTTGGTCGGGCATGATGTCGACGCGGGCGTTGTACTGGGTCTGATATCCCTCGGACGGCGCGGCCGCGGAGAAGTTGGTGGTCTGGGCTGCCTGCGTGACGCGGGTTTCGCTGGGCGTTTCCAACTGCAGGATGTGCTGGGCGATGGGATCGATGTACGTCAACTGATTGCCGGGGAGTGGCTGGCCGGGGGTGCAACCGTAGGAGCCGACAGCCGGACAGTAGATGGTTTCGGGATCGCCGGAGAAATCGCCGTTAATCTCCTTTGTGGTGGGCACGGTTTCACTCGAAGGTGCGGAGGTAAGCAGCGACTCATGCTCCCAGGAGAAGAAGAAGAAGGCCTTGTTCTTGATGATGGGGCCGCCCAAGTTGGCGCCATATTGATGTTGGTGCAAGGGCGTTTTGCCGAGGCCGTCATGGTTGCTGAACCAATTGTTGGCGTCGAGGTTGGTGTTGCGAAGGTACTCGTACGCGCTGCCGTGAAATGCCTTGGTGCCACTCTTGGTTACGATTTGGACGACGCCACCGCCATACCCACCGAACTCCGGGCTGACGTTGCTGGTGGACACTCGAAACTCCTGAACGGCATCCTGTGTAGGAACGAGCGGATCGACGTTGTTTTCGGCGATGTTCTGCTCCTGGCCGTCGATGAAGAAGATGCTTTGACCGCTGAAGCCGCCGCCGATCTGGTAGTTGTTGTATGCAATGGCCTGGGTCTGCCCATCGCCCTGGTTGGACATCGTGCTGCCCTGGGTTCCTCCGCCGGGTACGACGCCCGGGATAAAGTCGAGCAGATTATTCACGTTGCGGCCGTTAAGCGGTGCTTCCTCGACCTGCTGGCCTTGAACAACTCCGCCAAGTTCGGCGCTCTCGGTTTGCATGAGAGACTGAGCAGCGCTGACTACGACCGTTTCGGTTTGGGTTCCCAATTTCAAAGCGACATCCACACGAACCACGGCGCCTACCTGCACGTTGATGCCGCTCTGCGTCAGCGACTCGAAGCCTTGCTTGGTGGCAGTGATGTCGTAATTGCTGGGATTGAGATTGGCAAAGGTGTAATTGCCCGCTGCACCCGTCACGACGGTCTCACTCGTGTTGGTGACGGTGTTCTTCAGCACCACAGTGGTTCCGGGGATGATCGCGCCTGAGGGGTCGGTGACCGTACCGACCACAGACCCGTAGCTCGTTTGTGCGTACGCGTTCATGTTGAAGACCACGCATCCGAACAGCACGAGTAGCAAAACCATCGCTGCTGGCAAGTCTGGCGAGCACAGTAGCCGAATGGCCCGGGCGCGCGCCGCCGTGTCACTTTGATTCATCATAAAAGCCTCCTAATGTTTCTTTCCCAATCCCGTTCCGCTTAATCTTGAGTCTTGGCATAGCAAAGATGGATTTGCTCGACCTCGGAGCTGGTCAACTTCATCCACATGGAGCCATCCCATTGGCGAGGTGTGCAATTGGTGCGCTGCGATCTTCTCTGGCCGACTTCTAGTTCGATACTTGCTATACCGAATTCGGAGGAGATGCTAGACATTTCTCGCATGTCTTGTCAATTACAAATTGCAGAATCAGATCGAGCAATATCGCAAACCTGTATTTACAAGTTTTGTAAGTAGTTGAAAAAATAGCCTAGTCTCTACGTTTTAGAAACACGTTTCTCCCAGAATTGTTTGGCAACATGTGAATGCACTAGGAGATGATCGGAAGCTGCTAGACAAATTCACAAACCGCGGTAATACTGGTCACGCCTGACCCAAGCGAGGTAATATGGCAATCAACCCCGAGTTCGAGTCGTTTACAGGGGCACCGAAGTACAAGCAAATCTACTCGCGTTTACGCAATGCCATCGTCAACCGCGAGTTTTCCTCGGGGGACAAACTTCCCAGCGAGAACGAGCTTGTTAAGCAGTTTGGCGCCAGTCGTCCTACGGTGAGTCGCGCGCTGGCTCAGCTTGAAACCGAAAATCTAGTCGAGCGTAGGGCAGGATCAGGTACCTTCGTTCGTGGAGAAAAGAACGTCGGAAATCTCGTTTTCGGCCTGCTGATCCCGGACCTTGGCGTCACTGAGATCTTCGAGCCCATTTGTCGCGGCATCTCGATCGAACGTAGCGGACCGTCCCACGATCTGTTATGGGGGGCGACGCTCTCTCCCGGAGCCCCGGTGGAAGATCAGGCGCGGCAACTGTGTGAGTACTACCTGCAGAGAAAGGTTTCCGGAATATTCTTCGCACCCTTAGAGCTCACGGCCCGGAATGAAGAAAGCAACCGTCGCATAACGGCCGCGATTGACGAGGCGCATATTCCAATCATTCTTCTGGACCGCGATATCTACGCCTATCCCCAACGCAGCGAGTACGACTTGGTGGCCATTGATCATCGCCGCGCCGGATTTGTGATCGCCAACCATCTCATTGAAGTCGGCGTCCGGCGGATCATTTTCTTCAGTCGTCCGCATTCAGCGCCGACGGTCGCGATGCGCACTGCGGGTGTCTTCGAAGCCATCCAAACGTCTTCAAAAGGCAAAGTCTCCGGCTGGACCGAATGTGGAGATCCCAGCGACGTTGAGTTAGTCCGCACAGTGATGACACGCCATCGGCCGGATGCATTCGTCTGTGCTAACGACCTAACGGCAGCGCGCTTGATGACGTCGCTCAACTCCTTGGGCGTGGATATTCCGTCACAGGTGAAGGTAACCGGATTTGACGACGTGCGCTACGCCAGCCTGCTGCAAACGCCGCTCACCACCATCCGTCAGCCTTGCCTGGATTTAGGAGCTACCGCCCTCGCCGCGATGTTCGGGCGGATCGCGAATCCTGGCACGCCGGCCCGCGACTATCTCCTCGATTTTCAGCTGGTCGTTCGCCAATCCACTGCTCTACCGGCTTCCAACAGCGAAGCACTGTCATCGCTCGCTAACGTTGTCACTGGCGAAGAGCCAGTGCGCAGTGCGAACAACGATGACCCGGAAGCATGAAGGGATTTGAGAATGAAGATTCTCAGCATAGGAGAAGTTCTCTGGGACGTCTTTGATGATGGGGAATACCTTGGAGGTGCACCTCTCAACTTCTCGGCTGCATCGCAGCGGCTTGGAAGTACGGCGGCATTACTTAGTGCTGTAGGAAGCGATGAACGCGGCGCACGGACGCTGAAAGCAATCCGTGATCTCGGGCTGACGACAGAGTTTGTTCAGCAGGTGACGCAGAAACCCACCGGGACGGCTTTGGTTTCAACGGACCGGGATGGGAATGCTGTGTTCACCATTGACAGACCGGCCGCGTTCGACTGTGTGCTGATCGATACATTGCTGCTGGAGCAAGTGGTTTGCTTCGCCCCTGACTGGCTTTATTTCGGGACCCTAGCCCAAACGAACCCGCAGACGGAAATGCTGCTTATGCGTCTGATCAAAGGCCTTCCTAAAACACGGGGGTATTACGATGTGAACTTGCGCACAGGTCATTGGGACCTTGGCCTCGTCAAAAAGCTCTCCTCTGTTGCTAAAGTCATTAAGCTAAATCATACGGAAGCCGAATTACTCTATGAGCGAACGACGGGAAAGAGCGGCTACAGCCTCGAAAACTTTTGCCGCTATTGGTCTTCGACATTTGATATCTCCACAATCTGCGTAACTCTAGGCCGTCAGGGTTGTGCAGTCTTCAGTGAAGATGCGCTGCGTTTTTTCAACGGTTTCACGGTCGACGTAGTCGATACGGTCGGCTCGGGCGATGCTTTCGCTGCTGCCTTTCTATATGGACTAAACGCCGGTTGGCCTATTGAAGAAAATGCCGCTTTTGCCAACGCACTCGGCGCAATCGTCGCTGCGCACCCGGGAGCAACGCCCGATTGGAACGTCGCGGAGTGCCACGCATTGATTCGCTCCCGCTCCGCGTCTGACACTTCATCGAAGTCCTAGACGGTATGGTAGTTTCAAACCGGACTTACCCAAAACCAAGGGAGAACACTCCGTTGATGACTTGCTCCTGGAAAATATAAGCACGGCATTGCGCTGATGAGCCTAAGGCATAGTGATTGACGGATATCCCGAAAACGAAAATTGTCGGGAATCTCGCTTGACGCGCCTGCCTTGTCGATGAGTGCCTCGGCGATTATGCGTTAATCCAGAATCATTCCTAACGACGAGCGGGTTGCTACCGTCAAGATGAGTCTATCCTGCGCTCGAAAGACCGAAAGGACCGCAGCATTGTGAAGCAAAGCGTTTAGTATTGTCAGAGAAACGCCTTCCAGTTACGGCAAATAGATCATGACTGTAACCGAGTCGTTGTCAGCGGCGGCGCTGCTATCGCGCCCACAATTGCAGAATCTGAGACACGTTTTTGACAACTGGTTGAAATGATTGCGGTGGAACTTGAAACTTAACTGCGTGCACACACCGGCTATCGGACTCACGAGTCGAAGACGGCTGTGTCTGGGATGGGTCCAAGCTCGAAGTCTCCGATGACCTGACGAAAGCCTTAGCGCCAGCCATCTACTATCATGATGGAACTCCCAGTGTTCGAACGCCGCGCATAGAGCAGAGATCGCTGGTCCGAAGAAATAGACAGGCTGTCGTTCGCTGCCTGCGTGACCGAGGCGATGGTCTGCTGCTTTCTGGAATGGATATCAAGCCGCACCAGATCTGCGGAAGCGGAATGTGGTGATCGCTTCAGGTAGAGAAGGCTGTTCTGAGTCAGTGTCCAACTATGCCAAAGCCCAGTCCCAATTGAGACGATTGGCACGTCATTTTGCGGGTCGGAAAGCAATTGTCTGCGAATCTGGGTAGCGTCTAAATCGCCAACATAAAACAGATACTTTCCATCGGTGGATTCTGCCCCGTTAAAGCCGCCTCGGATTGTTACCTGCGTCTCGGTTCCTGTGGCAATATCGTGACGCCAGACCTGCCAGCGGCCGGTTCGATCAGAACTGAAATAGACAGACTTCCCGTCAACGGACCAATGTGGCACGACATTATCTACCCCATCACCAGAAACATTTGTAAGCCGTGTGATTTGGTCGCTCGTCAGATCCGCTAGGAAAATTTGCGCGTGATTCCTAACGCGCGAATCGAAGGCGAGTGTCCTCCCGTCTGGTGACCAGCGTGGGGATCCCGTCATTGGGCCGTTGAAGTGTGTGAGCCGTTTCGGCTCGCTTCCGTCGCTATGTGAAAGCCATATCTCATTTGCCCCCGAGCGGTCACTGCGAAATGCTACCTGTGAGTCATCCGGCGAATATACGGCACTGGAATCGAAGAAGTTGGATACGATCAATGATTGCGATTCTTCGCGTCCGGTTAGGGAAAGCTTCCAGATGGAAACATTGTTGGGTGAATCGACATAGGCCATGCGGTTACCGGTTGGAGAAATCGCGGGTGATGAGGTGTGGGTCAGCGGGGTCGTCACTGCGACAGGCGCGCCTCCGCTTACCGGCAGGCTCCAGATGCTTCCCTGACTGGTCGCTTGGGCTGAGGAGAATATGATTCGCTTGCCGTCAGCGCTCCACGCAAGTCCATCAATCGGACGGGACAACTCGGTCAGCTTCTTTAGAGGACCGCCGGATGATGGAATAATGTAAATGTCGTCAGAAGAGTCTCCTTGTGATCGGCGGAAGGCAATCCAACTTCCACTGGGAGAGTACATTGCCTGATCGTCAACAGAGTAAGCGGGTGCGCTCGTCAGGCGACGTCGCGCACCCGACTTCACCGAGATGGCCGTCAGTTCAGGATTGCCGTTCACACAGTCCGTGGTAAGAAGTGCCTGGCCATCCGGTGACCATGAAAGAGAGGGTATGCCATGAAATGTGTCGCTGGCGTCACATACTGTCGCAACCGTCTGCTCGTTTTTGGAATCCTTTGAATCGATAATACGTATTTCGAAGGTTTGAGGAGCTGCGGCGGTATGCAAAAATGCTATTTGCTTGCCATCTGGTGACCAGATTGGCGCGTAGTCGTCGCTCCCAGTGTCGACCAGAAGACGCCGCGAATCTTCGGAGACGCGTTGCAGGTAAATGCTTCGATGCGGTCTCGCATCTGATTGCCATGTGTACGCCAGTTCCAATCCGTCCGGAGAAAATGCAGGCTGAAGGAAGAGCCCAGGTGTGCTGGTGAGTGGATGGGTCGTGGATGGTTGTGTGGGCTGGTGGTCATGATTGTCCTTTGCACGCACATAGACTACCGCTAGTGTGAAGACCAAGAAGATCGTGACCATTGCGGCTAGCCAATGCCGAGGTGCCCGTGCGTTTTGTTGCGCACTCAGTCGCGTTATAGAAGAGGACGCCGCAGCTGCAAGTTGAGCTATGTTCGGGATCGTCTCCTCCGGCGTCGGGACGCGGCAAACCAACGCGGTGAATCTGTATCCGGACTTTGGAACGGTCTCGATGAGTGGAACTGGCTCGTCGGTACTTCCGAGAGCCTTACGAATATTGGCTATGTGCACACTCAGGTTGGCGTCCTGGACATAGCTGTCGGGCCAAACCGAACGGATTAGGTATTCCTTGTCGAGAAGGCGTCCGGCATCCTGGACCATAACGACAAGCAAGTCGAACGTCTTCGGTGGCAGAGGAATCAGCGATTGGCCTCGCCAGACCCTCCGCTCTTTTACGTCGAGACGGAATTCACCAAAGGCGAAAATTTCATGATTCGTTGTCAATATACAAGTCGGCCTTGTTCGGAGCGCCGTAGACGAGAGATGCTGTCACGGCGATTCTTACACATAGGTTAGAGCTTCCCCGTCACAGCAGTGTTAATCCTCCTTCGCAGGTTATCGCACATTGCGGGCAGCGGCCTTTGGAAATCATTTGGCACTTATTTGGCGGGCTTTTGTGTGATGTGAGGCCACCGAACGTAGAGTCGTGCTCAAAGGTCGTCGAGTTCAGGTTGAATCTCTCCGTACGACCTGCTCGAACATTCATTGAGGTCTGATCATGCTCCGAAGAAGATTCCTGCAACATGCCCTTACTCTTTCGGCTGCTCCTCTGCTCGCGGGCGCGAGCCGTCTGGAGGCTCAGCGCATTCCAAAGATTGATCCAAGTCGCGATTTCGATTTCGTATTCTTCACCGACACGCACCTAGAGCCGGAACTAGGCGCGGCCGATGGTTGCGCGAGATGTTTCAGTCAGATTAATGAGGCCCACCCAGAGTTCTGCATTGCAGGAGGAGATCAGGTGTTCGATGTCTGCGAGCAGGATCTAACGCGCGCTCGTTCGCTGTTCACCCTCTATCGCAAGACGGAAGCTGAATTGGCTTGCAAGGTCCATCACACCATCGGAAACCATGATGTGATCGGAATTAATCAGAAGAGTCCGATTGAGCCCGGCGACGTAGAGTATGGCAAGAAGCTGTACCAAGATAATTTTGGCAAGCTCTACTATTCCTTCGACCACAAGGGTTGGCATTTCGTCGTGCTGGATTCCATCGGGATCGAGTACTACAAGATATTCAACCCGCACTTCGATGGCGAACAGCTTCGTTGGCTCGAAAGTGATCTGGCGGCGGTGGGAACAACCAGGCCGGTCATTGTTGTGACCCACGTGCCGATCGCTTCCATCCTGGGATCACTCTCTTCGGAGGGTGGTCGCGGTCCGATCGTCGCGAACGCATATTCGGTGCACTCCATCCTGGCGCGTCACAACGTAAAGCTGGTGCTACAGGGGCATTTGCACGTCTGGGAAAAATCGCAGTACCGCGGAGTCGATTACTTGATCGGCGGCGCTGTCTGCGGTTTTTGGTGGAAGGGCAAGATGGAGGACGGCAGTTCGGAGGGCTACACACTCTGTCAGGTGCGTGGCGACCAGGTGTTTACCTCCTATGTGACCTATCCTTGGGCCGCAGCCGATCACCCAATCTAAACTCATCGCCCTTCGCACAATCGCGTTTTCTATATCCATTTCCACTCAACTCTTTATTGCAAGAAAGGTAATCTATGTCCGTTCCTGCTCTCACTCGCAATTCAAAGCTCGCGTTGCGTACGCTTCTCTTACTGAGTTTGCTGACAGGCATTCCATGGCGATCAGCAAACGCGCAATCCACAAGCAAGATCACTGGCACCATTACGGATTCCTCCGGGGCAATTGTGCAGGGTGCACATGTGACGGTGGAGAACACAGCCACGCATGTTGTGTCCCAAACCACCAGCAACGCGGCCGGGTCGTATGTCGTCGCGGACACGCAGCCAGGCTCCTATCGGATCACTGTGACGGTCCGCGGGTTCGCTACGCGGGTGATCGACGGCGTACATGTCGATGTGAGCAAGGACACGCGCGAGGATGCGCAACTGGTTCCGGGTGCGAATTCTGAGAGAGTTGAGGTAAGCGCACCGGCTATCAGCCTGGAGACGACCCAGCCGCAACTGGGCACCATCATCGAGAACAAGATCACGGAGGAGATTCCCGTCCTGATCGGCGGAGGTCCGGGGAACCAAGGGCCGCACGATCGCCAGATCGATGACTACCTCTTCCTCGCTCCCGGCGTGAGTGGCGGAGAGTGGAGCCACCGGATCAACGGGGGTACAGACTACGAAGATACCGTGATGTTCAATGGCGTTGTCGCGGTGCAGTCCGAGACACAGGGCTACCAGTCGAATATTAACCCACCGTTTGAGATGGTCAATGAAGTCCAAGTGCTGACTTCGACGTTCAGTGCTCAGTATGGTCTTGGCCAAGGCGTTGCGTCATATCAGTTTGCCTCCGGCACAGACACGCTCCACGGGGATGGCTTCGAGGTTCTTCGCAACACAATGTTCAACGCCGCGGGGGCGAACCCGGGATTCAGCGCGGATGGCACAAAGTTATCCGCGCCGGCAATTCACGAGGACAATTTCGGGTTCTCGCTGGGTGGGCCAATCATGATTCCGAAGATCTATAACGGGATGCATAAGACGTTCTTCCACGTCAGTACCGATTGGTTCCGTCTCAATCAGCGCGATACCGGGACGATGACTGTGCCGACTGTGGCTGAGGTGAACGGGGACTTCAGCGCGCTGCTCTCGATGACGTCGCCAGAGACGATCTTCGTACCCCAAGGCTTCGTTGCACCTGCCGGCTGTCTTGCGCCGGCTCCGGGGCAGCCGTGGCCGGGCAATGTGATTCCCAAGGGATGCTTCAGCACCACTTCAGCTAGCCTGCTTCAGTTTATTCCTGCGCCCAGCCGTCCCGGACTTACGAACAACGTGAGCTCCTCGATTGGAACGCTCCCGACCCGACAGACCAACTGGGGGTTTTCGGTCGATCACAACCTAACGGAAACCCAGAGGCTACATCTCAGCTTTTGGCGTGACAAGTACAACTATGTCTTCTGCTGCAGCAACAATGCACACTTCGGCAATGAACTTGGTGGTGCTACAACGGAGCCGCGTCTTGGCACTGGCCTATTCATCACCTACTCCAATGCGATCACATCGAACCTGGTGATGACAGCAGGCTTTGGTGGCATGGGCGAAATCAATGATGGCTTCAACAAGTTTATGGGAGTTCAGCTTGCATCAGTCGTGGACGAAACTGTTCTCCCCACGATTTCCTTCAGCCAGAATGGCCTTCCGGATGCTCCGACTACATGGGGCAATAGCACAGCTGGCAGCACTAGCGCGGTCAATCGCAAGCTCGGTCTAAGCTTTGACAACAACTGGCTATGGACGAAAGGTCGCCATACGCTCAACATCGGATGGGAACTGCGGCGTGCAGCGCAGGACGACAATGAGTGCCCCACCTGTGGTGGATCCTTTAGCTTCAGCAATCGGACGACGGCCAATCCTTCGAACATCACGGGAACAGGAAATGCGTTTGCAAGCTTTCTGCTCGGCGACGCAGACTCGGCCTATCGCCGCTTGAGCACGGAAAACCGGCTTCGTAACTTCTATGTCGGCTCCTACATTCAAGATGACTGGAGGGTAACGCCCCGGCTTACCGTGAATGCAGGTCTGCGCTGGGACGTGATGATTCCATTTACCGAAGAGCATAACAACGTCGTTTATTTCGATCCGACAGCGAGCAATGCTGCTGCGGTCAGCCCTGAGGGGGCGGCTCTCCTCGGTGCAGCGAACAAGCTCGGCATCTCCGGCTATGATCGTGCCGATATTCCTCTCAAGCATGTCGATCCTCGGTTCGGTATCGATTACAGCGTGAACTCAAAGACGGTCATCTCGGCAGGTTTCTCGATCAACCATCTCAATGGAGGGCCATACGACTTTGGCAATAACAAGCTGAGTCTGCAGTACGGCACCTTGCTGAACGGTATCGCCAACGTAAACTCTCACGGCTCCAACATCCCGGGCAATGGTCAGTGGGATCTAAATCCTCTTCCGATGCCTGCCAGCACCCCGTTCACGCCGACAGAGTTCAATGGGAATGGAGCATTGCATGCTTTTGCCCGTAATCCGGGGAAGTATCCGTACGGCGAATACTGGAATGTAGGTGTGCAGCGTGAAGTGCGGTACAACATGCTGGTCTCGATCGCGTATGTAGGGAATCGCGGGTTACATCTGGGATCGATGGTCAACCCCATCAATCAGACCGATCCCAAGAATCTCGCGGCGTTCTGTCCTAGCAACTCACTTACCGATCCGAACTGCGCGATGTCTCCAACATCTCCCAACTATGCATGGACCAGCGCGTTGTCACAAAAGGACCTCGCCACAGCGGGCTTCTCGATCTGTCCTGCGGGCACGCCCAGCGCAGGGTACTACGCTCCGTACTGCAATTTTATGACGGACTACGGAGCAAACGCGGGCTTGTCGCAAGCCTTGCTGCCATATCCACAGTACAACGCTTCGGAGTCGTGCGGCGGTATCTGCAATCCCTTCGACATGAATGGTACGGCCTTCTATAACGGGCTGCAGGCGCAGGTGATCAAACGCTACACGAACGACCTTTCCGTCCTGGCAAACTACACGCTCTCCAAGAGTATGTCCAATACGGATAGCGGCTTCGCCTATGCGAATTATGGTGCGTTGAACAAGTTCAATCAGAAGGCGGAGTGGACGGTTGCCGCGGCGGACCAGACGCATATGTTGAATCTTGCCCTGGTGTACGAGTTGCCCCTTGGCCCAGGCAAGTCGCTGCTCAATCAAGGTGGAGCTCTTGGCAAAAACCTTTGGGGAGGATGGCAGGTGAGTGGTGCGTTCCAATATGCTAGCGGGACGCCCTTGACGGTATTCACCAATAGCAGTGATCCACTACTCAATGGGTTCAATCGCGCGAACTATGACTCAAGCGTTCCTCTCCATGTGAATTACAAGAATTACTACAGCGGAAAGCCTGTCTATAACACGGCTGCATTCTCCGATCCTGGGTTTGCTCCGGGGAACTCACCAAGAAACCTTACCGAGCTCCGCACCCCCTTTAGCTCAAACGAAAACCTTGCAGTAGCGAAACGATTCTTTGCGGGGCGGCGTGTAGACATGGAAGTGCGCATGGAGTTCTTCAACGTTCTGAATCGTATGCAGGTTTGCACACCGGACACAACCGTCTCCGACGGAAATGAGAGCTTCGGGTATGTCCAACCCAACGGGAGCGGGGGAAGCAGTCCATGCCAGAGCAACACGCCGCGGCAAGGTCAGGCCTACTTCAAACTTTCCTTCTAGTTCGCATATTTCGGGAGAGGTAGCCACTAAGGCCACCTCTCCCGACAATTAACGCCATGATGGATTCGCATGGATATTTTAGCTTTGTGAGTTGCTCTCCTAAAGTCTCCAGCGCTGGTGAAGCTTGCGGCGGACAGATCGCTGAACGGGCAAATCTAGCCACGCAGCTTGACGCACCCACTGCTACCTACGTCCAATACTTCTTCTGAACCGACGCACAGATCCAAATCGCCGCCGACGCGTTTCGCGAGCTTTATATATCGAACCCTGATGTCCGTGCGCTGGTTAGCGGTCCGCTTCGCCGCAGCTGCGTGGCTACGCTTCTTGAGCAGAAATCAGATGAGGCGATGCTTGTCGTCACTTGGGTCACGGAAGCTCACGGTATCAACGAAATCCTCCAGGCCTACGGCCTCGGATAGACGTCACTCTATCCGCAGATAGACTCTATCTCTTACGACCCCGGTTCGATATCCCTACCTGTCCCAATTCTTGCACTTCCGGCTTCTTCTCCATCATGCTCCAGATCACTTTTGCCGTTGTTCCGGTTCTGCTGATGTGGGCACGACCGAGCTTGACATAGCGCTCCATCATCTTCATATTCGAATGACCGAGAAGCTTGCCAAGCTCGTATATATCACCGCCGTTCATCATGTACAAGACGCAAAGGTGTGACGCAGATCGTGGAACCAGAAGTTTCGAATCTGTGCTCGTCTGATGCAGATCTTCGAAGCTCCCTTCCAGTCTCGGCCTGCCGTAGTTCTCTCCCCGTGTTGGGGCGAAGATGCGATCTTCACCGATGACTGCTGGGTACCGCCGAATCTCCTCGGCCAGTTCCGACGTCATGGGAACATAACGTTCTTTCCCCTTCTTCAGCTTCGCTCGCACCGCGATCAGTTCCTCGCGATACATCACGTCCGGCCAGCGGAGGCGATGTATCTCCGAGGAGCGCATTCCAGTGGAGGCAGCGATCAATACAATCAACCTCATCCGAAGATTGGTCTGATTGAGGTGTTACCGCCGATTGCTAAACAGACGTGGGCACCTTGCCACACGACTACTGCATCTTGAAAACCAGCCGGGGCTTACCGGAAGCGTCCCAATTTTCTGTGATC
>Ga0302319_10002798_pt1 | contig 37118 bp, 39 predicted proteins | sample Bog_T0_2_FD_203319 | JGI IMG/M metagenome (GOLD analysis project Ga0302319, IMG submission 203319) | Peat permafrost microbial communities from Stordalen Mire near Abisko, Sweden - Bog_T0_2 | ecosystem: Environmental > Terrestrial > Soil > Wetlands > Peat | place: Sweden: Abisko, Stordalen Mire...
CGACGCGTGCGGTGGCGATCTGCCTTTCAAAACATTGACGCTTAATCTCACACGTTCGCCTGCCTCAAATCGGTACCACGACTATAATGGTGGCTTCTCCACCAATCTCAACCCTAGAGCTGCCGGTCAAACCCACCGGACGGTCCTGGGGAGCAAAGGATCAACTAGCGCGTATGGAGATTCCTGAAAAGAGACCAAGTTGGTTCGTGAGAGTTCTGCTCGTGTTGTTCTGCTTACTTCTAAGCGCAATGGTAGTCTACAGGTTCATTTGGATCGAGCCTAGAGCGGAGATCAATGCAGGAATAATCACATTGCTCTGCATGTTGCTCGTCTTGGTTCTCGCGGAGTCGTTTGACAGTTTTTCGCTCGGAAAGCTGATCACTATCACGCGGAAGGTGGAGGCGAAGGAAAAGGAGGTTGCCAAGCTCGGGGAGAAAAACGAAAAGCTCATGTCTCAGCTGTTTGCAATGTCAAATAGCCTATCCCAAACGCAGACGCACTTGACTGTTTCAGGCGACTACTATGCGAGCCAAAAGGTGGAACAGGCAAGTCCGGAGGAAGTTAAAGAAGCTGCCGAAATAGGAACTAAGGATGCGCTACCCAGCGATGCGCCACTTAGCGATGTTCCGCAGACTACGACTGCGCGACTGACGCACGCTCGGCCTAATTCGGAAAAGTTAAATAGGATCACAATAGCCAAACTGACGGAGAAGCGGAGTCTTGAGGGGCTATTGATCGAGGACGCAAAGTTCGCCAACCAGTTTCATGGGCTAGATCCGATCAGCGACAAACAGGTAATCTTCGACGGATACATAGCTGGAAAGGAAATCGAGAGTTTCATCGAGGTAAGGCTTGACCTTGGGCTTGGGCTTAGCCCTATTTTTTCGGATCGGCTCTACCTCATGCTTTCAAAGATCAACTACTACAAGATGGCCAAGCGCGCCGATGCACGCCTCGAACTCGCTCTGGTGCGCCTCCCGAATGAGGAACGGGGAAGGTACAGCTCGAGACTGCTGGCAAGTTTCCAGCCAGCGATTGCGAGCGGGCTTCTCAGAATCACGGAGATCGACCTAAATCCGGAGGAGGCCGCTTCGATCCGTGAGCCATAAATGGCCAGCTGGTAGCTCCGATACAGGATCGTTGAGACGATGCAGCAGCCCAACAGCTCATTGACAGCTATTGGGGCGTCGGTGAGTGAATAGGTCCCCTGAAACGCCGCAGTGTAGAACGGTAGTCGCCCAAGTCACGAGTTGTCGCCAAACCGGAAGCTGGCGTAACACAGGCGAGCGCTTCCTGCTTGCCCCGTGTGTGGCAACTTGTTAAGGTGAAACCCATGTCTGAAGCACGCCAGCAACTTCTAACGCTCTTATCGAAGGAATCGTTCCGCTTGGGGCAGTTCAAGCTTTCCAGCGGGGGCACCAGCGACTACTACATCGACTGCCGCACCACGACGCTGCACGCCGAGGGCGCGCGGCTGACGGCACGCGTCTTCATGGACGAGATTGAGCGGCGCAAGTGGCGTCCGCAGGCGATTGGCGGACTGACGATGGGGGCCGATCCGATCGTGGTGGCCGTTGCCATGCTGAGCGCGCAGGAGCTGCAATGGCGGGCGACGGACGTTGGCTCCGCCGGGCCGCATGGGTTGATCCACGGCTTTTTGGTGCGCAAGTCCGAGAAGGCACACGGCACGGGGCAGCGCGTCGAGGGATTCCGCAAAGTGGGCGCGCGCGTGGTGATTGTGGATGATGTTTGCACCACGGGAGCTTCGACGGTGCAGGCCATTCAGGCGGCGAAAGAATTTGGATTTGAGGTTGTGGGCGCGATGTGTCTGGTGGAGCGCGAAGAATCGCTGGGCCGCCCCGCCGTGGAGAGCGCGGCGGGCGGCGTGCCGTTCGTTTCCATTTTTACGGCCGCAGAGGTGCGCGCTGAACATATTCTCCATCTGAAGTAGCGCAGGCGGCGGGATTGCCTCCGCAAGCGTCTCGGAATACCATGAAATGGCTGGCCGCACACGGTAGGCGCGGTCCCTTGGAGCTCTGGATATGATGTTCGGCAAACTCGGCCTTGTGATGGTTGTTGTGCGCGACATGGAACGCAGCGTGGCGTTTTACCGGGATGTGCTCGGTCTCAAACTTCTCATTCACCAGCCAAACTGGAGCCAGCTCGACGCCGGTAACATCATCATCGGGCTGCACCCGGATGGGGAAGAGGTCAAGGTAAGCCCGACCAGCGGCATGAGCATTGGCATTTACGTCGATGACATGGATAAGGCCGTGGCCGAGATCCGCCGCCGCTTTGGAAAGATTGCGGTTGGTCCGCGGCAGGATCCGTTTGGGCGCTGGGCGCTGGTCTTCGATCCGGATGGCTACAGCGTGCAGATTATCGAGATGGCGCGCGGGCTGCGGGTTCAGCACAAGCTTCCGCCAGAGCCGTCGCAGGATTAGTTTTCGCACAGGCAGAAATCCCTCCGCCCGTGAGCGGAGGGATTTGCGATGCAGCGAACCCTATCTGTTCTGTGAGCTGTGGTGGTGATGGTGGTGCTTGTGGTGTTTCTTGGCGGCGAATGCCGGAATCGCTGCACTCAACAGCAGAACACCGGCCAGTACGGCGATCAGAGATTTCTTCAACGTAATTCCTCCCGCGAACGCCCCTTGGAACGTCCACTCTTTTTCTAGCACTTTCTGCCTTATTCATTCCATATCCATTCCACGGATTAAGGTTATTTTTTTGATGCTCCGGGCCAACCTACGGCATGGCTGCATTCACTCTGCAAATCCAGGGCAAAACATTTACACTAGGCTCACCTTCAACGGACTGGATGAACTCTGTGCTCGAAACACTCAAGTGGACTGATTCCGGCGTTTTATTCATTGACCAGACCAAGCTGCCTACCGAGGAGCTCTGGATTACCTGCCGGAAGTACGAAGCGGTTGCTGACGCCATTCGCACCATGATTGTGCGCGGCGCACCGGCTATCGGCGTGGCTGCGGCCATGGGCATTGCCCTGGGCGCGCGCGATCTGGACGTTACCAGCATTTCTGAGTTCCGCAACGGCATTGGACAGATTTGCCGCGTGATGGGCGAAACGCGCCCCACGGCGGTCAATCTTTTCTGGGCCATCCGGCGAATGCAGCGCCGCTTTGAGGAGATCAGCAGCCGCCCTATTCCACTGATCAAGCAGGCGTTGATCGACGAAGCGCTCGCCATCTATGCGGAAGACATTGCCACCAACCGGGCGATGGGCGCGAACGGCGCTGGGTTCATGCCTGCATCAGGCGGCGTGCTTACGCACTGCAACGCCGGAGCCCTGGCCACGGCAGGTTACGGCACCGCGCTTGGCGTGATTCGCGCCGCGGTGGAAGCGGGCAAGAAAATTCACGTCTTCGCCGACGAGACCCGGCCATTCCTGCAAGGAGCCCGGCTGACGGCCTGGGAGCTGATGAAGGACAACATTCCCGTCACCTTGATTGCCGACAACATGGCGGGGGCCATGATGGCGCAGGGCAAAATCCAGGCAGTCATTGTGGGAGCGGACCGCATTGCGGCCAATGGCGACACGGCCAACAAGATTGGAACCTACTCGGTGGCGATTCTTGCCAAAGAACACGGGATTCCGATGTACATTGCTGCGCCGTTCTCTACGATTGATTTGGAAACCGCGGACGGTTCAGGCATTCCCATCGAGCAGCGCTCATCGACCGAGGTGACGCACATCGGCGGAAAGCAGATTGCGCCCACCGGAGTGCTGGTGGAGAATCCGGCGTTTGACGTGACGCCCGCGCGCTATATCAAGGCCATCATCACCGAGCGCGGCGTGGCTACAGCGCCGTTCAATGAATCGCTGGCGCGGCTGGCAGAGAACAAGGTTGTAGTCGCCTGATCGGCCGGCAAGAAAGTGAAACGGGGCAGCTTCGCGCTGCCCCATTGTTTTGGGCATGAAAGTTCGAAGCAGTTACGACGGGTTTGCCTTCACAAACACATCGATCTTCGCGGCCTCGTCGTCGCTCAGGCGGAACGTTGCCGCCGGAAGAACTCCGTCCACCTGGCTGGCACGGCGCGCGCCCACGATTGCCGCGGTGATGGCGGGGTTGCGCAGCGTCCAGGCGATTGCGACAACTCCAGGCTGCACGTTGTGCGCGTTGCCAATGGTGCGCAGCAGTTCCACGAGCTTCAAGTTGCGCGAGAGCCTGGGCTCCTTGAACTGCGGAGCGCGCTGGCGCCAGTCGTCGGCGGGCATGGCTGCAATGCGCTCGGCCGTCATCTTTCCGGTGAGCAGGCCGCTGGCCATGGGCGAATAGTTGATTGCGCCGATGTTATTTTCCTTGCAGAAGGGCAGAATCTCTTTCTCCACCGAGGGGTTCACCAGCGAGTAGGGCGGCTGCAGAGAGGTAATCGGCGCGATCTTCTGCGCGCGCTTCATCTGCTCCACGTTAAAGTTTGAAACGCCGATGTAGCGCACCTTGCCCTCTTCCTTGATGCGCGCCAGTTCCTCCCAGCCCTCTTCGATGTCCGCTTCCGGATCAGGCCAGTGAACCTGGTAGAGATCGATCTTGTCCACCTTCAGGCGGCGCAGGGAGTTCTCCACCTCTTCGCGCACGGAGTCGCGCTTGAGGCTGCGGTAAATCTGGCGATTCTCATGCCAGCGCATGGAGCACTTGGTGAATACGTAGGGCTTATGAGTGGTCTCGGCAAGAGCCTGGGCCACGATTTCCTCGGAGTGTCCGAGACCGTAGATTGCGGCAGTGTCGATCCAGTTCACGCCGCCGTCAAGGGCGCGCAGAATGGCGTCCACGGACTCGCGATCATCCTGCGGTCCCCAACCGAAGTCCCAGTTGCCGCCGCCAATCGCCCAGGCTCCGAAGCCAATCGGAGTGAGTCTTAAATCTGAGTTTCCAAGTTGACGAGTTTCGAAAGAAGTGCGGTTTTGCGTCAATGTAGTTGTCATAGTTTCTTGGATGCAGGCAGCCTCTCGCAGGACACAGAACTATGCAGCACTGGATTTCTGCTGCTCTCCGGTATCGCGGCTGCGTGCGCGCAAGTAGTCCTGCGCGTTGCGGTAGCCCTCCATGGTGCCAACGTCCATGTAGCGCTCGCCGAGGGGCGTGGCATGCACCGGATTGCCGGCGGCGATGTAGGCATTCAGCAGATGGCCGAGGTACTCATCCTCGCGGTGGCGCGACTCCCAGAGCATACGAAGGGAGTGGAAGGCGCGGCCCGAGGCGGTGACGGCACCCCATATCCAGTTTGTGCCGGGGTTCGGCTGCTTTACTTCGACACGCTCGACACGGCCGCTTTCGTCGCAGAGCACGGCGTCGAAGGCGCTCGGATTTTCGACGGGGAAGAGCACAAGGTTCACGGCCTGACGTTGTTCGACGGAGGTGCGAAAGGCATTTTCGGGGAACCAGATGGTGTCGGGCAGGCCGATGAGCACCTGTTCCCCGGGGCGCACAAAGGGCTCGGCGCGGAAGAGTGCGTCGCAGAGTCCGCGTGGGCGCTGTTGCACGGCGTAGAAGATTTCGGCAGCGTAATCGCGCTCGGCGAAGTAGCGCACGATATCGCTCTTCTCGGCGGAGATGACAATGCAGATCTGGCGTGCGCCTGCGGCAATCATGCGCTCGACGAGGTACTCGGAGACGGCCTTGGGACGCTCGACGCCGGCAACGTCGCGTGAGCCCACGGGGAGGAGTTCCTTGCTGCACCCGAGCGGTTGAATTCGCAGGCCGGCACCGGCGGCGGGGATGATTCCGATCATGCAGCCTCCATCTGTGATTTTTGCGAGCGCGCGGCATCAAACGCCGCCAGCATGGTGAGAGCGCGCTGGTGGCCAGTGTGTTCGTCGAGAGTGCGCTGGCGGGCGTTGCGGGCGATCCGTTTGAGATCGGCGCCGGGCGTGGCGAGCGCGCGCAAAACTTCTTCAGTGCCATTGGCAACGAGCAGCTCCTCGCCGGGTTCAAAGAACGAATCGAGGCCGGGGAACCAGTCGGTGACGATGGGAGCGCCGCAGGCGGCGGCTTCAAAGAAGCGGCCGGAAGGACAGTAGCCCGAGGCGGCCATCTCCGCCCGCGTCAGGTTCAGGGTGAGGCGCGAAGAAGAGTACAGCGCTGCATGGGCGGCGGGGGGAACGTGCTCCAGGCGACGCACGTTCGCGGGCCATTGCCACTCCCACGGATAGAGGGACCCGGCGAGCAGGAACGACGAAGAGGGAAGCAGCCGCGCAGCTTCCACGAACATGGAATCCAGCTTGGCCTGGCGGTCTGGAGCATAGGTGCCCATGTAGCTGAGTTCGCAACGCAGATCTTCAGAAGGATGCACGGGCCAATAAACATCAGGGTCCACGCAGCCGAAGAGCGGACGCGCCAGGCGGACACCGAAGTCGCGCTCAAGGGCGGCGAGCGCCTCGCCACCGGTCCAGGAGAGCACGAGATCGAAGGCGGGGAGTTGCGCGGCGCGGAGGTAATCGAGATCGCCTTCAGCGAGGCGGCTCAAGGTGATAGGAGTATCGAGATCGTAGAAAACGCGCAGAGGCCCATCGAGGGCGAGCAGTTCATCGGCGATGCGTGCGCCTTCGGGGACGTAGCTCGCGGTGATGACAACGTCGGAGTCGGCGGCCTCGGCCAGGGCTTGCGCGCAAATGGCGTCCCACGAGGAATAGAGCTTGAGGTCGCAATACGCGCATTCCAGGAGATCGCGATGTTTTGCGTAGTAGGGTGTGTCGCACTCGTAGAAGGTGATGCGGTGTCCGAGACGGTGCAGAGCGCGGAGGATTGCACGATACGGCGTGGCGTGACCGTTGCCCCAGGAAGACGACAGAGTCAGGCCGAAGAGCGTGATCTTCAAAGGACACCATCCGGTTCCGCAGCTGGCGGGCACACCAAGTCCTGCTCAGAATTGGATGAAGTCCGCGGGCCAGATGTTTGCTGGTATTTTCGTGGTAAGCGAAACAAGCAGGGACGCGACAGAAGCCGCGTCCCTGCTTGTTGGAATTGAAGGCGGACGATTAAACGAGCTTTGCGTCCAGAGTGATTTCCGCGTTGAGCACGCGCGAGACCGGGCATCCGGCCTTGGCGTCAGCTGCGGCTTTCTGGAATTTGGCATCGTCGGCGTTGGGAATTTTGGCGCGCAGTTCGAGGTGAATCTTGGTGATGGTGAAGCCCGCGTCGGTTTTTTCAAAGGTGAGCGCGGCCTTGGTGTCGATGGCGTCGGCCTTGAGTCCGACGCCGTCAAGTTGCGCGGAGAGAGCCATGGAGAAGCATCCGGCGTGCGCCGCGGCGATGAGTTCTTCAGGGTTGGTGCCCACGCCATTTTCAAAGCGCGTGCTGAATGAGTATTGTGTCTTCGAGAGGACTCCGCTATCGGTGGTGACCGTCCCTCGTCCGTCCTTTAACCCGCCCTGCCAGTGGGCGCTTGCCGATCTTTGCATTGCGATGGCTCCTAGCGTGCGCGCTGAGAGGCGCGACCGTTCATGCTACATCAGTGAGACTAAGTATGGGATGCAGCAACGGGTGAAAAGGTCGCGATTCGTGTGGGTCCAGAGCGGGGAAACCATTGCACAGGTAGATAATCGTTGCCGGATAAGTGTTTACGGATCAGTTAATAGTTGAGCGAGGTTCGAAAGGATTGACCGAAGAGTACCGGCTACGGCGACGAAAGATTGACGGAAAGGGCAATGGTTGCGACGGGAACCGGAAGGCCCGAGCACAAAGAGGATTCCGTGCATCAGGAGGCGAAAAGGGTTCGCAACTGCGGCGCGGGGAATTTATACTTTCGGGCAACTACTATGACTCATAAATTGCGGTTGCTGTTCTGTGCGCTGGCTCTACTTTTGTGTTTTGCTGCTTCCTGCAAGAGCAAGGACGAAAAGGAATTCAAACCGAGTAAGTTGGCGGCGGGACTGTTCAGCGGGCAGAGCCTGCAAACGGTGGAGCGCAAACTCGACATGCTGGCGGGGAACTTCGACATATTGGAAGACCGCACGCCGCTGCCGAGCGACACGCGTCCGCCCTACCGGCTGCTGGTAATCTCAAAGAAGAATCAGAAGGTGGAAGGACAGACGGGCGAACTGGTCCTCACGTTCTTCAACGACCGGCTGATGACTTCGCAGTTCTTTCCCGCAGACCTTGCGGCGGCGCGGGCTGCGATGGAGTCCGCACAGCAGATTTCGCTGGGAAGCGGCGAGAGCCACATTGCGCCTTCGACGCGGGTGTGGGTGGGCAAGGACGAAAACAAGCGCGGCTACATCGGCTGGATTGACAAGACAATCCAGGCCGAGCAGGATGCGTGGGTGAAGCAGTATGGACAGTGAGCCATGCGACCAGGAGTGAGATGACACCAATCGATCTGAACAAGTTGCGCACGGATATTGACGCCATCGACGAAAAGCTGGTGGAGCTGTTCAATCAGCGCGCCCACTGCGTGCTGGAGATTGGCCGCTACAAGCAGCAGGAACATCTGGCGGTGTATGAGCCGAAGCGCGAGGCGGTGGTGATGGCGAACGTGGCGCGCTGCAATGACGGTCCGCTGCCGGATGAAGAACTGGCGACGATCTACACGGCGATTCTGGCGGCGATGCGGCGGCTGCAATCGCCGGACCTGCTGGAGAGGCAGTGAACTTGGAGCAGAAAAATCTAAAGCCAGTGAGTTTGAAGCGCGTGAGCGTGATCGGCCTTGGGCTGATGGGAGGCTCGCTGGCGATGGCCTTGCGGCGGGCCGGGCTGGCTACGCACGTTGTGGGATGCGGACGTGCGGAGTTGCAGCGGCGGGCGCAGGAGATGGGCGCGATTGACTCCGGCTCGGTGGACGCGGGCGAGGCGGTGGCGGAGAGCGATTTTGTTTTTCTGTGTACGCCGGTGGAGACCAGCATCCGGCTGATGAGGGAGATTGCGCCGAGGCTGAAGCCGGGTGCGCTGGTGACGGACGTGGGCAGCACGAAGGAGGCCTTCGCCGCCGCGGCGCGCGAGATCTTCGGCGAGGCGGCGAATGAGCGCGTGCTGCCGGGGCATCCGCTGGCGGGGCGCGAGGTCTCCGGGCTGGAAAACGCGAGGGTGGATCTCTATGCAAACTGTGTGTGGGTGCTGACGCCGCTGGGAGAGAGCAGAGTGGCTTCACATGGGGCGTTGCGCGGAGCGATTGAAGCGATGGGGGCGCGCGTGGTGTATACGACTCCCGAGGAGCACGACCGCACGCTGGCCTATACGAGCCACCTGCCGCAGATGCTCTCGACGGCCTTGTCGCTGACGCTGGAGCAGGCGTTCGGGGCGGGGAATCCGGCGCTGCAGATTCATGCAGGCGGATTGATTTCGATGCTGCGGCTGGCGGGGAGCGATCCGGCGATGTGGGAGCAGATCGCGGCGAGCAATCCGCAGAACATTGCAGCGGCGCTAGAGAGCTTTGAAGGCGAGTTGCGGAAGCTGCGCGAGAGCTTGGGCGATGCGGAGTTCCGCAGGAAGTTTGAAGAGGCACGGGAGTTTGCGAAGGCCTTGAAACACCCATCGCTCTAAGTTAAGGTGAAGCTTGATCTGAATTTTGCAGGGGCGGCGAGGCAAGAAATGGGAAAAACCAACACACTCAAGCTCGTTTTTCCTGATCGCATTAAGTCACGCGCTGGCAGCAATATTCCGTCGCCGCTGACCACCATCGATCTTTTCTGTGGCGCGGGCGGTATTACGGAAGGATTCCGACAATCCGGCTATCGATGCCTCTACGCTAACGATTGCATGCCTGAGGCCATCAAGACTTTCGCTTATAACCACCCGGATGCTTGGGCGGATTGCCGAAAAATTGAAAAGGTGAAACCTGCCGATATCCGTTCCAGCCTGAAGACCGGCAAAGGAGAAATCGACGTTCTTGTGGGTGGTCCCCCGTGCCAGGGATTCTCGATCAATGCGCCGGAACGGTTCCTGAGCGATCCCAGAAATAAATTATTCAAGGACTACGTCCGATTCCTGGAAGAGTTCGAGCCGAAAACATTCCTTTTTGAAAATGTTCCTGGTCTCCTTTCGTTGGGGGACGGAGGTGTACTCGACAGGATACTGAGTGAGTTTGTCCGTCTCGACTATCACGTGAGTGTGAGGATTTTGTTTGCCGCGCACTATGGCGTCCCTCAGCAGCGTTGGCGTCTTATTTTGTTGGGGTCCAAGTTTGGAGAGATTGCAGTTCCCGAGCCTACGCACTATGCGGTTGGGCGAGCAAACTTCCGAGGCGGCGGGGGCGTACTCACTTTTCGGCTTACAGAATCAGACCAGCACCGTCTCCTGCCAGCCGTGACCGTGGACGAAGCGATTGGGGATCTGCCCCGCCTCGAAATGGGCGAAGGAGCCGAAATGATTGGCTATACGCACGGAGCCGAGAGTGCGTTCGCTCGCGCCATTCGCAATCCGGAGGGCGTGACGTTCAACCATTTCGCAGCCAAACTCTCAAAGCAGAATGCCGAGCGAATGAAACATGTAAAGCCGGGCGGTTCCTGGCGCGATATTCCTCACGCATTGCTTCCCAAAGGGATGCAGCGCGCCCGCAAGTCAGATCATACGAAGCGTTACGGTCGACTTCTGAACGATGGTTTGGCTGGAACGGTGATGACGAAGTGCGACCCACACTGGGGAACGGTGTTTCTTCCTGATCAGGAACGCTCGCTAACCGTGCGCGAAGCCGCAAGGTTTCAGTCCTTCCCGGATAGCTATCGCTTTCTCGGTCCGCGCGTATCGCAATATGAGCAGGTAGGCAACGCTGTACCTGTGTTGATGGCCCGAGCCATTGCGGAACAGATTCGCAAACACCTCGAAGCGCATCGGATTCTTCCGAAAGCTACGCAGGAAGTGGCGCATGGCTAGCAACATAATTGAGTTCTTCGGCTACAGCCCGCATGACAGTTCTGAGGTTGCCGCACAGGCACGCGCCGGAAGGCATTGTCCGTTCCTGAACCGGCAATGTGTAAAGACCCTGAGTGATGGAGAGATAAGCGGTGCGTGTACGCTTAAACCTAAGAACGGAGGTCCGGTTATTTGTTGCCCGATTCGTCTATATGCGGGGAACTACGAGGTGCTGCGCGATATCGCACGAGTAGCGTTCGGTGCTGTCGTTCCACTGTTGCCTGCGAACAGGATAACGGAGGATTCGGGCGAATGCGTTGTGGTATTCGGAAAAGGGTGGGGAAAAGAGCTGAGGCTTCCTAGCCGTGGGCACAGTGGCAGCTACTTCGTGGATTGGGTTCTAGCGCGGGTGAGCGCCACAGGCGTGTTGATCGATTTCGTTGCAGTTGAAGTTCAGTCCATCGATACAACGGGCAATTATCGCGGCGAACGCGAGGCATATCTCTTGAATCAACCGTTTCCAGGACGCAGCACGGCTGGATTCAACTGGGAAAACGTGAACAAGAGAATTGTCCCCCAACTGATTTACAAAGGGCATGTTCTCAGGCAGGAACCGCTTTGCCAGAAGGGACTGTTCTTCGTTTGTACTACTCCTGTTTACCAGAAAATAGGCGAACGGCTGGGTGGCGGACTTCGGTCATATCCTATTCAGCCTGGGTCGTTGACTATTATGTGGTACGACATCGGCCCGGATGTTCCCGCCGGACAGCAGAGGGAGCTTGTAGCCATGGGACACTTCACAACCACCATTGACCAAGTGGCCCTCGCGTTTACCGCACCAAGCAACTTGCCTCCCGCACAGGTATACGAGAACGCGATCCGGGAATCGCTGCGGCGGCGCTAACCTATTTTCTTTTTCAGTAATTCTATAAACACAACTGGAAGGGTGGAGGCTGAAGTGCCTCTGGAACCGCAGTGGAGATTTGAGCGGTGCTGGGATTCCTCGCTGCGCTCGGAATGACAACTCAGGGGCAGGAGCAACAGCAACAGCGAGAGCAAGAGCAACAGCAAGAGCAACAGCAAGAGCAACAGCAAGAGCAAGAGCAACAGCAAGAGCAACAGCAAGAGCAAGAGCAACAGCAAGAGCAACAGACCCACTTCTGCCAAAGGAAGGCAGAAATGGGGCACCAGCAAGCAGCGGTGCGGCTAGCCGAGCATTTGGCTCATGAGGAGGTGGACGATGAGGTATCCGCCGCCAATGAGGAAGAGGACGGCGATGAAGAGAAGCGCGGCGTAGAAGCCTTCCTTGCCGGGAGCGGGCGGAGTGACGCCGAGGTAGAGGGCGAAGAAGTTATAGACGGCGGTCTGGAAGAAGGTTCGCTTGGGCTCGGGCGTCGTCATGGGTTGGCTCATTGCGTGGTGGTTCCATCATAGCCGCGTGGAGGGCGAGCGGCACAAGGATTTCCGCGCGGCCGTGATGGGGGCACGCTGCGGGCTTTACATTCGAGCGGCGGTCCAATGATACTTTTGAGGCGGTCAGGACAAGATCAGACGAATGGACATTCTCGAAAAATTATTTGAGAGGCACTTTGGCTCGGCGGCCCTGCGGGTGCGCGCGGTACAGGGTGGGCTGGGCGGCAGCGGACGTGCAATTGTGCGGCTGTCCAATGAGAAGCACAGCGCCATCGGTATTCAGAATGACGTGCGGGAGGAGAACGCGGCGTTCCTGGAATTTACGCGGCACTTCCGGGCGCATGGGCTTGCGGTGCCGGAGATTTACGCCGAAGACGCGGCCGAGGGCGCATATCTTGAGGAAGATCTGGGAGAGACGACGCTGTTTCAGTTTCTGTCAGAGCATCGCGCGGGGCCGGAGATTGCGCCCGAGGTGGTGAAGGCGTATCGCAAGGTGGTGGAGGAGTTGCCGCGCTTCCAGGTGGAGGCGGGGCGGGATCTGAATTACAGGGTGTGCTATCCGCGGTCGAGCTTTGACCGGCAGTCGATTGCGTGGGATCTGAATTACTTCAAATATTATTTTCTACGGCTGGCGGGAGTTCCGTTTAACGAGCAGGCGCTGGAAGAGGATTTCAGCCGGTTGACGAAGCTGCTGCTGAGCACGGACCGGGGATACTTTCTCTACCGGGATTTTCAGTCGCGCAACATCATGCTGCGCGAGGGGCAGCCGTACTTTCTGGACTACCAGGGAGGCCGGCGAGGGGCGCTGCAATACGACATTGCGTCGCTGCTGTTTGACGCCAAGGCGGAGCTGCCTCCGGAGCTGCGCAGAGAGCTGCTGGATCATTATCTGGAGGCGCTGGCGAAATACATTCCGCTGGAGCGGGAAGAGTTTCTGGAACACTACTACGCGTATGTGTATGTGCGGATCATGCAGGCGCTGGGAGCGTATGGCTTCCGGGGATTCTACGAGCGCAAGGCACATTTTTTGCAGAGCGTTCCGTATGCGCTGCGGAATTTAAGGTGGCTGCTGCACAACGTGGAGCTGCCGGTGGAACTGCCGACGCTGATGGCGGCGTTTGCAAGCATGGTGGGCTCGGAGAAGCTACAGGGGATTGCCGGCGAGGCGACGGCGGCGGAAGAACTCACGGTTCAGGTTACGAGCTTTTCGTTTCATCGCGGGCCGGTGTTGGACGAGAGCGGCAACGGCGGCGGATTCGTATTCGATGCGCGGAGCTTGCCGAATCCGGGGCGTGAAGAGCAGTTCAAGACGCTGACGGGGCGCGACGCGGCGGTGGTGGAATACCTGGAGCAGCAGGAGCCGGTACACAAATATCTGGCGAGCGCGATGGCCTTGGTGGATGCGAGCGTGAGCAATTACCGGGAGCGCGGATTCAAGCACCTGATGGTTTCGTTTGGATGCACGGGCGGGCAGCATCGGTCGGTATATCTGGCGGAGCAGGTGGCGAAGCGGCTGGGTGGCCGGAGCGGAGTGAAGGTGGTGCTGCGGCATCGCGAGCAGGAGCGGTGGGTGCGATGAAGGCGATGATTCTTGCCGCAGGATTAGGGACGCGGCTGAAGCCGCTGACCGATGAGCGTCCGAAGGCGCTGGTGGAGATCGGCGGGCGGACGCTGCTGGAGATCACACTGGAGCGGCTGCGCGGGTTTGGCGTCAGAGAGGTGATCGTCAACGTGCATCACTTCGCGGGGATGGTGGTGGAGTATCTGCGGGCGAATGACAACTTCGGCATGCGGATTGAAATTTCGCGCGAAGAGGAATTGCTGGACACGGGCGGCGGACTGAAAAAAACGGCGGAGTTTTTTCTGCGAGATGCGGGGGACGAGCCGTTTGTGGTGCATAACGTGGACGTGCTGAGTTCGATTGATCTGGCGGAGATGGTAAGGTTTCACGGCGAAAATCAGGCGCTGGCGACGCTAGCGGTGATGAGGCGGGAGAGTTCGCGTCAACTGCTGTTTGATGGAGCGGGACGGCTGTGCGGCCGGCGCAGCAAGGGCGCGGCGGCGGAGATGGTGCGCGCGGTGGAGGCGGTTGAAGATCGCGCGTTTTGCGGAGTGCATGTAATCTCGCCGGGGATTTTTTCGCGGATGGATGAAGCGGCGGCGTTTCCGATTATTGCGACGTATCTGCGGCTGGCGGGCGAGGGAGAGAAGATCGCGGCGTTCGGGGCGGATGCGTACTACTGGCGCGATCTGGGGACGGAGGCGAGTTTGCGGCAGGCGGCGGAGGATTTGGAGCGGGGCGTGGTAGGGCGGTAAGGGCGGGGCTGGAGTTTTCGGCGGGGTGGGAAGCGCGTAGACTGGTAGATATGTCACGTCAAAGCGAAGAACGAAACCGCCAGAAGTTTGCCGAGAAAATGCGCGAGAAGAGCGCGGCCGCGATCAGCGCCAAGCAGGCCGCGAAGAAGAGCGACAAAGCAGCTCCCACGGCTGCGGTTGAGGGCGAAAAAAAAGACTAACTGACCCGGCCTGCGCGGCAGAAGAGCGCGGCGCAAGGGCTGGGACTCCGGGGCGCGAGCAGCTCTGGAGTTTTTCTCTGCGGGTGCGGCGGCGCGCTGTACAATTTCCCGGTGCGGGCCGCTGCCATCCTACATTCGTACATCAAGGCGCACGTCGTTGAACCCTTCTTCGACGCGCGGGTCAACGTCTTCCGCGGCAATACGCTGGAGCCGAACGACCTGCCGGACGTTGCCATGGTTTTTGGCGGCGACGGCTCGGTGCATCGGGTACTTCCTTCCTTGGCCTACACACGGACTCCGCTGCTGGTGGTTCCCTCGGGGAGCGCGAATGATTTTGCGCGCTGCATCGGCATTCCGAACCGGGGCGAAGCGCTGCGGGCGTGGCGGCGATTTCTGGATTACGGCGACAATGTGCGGACGATTGACCTGGGAACGGTGCGGCCGATGGCCGATCCGGAGCCGGGCGCGCTGGAGGAAGTGGACTCCCGAACTTTTGCCGATGCAGAGGGACGGATTGCGAGGCCAGAACAAAAGCTGGGTCCGGCAATCATGCGGCAACACCTGCACCATGCGGAGGAGAGCGCAGAGCAGCAGCGGATGATTTACTTTACGGGGATCGCCGGGCTGGGGCTGGACGCGGAGACCAACCGGGAGGCGAATAAGCTGCCGGGCTGGCTGCGACGGCACGGTGGCTACATGCTGGCGGCCTTATGGGCGCTGGCAGGGTACCGGGCTCCGGTGGTGCGGCTGCACAGCTTTGACGCGCGCGGGCAGGAGACTCGGCTGGCCGGGCCGGTGCTGTTTGCGGCGATCGGGAACGCTCCGGAGTATGGAAGCGGGATCAGGATGCTGCCGCAAGCGCAACTGGCCGATGGGCAACTCGATCTGTGCTTCGTTCCGGCAATGGCAAAGCTGCGGGTGCTGCGGCACATTCACAAGATTTATTCGGGGACGCATCTGCTGGTGCCGGAAGTCCGTTATTTGCGCACGAGCCAGGTTTTTGTGGAGAGCGATGAGCCGATTCCGATTTATGCGGATGGCGAGTATCTGTGCCAGAGTCCGGCGGAGATTGCGGTTGCGCCGAAGGCGTTGCGGGTGATCGTTCCGTAGAGTCCCGGGTTTCTACTTTGCGCCAGCATCAGGCAACCTCAAAGTCAAAATCCCCGCCCTAACCAACAGAAGACTTAGGAGAAGCACCCTCGTGCTTTTCCATGGATCGGTCAATTCCAGATTGCGTAATTTGAGTGGGGCGGGTGGAAGGAGCGGAGAAGGCGTTTTTCTAAAGCGGAGGCGCATGGCGCCGATTTATACTCAAGGTTACTCATGTCTACGCCCGACTTTCAGAAACCGGTAACTCAAGCGCCCAACACAGAGCAGAAGCACGACGTGATGCCGACTCTGTTTGGGGATGGCTATGGGATTTACGAGGTTCGCAAGAGTTCGTTCGTGGTCTCGTTCGTCCTGAATACGGTCATCCTGGCGCTGCTGATCTGGGTGGGAAGCTGGACGGCCACGCATGTTCCGGAGATCAAGCAGATGACCGGGATTGCGGTGGACATCAGCCCGTACGTGATGACGCCGTCGGACAAGATTGCGGGCGGCGGTGGCGGTGGCGGCTCGCACGACGTGAATCCGGCCTCGAAAGGGGCGCTGCCGAAGTTGTCCAAGACGCAGATTGCGCCTCCGACGGTGCTGCCGATGGAGTCGCCGAAGCTGGCGGTTGCGCCGACGGTGGTGGTTCCTCCGGAGATCAAGTTGCCGCAGGGCGGGCAGATGGGTGATCCGATGTCGAAGGTGATTGGCACGCTTTCAAACGGCACGGGCGTGGGCGGCGGGATTGGCAGCGGCAGCGGCGGCGGCGTTGGATCGGGCAGCGGACCGGGAGTTGGTCCCGGGCATGGCGGCGGCATCGGCGGCGGCGCGTACCGGGTGGGCGGCGGAGTGAGCGCCCCGAAGATTATTTACAAGGTCGATCCGGAGTTCAGCGAGGAAGCCCGCAAGAACAAGTGGCAGGGAACCGTGGTGCTGAAGGTGGTTGTGGGAGTGGACGGGAAGACGCACGAGATCAGCGTATTGCGCTCGCTGGGAATGGGACTGGACGAGAAGGCGGTCGAAGCGGCGCGGTTGTGGCGCTTCGACCCCGGGATGAAGGACGGACGTCCGGTTCCGGTGGAAGTGAATATGGAGATCAACTTCCACCTGTACTAGAACTTAAACACTACTCCGGCGGAGACTCTCTCATCGGTCTGCCGCGAGCCGCGGAAGCGCGTCTGCAAAGCATCGCCCTGAACCCGCACTGCCACATGAGGGATCACCCGGTAATCGAGTCCGCCGCCGATCGCGTCCGCAAGGCACGTCTCGCCGTACGCATACTCAATCGCGTCCTGGTGCAGATGTCCCACTCCCACCAGCGCGTGGGCAAACGGCCGGAACTTTCCTACCGACGCTGAAACCCGTGGCCCCACCATGTAGGTCACCACCCGTGTCGTTGTCAGCGTTGTCCCCGAACCTCCAAAAAGATCCACCGTCGGAGTTTGCAGATTGCCATACGTTGCCCCTACATCGGCAACCATCCCCACAAACGGAGCGATCTTGCCTTCTGCGGACATTTCCCACCCGTTCAGGTTGCCCCCGCTGCCCCACCCCGGGTTGGCGTGATTGAGTGTGTATCCTATGTACAGATTGCCTGCGGTGGGAATCTGTGCGAACCCAGCCGCGGCCATCATCAGCAGCGCCATTACAATTGCGATACGTCTTGGCAAGGTAGTCTCCTTCAAGTCTTCCAACCCAGTTTACCGGAAGTGGTTGCCATGCGTTCCACTTCGTGTCGCTCGAACCTTCCGAAAATCCATTTTCTTTCTAGCGGTGTCCTTCCATGGCTGTCTCCTGGGGGTGTCATTCGAACGAAGTGAGCAATCCCAGCACCGCTCAAATCTCTCTTGCCGCTACTCAGGCACTTCACCCACGAACTTCCCTGGACCCGGCATTGCCTTTTCTAAACCCAGCTTATCTACGTCGCGCGGACCATCCTCCTCGCAACCAGTCTATCGATGTACTTATCAGTACCTGGGGACACGGAAAATCCATGGCAAGAGAGTCAATCGTTCGGCACCCTGCTCAACCATTAACCATTCCATCACCTCTCTGCTTCCAACGATGAACCACCCGGTCAATCGTTGCCGCTTTCCCAAACTCTTCCGATCTTTGCCAAAATCAGAACAAATTGCACGCAAGTCCAGTGTTTCCGCGGGTACAACGCACCTTTCCTCGCAAATGGTAAAATGAGTGAATAGCTTGCAACCTGACTCGCAATTTGTGCGGGCATTTGGATTTTGAAAGCAGAGCATGGACCGCACTTCGATTCGAAACTTCGCGATCATCGCGCACATTGACCACGGTAAAACCACGCTCTCCGACCGCATGCTGGAGATCACCGGATCGCTCAGCGCCCGTGAAATGGCGGGTCAGGAGCAGGTTCTCGACGCCATGGACCTCGAGCGCGAGCGCGGCATCACCATTAAAGCGCATGCCGTCCGCATGATGTATCTCGCCAAAGACGGAAAAACTTACCAGCTCAATCTCATTGACACTCCCGGCCACGTTGACTTCTCTTATGAAGTTTCCCGCTCGCTCGCATCCTGCGAAGGCGCGCTGCTTGTGGTGGATGCGACGCAGGGCGTGGAAGCGCAAACCCTCGCCAACAGCTACATCGCCATTAACCACGGCCTTGAAATCATTCCGGTCATCAACAAGATTGATCTGCCCAGCTCTGATGTTGAGCGTACAAAAGAAATGATCGAAAGCGCCGTCGGTCTCGATGCCTCCGGTGCGCTGTCCATCAGCGCCAAGACCGGAGAGGGCGTAATCGAAGTGCTTGAGCAGATCGTGCATCGCGTTCCTCCGCCCAAAGGCAACATTGATGCGCCGCTGCAGGCGCTGATCTTCGATTCATGGTTTGACAGTTATCGTGGCGTCGGCATTCTCGCCCGCGTCGTCAATGGACGTCTTTACAAGGGACAGAAGATCAAGTTGATGGCCAAGGGTACTACGTTCCTCGTCGATTCAATGGGCGTGTTGACCCCCAAGGCGCAGGAGATCGGCGAACTCACTGCCGGCGAGGTCGGCTTCTTCTTCGCGACCATGAAGACCGTTGGCGACGTGAAGATCGGCGACACCATTACCGATGCGGACAGGCCCGCGCTGGAAGCCATGCCCGGCTTTGAAGACATCAAGCCAATGGTCTTCGCCGGCCTCTACACGGTGGATTCGCATGAGCACGGATTACTGCGCGATGCGCTCGAAAAGCTGCGGCTCAACGATGCATCGTTCTTCTTCGAGCCGGAGAGTTCGACCGCGCTCGGCTTCGGTTTCCGTTGCGGCTTTCTCGGCCTGCTCCACATGGAGATCATTCAGGAGCGCCTGGAGCGCGAGTACAATCTCGACCTCATCATCACCGCGCCCAGTGTGCGCTACCTCGTCACGCTTACCAACGGCGAAACCCTCGAGGTCGATAATCCTTCGCGCTGGCCCGATCCCACGCTGATCGACAAAATCAAAGAGCCGATCATCACGGCAATGATCCTTACCGCCGAAGAATACGTCGGAGGAATTCTGAAGCTTGTCGAAGAGAAACGCGGCAAGCAGAAGAATTTTGAGTACGTCGGATCAAGCCGCGTGATGATCACCTATGAACTTCCGCTTAACGAAATCGTGCTCGATTTTTATGATCGTCTCAAAACGGTTTCACGCGGCTATGCTTCGCTCGACTACCATCTCTCCGGATGGTGGGAGTCGCCGATGGTGAAGCTGGATATTCTTGTGGCTGGTGATCCGGTCGATGCGCTGTCCATCATTGTTCACCGTGACTATGCGTATGATCGCGGCAAAGCCCTCGTATCGAAGATGCGTGAACTGATCCCAAGGCAGCAATTCGAAGTCGCAATTCAAGCGGCGATTGGAGCCAAGATTGTGGCTCGCGAATCCGTTGCCGCGCTGCGCAAGAATGTAATCGCCAAGTGCTATGGTGGCGACATTTCCCGCAAACGCAAGCTTCTGGAAAAGCAAAAAGAAGGAAAGCGCCGGATGAAGCGCATCGGTAAAGTGGACATTCCGCAGGAAGCTTTCCTCGCCGTTCTGCGCGTTTCCAGCGACGAAAGCTGATCACGCGGTCTGCGTTATTCACATTCCTGACCGAAGCAAGAAACGGCTGGCTGCCACGGCAGTTCGAGAACTCTAATACACGCCGCACATACATTTGCAAGTATGGATGTGTGCAAAACCCACTTCAATGCGAGCCGAGAAATTGAAAATGTCCCTCGTCAAGAACATTCTTGAAATTCTCGCATCCTATAGATAAAACGACAGTTACACAGATACACCGGCGCAATATTTGTTTCTTCGCACTGAAATCTGTCATTCACAATCCAATTCGTTGTCGTTCTGCACAAGTTTTCCACACTTCAAATGTTTTGCGTTTACGCCAGTCGGAAGTAGTCTGGAAGCCAAAACTGTCTGCGGAGCGGCACAAAAAGCCGCCCTTTTTGGGGGCGGCTTTTGTGCAATTCCGAGTATTACTTTTTCGGAGCGGTCGCGGGAGCGGCTGCCGGCTTGACGGCCGGTTTGGCGGGAGCAGCAACGCCGGACTGAGCGTTGTAAGCGTCCACGACGGACTTGGTGATATCGACCGAACTTGCGGCCCAGAGAACCGGGCTGGCCTGACCAGAGACATCAAGGATCAAGGTGTAATTGTTGTCCTTGGCATACTTGTCCAGAACTTCGACCAGCTTCTGACCGATCCGGTTGGCGATTTCATTCTGTTGCGCCTGGATGTCAGTATTTGCGTCTTCGTAGCTGCGCTGCAGAGTCTTCTTCTTGGAGTCGATCTGCTTGAGGAGGTCGCCACGGGCTTCGTCGTTGAGCTTGTCGCCCTGCGTGTTGAACTTCTTCTGAAGCTCGTCAACTTCCTTGTTGAGACTCTCAAGCTCGGTGCGCTTGGGGTCGAATTTCTTCTGCAGCGTTTCGAAGTCGCGCTGTCCTTCGTTGGAATTCACGATGGCAGCCTGAATGTTGACGATGCCGACCTTGGTGACCGCGGGAGCAGCGGAAGCCGCAGGAGCAGCAGACTGGGCAAGGGCGGGAACGCTGAAAATGATTGCCAGCGCCATGGCCGGGATGAAGCGTGCAAAGTTGCGATTCATGGAAATTAGCCTCAACTCCTGTAGGAGCTCACGGAGATTCCGCAGAAACCTTTCAGCAGGCGGGCGAGCCCAAATGGTTCCAGCTCCAGCCCTGAACGAAAAATTCCTCTGACGGATGTTCCCGATTATAGGTTGTGAGAAAAAGAGCGTCAAACAACATTCGCGCTGTCCGCGCCTCTTTCCCTAGGTTTTCACAAGCTGACTAGAAAGTGGTAGCCACCGTGAAACGGAACGTTTTCCGCGGTTCACGAATCCTGTACGACGGATTGTATTGCGCGATTGCATTGGTGTACGTGGTATCGCCCGCTCCGATCGGTACCAATTTTCCCGTGGTCTGATCGATGGTGTAGGGGAACATGTTGCGCGTAATGCGATCCGGCGCGATTGCCTGCGTGTCAACACGCAACGGATTGTATGCGTAGAAGAGACGGAACGGAGCATTCACCACGGGCAGAATCACCTGCAACTCGGCGCCGGTGGACATACGCACAACATAGTTCGTGTGAGCCACCGGCGTCAGGTTCTGGTCGAACTTGAGGAACTGCGTACCAGTGCATTCCACATAGGTCGAGGAATATGTTTCAGTCGGGCATCCGAAAGGCGTGGCGTCCAACTGGTTGACCTGTTGGCTGCTGAGACGCAATTGCGACTGGCGCACAGCCATGTTCATGCCGGTATCAGAGAAGAACGCGAATGTTACCGGTCCCACGATTGGGATGCGGTATTCGATATTGCTGACAATGCTGGTGTCACCGCCGGGATAAACAAGGCGGCTGATGGGAATCGTAGTGGTATAGGGGCCAAAGAGGGGATTGTTCGTATTCGCCGGAGGGAAAGTGCCGTCCGCGTTCGCCAGATTCACGGTTTGCTTATCCGAGATGAGAGCGACAGGACCTGCCGCGCGGATATCGAAGCCACGCAGATCGGTATCACCGCCCTGAAAGAAGCGCTCGAAAGGCGGAGCCGTCTTGCCGCCGAAGCCGGTGATGAACGATCCCTGGAAACGGACTCCAAGAGTCTGCAATCCTTCCTTGCGGGGATGGATTCCCTTCATCGGTATGAACTGTTTGTATTCGGCGATCGGGCGGATGTCAGCCACGTTGCCGCCGAGACCGGCGATATCCATGCCGAAGAAGTAGCTGCGCCCGCTATGGGGCCGCATCGGGTTATCGATGGTGCTGCTGCTGAAGCTGGGAACCAACTTGCTGGTCTGAATTCCCTGGAGGGCATTCGGGCCGCCTACGTTGCGGAATGCAAGGTACTCAAAGTATTGCGACGAGGCATCCGTGTAGGTGGTAATGGTCGAAGTATCGAATGAGTACGTGAGGCCCAAGCGCTTGAAGGAGCGGTGCAGCGGATAGCTGGTGGAAATCGTGAAGCCGGTGCTCTGCTGCGAATAATTCTGAAGTGAGTTCAGGTAAGCGGTTGGCAGAGTCGTCTTTACACCCGTGGTAATGGATGCCTGCTTTGCCTGGTTGTATTTGAAGTTGCGCGTAAAGACCGTAAATCCGAGCTGAATCGGTTTGTCCAGGAAGTAAGGCTCGGTGAAGCCGAACATGGCATCGCGCTGAAAAGTACCCAGCGAGGCCGACAGAGTCAGTGTCTCGCCAAGGCCCAGGAAGTTATTGGTCTGATAGTTGAGTCCAACGAATGCTCCCGAAAGCCCGCTGACGCCGCCGTTGAGGCCGATGGAGTTCTTGCCCTTTTCCTTCACCTTCAGGTTGATGTCCACGTTGTTTTCGGCAACGTCCTGGTGGACTTCAGAATCCTGTTCCGGCTTTAAAGTCTCGAAATAATTCAACTGGTTCAAACGCAGGAGACTAACCTCCCACAGACGGGAGTTGTAGACCTGGCCTTCTTCCAATGCGAGTTCGCGGCGGATCACTTTGTCGCGTGTCGTGGTGTTGCCTGTGAACTCGATGCGGCGCACGAAGAACTGTTTGCCCTCATCGATGTCGATCTTCATCGTGATGCTCTTGTGTTCTTCGTCGATGTCAGTGTTCGGAACGTTGGTCTCATTGATATAGCCCAGCGAACCGTAGGCCTTGCGCAGTTCTTCCAATCCCTTGCTGACGAGCGTGCGATTGAACCACTCACCGTCCTTGATTTTGAAAAGGCGGCGCAGAGCGGGCGTGTTCGTGATGGACTTATTTCCGCTGAAGGTGATTTCCTTCAAGCGGTAACGGTCGCCCTCTTCCACCGGAACGGTGATATCCACCGACTTGCCGTGTTGCGACTTGATCGGGAAATACCACGCCATACCGTTCACGTTGCGGATCTTGGTCTTCGGGTCTTCAACGATAGCCTTGAAGTATCCCCTGTCCTGATAGGCAAAGCGCACGCGTTCGGCGTCTTCACTGAGTTTGGTGGCGTCATAGGTGCGCGCGAACAGGTTCTCCAGGATGATCGAGTGGGGAATGCCGATCGGTTTGGAATTATGCATCGCGGCGCGCAGATAGCGGGTCTTGACCTTCTTGTTGCCCTCAAACTTGATCACGCCGACCTTCACCTTCGGGCCTTCCTTGATATTGAAGGTGATCCCGACGGCGGCTGGGGGGATCTGACGTACTTCGGTAGTGATCACTGCAAACTGGCGGCCGTGCGCGGCGAGCAGTTCCTTCAACACCACTTCGGCCTTTTTTACGCGAGTGGGATCGAACTGGCTTTCCTGGCTGAGCCCGACCTTGCGTTCCTTGAACTTATCCAGCACATCGCTCTGCGAGACCGCATTGAGCCCGATGTACTTGATCTCGCGAATCGTCGGTTTCTCCTTCACGTAGACGTGAAGAATCCATCCCTTGGGGCTTTCTTCGCGCTCGATGCGGAGATCGTCAAAATAGCCTGCGTTCCACAATGAGTTAAAGTCGCGCTCCATGCCCGCTGGATCATAAACATCGCCCGGACGTGTGAACATGCGGGAGCGGATGGTGTCGGCGGGAATTCGGCGATTGCCGTGGATTCGGATGTCCTCGATGATGCCCTGCTGGGCGAAAGCCATACCGCCAAGCAGCATGACAACCAGGCAAAAGCGAAGCAACTGGAACAGCCCGCTAACAAGGGGGCGGTTCAGGCGAGGCGTGGCGCAGACGTAATCAGTGCGAAGAATGGCGAGACCCTCATGCGTAAATCTTGGGCGCGGAAGGTCCAATTATACAGGGTGATGTGCTTGCAACGCCATTGCAGGCAAGGATACTGCCCGTGCTCGCTATCCTGCCTTGGTAAATCGCAGGTGAAGGCTCAGAGCTTTTCAACCTCGACCAATGCGGAGTAAAACGTGGCCCCACGGCCCATGTCAGTCAGCCGGTCGCTGGTGAGCGCGTTTATGTTCCTTCCGCCCGGCGACGTGCGGGCCCAATCCAGGTAGGCGGAGACGACGCCGGGAGGCACGCTGTCATCCACCCGCGCACGCAACTGCACCTCACCCCGGTCGTTGTGGACGCGCAAGGCGTCACCTTCTGTAATGCCGCGGGCGATGGCGTCTACGGCATTCATCTGCAATTCGAACTGCCGCTCCATCTTCTGGTGTCCGGGCAGATTGCAGAAGGTGGTATTGAGGAAGTTATCGTGTTTCCGGGAGAGCAGCTCCAAGGGATATTGCCGCGCCTGCGGACTATGACGCGATTCGGTGGGCGCGTTGAAGGCGGCAACCGGGTCGAGCCCGGCGGCGGCCAGCGTCTCACTGTACAACTCGGCCTTACCGCTGGGAGTGGCGAAGCCGTTTGCGAAGGGAAGATACGCGCCATTGGTGCGGGGAACGTTGAGCGCGACAGAGTGTTCGCGCTCCAACCTCTCGCGGGTAATCCCCTTCAGGAAATCATGGTCTGTATTGAGCACGTCGTCGATCAGTTCATCGTCGGAGGCGCGCAGAGATGCATCCTCCAACCCCATGCGGGCGGCCAGCCGCCGGAACAACTCCGCGTTGCTGCAGGACTCGCCCATGGGATCAATCGCCTGATCGGCGAGTTGCAGATGCAGGTGCCCGTAGGACGTAACAAGCTCCTTGTTTTCCAGAAACGTGGTTGCCGGCAGGACGATGTCAGCGTAGTCCGTTGTGTCGGTGAAGAACTGCTCATGCACCACCGTAAAGAGGTCGCGCCGCTTCAGACCCTCGACCACCAGGTTGTGGTTTGGGCAGACCGCTGCGGGATTGCATGCATACACGAAGAGAGCTTTCACCGGAGGGGTCAAGGCCTCATCCGTCAGCAGCTTGCCCAACTGATTCATGTTCAGGGTGCGGGCGGGACGGCCCAGCGTCGCGGTCATCAGATCCTCGCGGCGCAGGGCTTGTTTGTTGAGCGCGAACGCTCCGGACATGGAGAGCGTCAGGCCTCCGCCCTGCTTCTTCCAGGCTCCGGTGATGGTGGGCAACATGGCAATCGCGCGCACCGCCATGCCGCCGTTTTCCGCCCGCTGCACTCCGTAATTCAGCCGGATGGTTGATGGGCTGGTGGTGGCATATTCGCGGGCAAGCAGTTCGATGTTCTCCGCAGTGAGTCCGGTGATTTCAGCCACGCGCCGGAGAGTGTACTCGGAGGCGCGCTTTCTGAGTTCCTCAAAGCCGATTGTGTGCGCCGCGACGAAGGATTTGTCGTACAGATCGTTTTCGATGATGTAGTTCATCAAGCCGAGCGCCAGCGCCACATCGGTGCCGGGACGGATTGCCAGATGCCAATCGGCCGCTCGAGCCGTGCGCGTGCGGAAGGGATCGATCACCACCAACTTCGCGCCGCTGCGGCGAGCTTCTTCCACGAAGGGCCATAGATGGATGTTGGTGCCGTGAATGTTTGCGCCCCAGGCGATGATGTAGCGCGAGTGCCGGTAATCCTCCGGTGAAACTCCGTATTTCGCTCCGGTCACCGATGCCAGCGCAACCCCGCCGGCTTCCGAACAGATGGTGCGATCGAGTTGCGAAGCTCCCAGACGATGGAAGAAGCGCCGGTCCATGCCGTTGCCGTGAATCTGCCCGAGGGTGCCTCCATAGGAGAATGGCAGGATGGACTCGGGACCGAACTCGGTGGCTGCGGTCTTTAGTTTTGAGGAGATTTCGTCCAGCGCTTCATTCCAGGAAATTCGCTCAAACGCCTGCGCCCCCGCGTTGCCCTTGGCGGCAATCCTGCGCATGGGATAGAGCAGACGATCCGGCGAGTACACGCGCTCCAGATACTTTGCGACTTTACCGCACAAAAATCCGCGAGTGACCGGATGATCGGGATTTCCTTCGATTCGAGTCGCGCGTCCGTCTTGAATGGTAACCAGAACGGAGCAAGCGTCAGGACAGTCGTGCGGGCAGGCGGAGTGAACGACGCGAGACATGCCAGATTATAGCCATATTTCCCGCCGCTCCTCAAAGCCAGCAACTCAGGCCAGGAGGCACACTTTCATACCGTCTGCACCGCGCTCTGCCGCAACTGCGTCTGCCGCCAGGACTGGTAGCCAGCGATGCACATGACGATAAAAGCCGCGTAAAGGAACGACGTGAGGTAGAGGTGCTTGTAGATGAACAGCGCGATGCTGATGATGTCCACCAGTATCCAGACCAGCCAGTTCTCCAGCAACTTGCGTCCGGCCATATACTGCGCGCCCAATGAGAGCACGGTAGCCAGCGAATCACCCGCAGGCACATTGCTGTCTGTGTAGTGGTGCAGCAAGTAGTAAATCGCTGCCCATGCAATTGGCATGAGCGCAATCAGGACGATGCCGAGTCTCTTTGAGGTAGAGCGAACCGGTAGCGCCGTCGCGCCGCCATCTGCGTGGCTCCAGCGCCACCAGCCGTAAATCGCGATCACAATGTAGAAGATCTGGAGGCTCGCGTCGGCGTACAACTTGTTGCGCCAGAACATCACGAAGAACAGTACATTGTTCACGATGCCGATAGGCCAGGTAAGAATGTTTTCCTTTGCCGCCAGCAGTACGCAAACCGCTCCGGTGAGGACTCCGAAAATCTCCAGTGGCGACATAACAAGATGATACCTGTTGCAAGCACCTCCGGCTTCCCGTGCGCACAGCAAAGCCCGGGATCTCCCCGGGCTTGCTTGGATGCGAAGTCACGGACAGGGCAGCTTCAGACCTGCATGACTTCTTTTTCCTTTACCTTGAGCATCTCTTCCATCTTCTTGATTTCGTCGTCAGTGACCTTCTGCATCTGCTCCAGAGAGCCGCGCTCTTCGTCTTCGGAGATCTTCTTGTCCTTCATCGCCTTCTTGATGGCTTCATTGCCGTCACGGCGAATGTTGCGGACAGCGGTGCGATGTTCCTCCAGGACTTTGTTGAGGTGCTTCACCATCTCTTTGCGGCGATCCTCGGTGAGGGCTGGGACAGGAATGCGGATCACCTTGCCATCGTTCTGCGGATTGAATCCGAGGTCTGAGCTTCGGATGGCTTTCTCAATCGCAGCCGTGAGCGAGGTATCCCAAGGCTGAATGGTGATGAGCGACGGCTCCGGCGCGCTGATGTTGCCAACCTGCGTGAGCGGCACCTGTGAACCGTAGGCGTCCACATGGATGCTGTCGAGCATGTGTACGCTAGCGCGGCCGGTACGCTGCGAAGCCAGTTCCTTCCGGAACGCTTCGACGGCTTTATCCATGCGCGTCTTAAGTTGGGCGAAGGTATCTTTGAGGGCGGGCAGTGCCGCCATGGTGATCTGAGCCATAAGGTCTACTCCGTACAAGCGAGCCGATTATACCCCCGGCTTCTCTGTGCTGCGAACTGTAACCACACCAGTGTATTGGAAAAATGTTCGGAAAAACCCTTCAAACAAGCCTGTGGGCCAACATGCCGGCTCGCAGACCACCAAACCTAAGGATCAGGCCGTTACAATCGAACCGATTTTCTCACCGAGGCAGACGCGGCGGATGTTGCCGTGCGTGTTCAGGTTGAAAATCAGGATGGGCAGATTGTTCTCACGGCAAAGGCTGATCGCCGTTGCGTCCATCACGCGCAGTCCCAGCTTCAAAACGTCGGTGAAGGTGATCGTGTCAAACATCTTCGCGTCCTTATCCTTGACGGGATCGGAGTCGTAGATGCCCTCGACCTTGGTGGCCTTCATGATGACCTCGGCCTTGATCTCCATGGCGCGGAGCGAGGCGGCCGTATCGGTTGAAAAATAAGGATTGCCAGTGCCCGCACCAAAGATGACGACGCGATCTTTTTCGAGATGGCGAATGGCGCGCCGGCGAATGAACGGCTCAGCCACCTGGTTCATCTCAATCGCGCTCATTACGCGGGTATGAACTCCCTGCTTTTCCAGTGCGTCCTGCAGGGCCAGCGAGTTGATCATGGTGGCCAGCATGCCCATGTGGTCGGCCGCTACACGGTCCATTTCCTTTGCCTGCTCGGCCACGCCGCGGAAGAAGTTTCCGCCGCCCACCACCAGGCCAATCTGGACTCCGAGGCGATGTACATCGGCAACTTCTGCTGCAATTTCGTGTACGCGGGTGTTATCAACTCCAAAACCCTGGCCCGCTGCCAGCGCCTCGCCGGAGAGCTTGAGAAGAATGCGTTTATAGATGGGGTCGGCCATAAGTTAGATACCTTTACGAGTGTAAACGATCTGGCGTTGCCGGTTAAGCCGAAGCGCTGGTTTGATTGGAATAAGCTCCGCAGGTTTTCCCATAAAAAGAGCGGGACGGATTGCTCCGCCCCGCTGTGAAGCAACGAGCTTTCCTATTTACTCAGCTTTCTCTTCCGCTGGAGCTTGCGGCTTGGCGATGGCGATTGTCTCGGTTGCGTCGCCGACCTTGAAACGGGCAAAGCGGCGAACCGAGATATTTTCTCCCAGTTTGCCGATCACCGTAGCGATGAGCTGCGTGATGGTGACGCTCTGTTCCTTGATGAAGGGCTGCTCCAGCAGGCAGACTTCCTCGTAAAACTTACCCATCTTGCCTTCCACGATCTTCTCGATCACGGGAGCCGGCTTGCCGGTGGCGGCAGCCTGCGCGCGGTAGATGTCCCGCTCTTTTTCCATATCCGAGGCGGTTACATCTTCCTTGCGGACGTAACGCGGATCGACGGCGGCGATGTGCATGGCGATGTCATGCACCAAGCCCTGGAACTCAGTAGTGCGGGCAACAAAATCGCTCTCGCAGTTTACTTCCAGCAGCACGCCGATCTTCCCGCCGGCGTGGATGTAGCTGGTTACAACGCCTTCGCTGGTGGTGCGGGTCGCCTTCTTAGCAGCGGTGGCCATGCCGCGTTTACGCAGCACGACAATGGCTTGCTCCAGATCGCCATTTGCCTCAGTAAGCGCCTTCTTACAGTCCATCATCGGGGCTCCGGACTTTTCGCGGAGCTCTTTAACCATGGTTGCGGTAATCTCTGCCATTGCAAAACCTTTCTTGGATCAATGCGGCCGGGCGAGGCCAGGCTCCTGGATTGCTTGCAAACAAAACTTACACAACGATTCTCGCAAAACGACCCGCGCCGAAGAACACAGCGCGGGTCGCTTTTCACGAAACATTCGCGAATGCCCCGTTGGGGCTACGGGCTTACCGCGATTCCACCTCTACATCAGGTTCAGCAATTACCGGCTCTACCTTGCGCACACCCTTGCCGAGAACTTCTTCCATGTTGACATCTTCGGCGGGTGCAGCTTCGACGGGAACCGCTTCGTCCACGGCAACTTCTTCGCTTGCCGTCACGCCAGCAGCCAACTCCGCGCTCTGCTTGTCGGTAGCGGCCTGCGAACCTTCCACAACCGAATCGGCAACCTTGGAGGCGAACAGGCGAATGGCGCGCAGTGCGTCGTCGTTGCCCGGAATGATGTAATCGACTTCGCTCGGATCGCAATTGGTGTCAACCACGGCAACCACCGGAATGCCAAGCTTGCGCGCTTCCTTCACGGCGATCTGCTCCTTGTTGGAGTCGATCACGAAAATTGCGTCGGGGAGGCGGTTCAAATTCTTAATGCCGGCGAGGTTGGCCTGGAGGTGCTTGCGTTCGCGCTCCAGTTTCACAACTTCTTTCTTCGGCAGCAATTCATAGCGGCCGTCGGTCGCCATTTCGTCCAGTTCCTTCAGGCGCTTTACGGATTTCTGCACGGTCACCCAGTTGGTGAGCAGGCCGCCCAGCCAGCGCTGGTTGATGTAGAACATTCCGCAGCGCGTTGCCTCTTCGGCAATGGCTTCCTGTGCCTGGCGCTTGGTGCCCACGAACATGATCGTGCGGCCTTCGGCGGCGTTATCCTGCACGAACTTCGACGCTTCCTTGAACATTTTCAGCGTCTTCTGCAGGTCGATGATGTAAATGCCGTTGCGCTCGCCAAAGATGTATTCCTTCATCTTCGGATTCCAGCGCTTGGTTTGATGCCCGAAATGCACACCAGCTTCGAGCAATTCTTTCATGGTGATATTGGCCACTGAACCTCCTTGGATGGATTTGCATTGCCCGCTTGCGCTACGAGTGCGCCGGACAATTCAATTCCCGTTGCCTACCCCGTATAAGCGGGAGAGGGAAGATTTTTAGTTCCGAACACAGCAAAGAGCCGAACGCCGCCGGAACCTGCAGCGCAGGGCTTGAAAATCTGAATACAAAGCCAGGGCAGCTTTGCAGGCCCCGGAGATCCGGAGCCTGCCAGCGATTTAACGCTTGCTGAACTGGAAGCGCTTGCGGGCGCCCTTCTGGCCGTACTTCTTGCGCTCTTTCTGGCGCGCATCGCGCGTCATAAAGCCTTCGGCCTTCATCTTTGCACGCAGTTCAGGATTGAACTCCTGGAGAGCGCGGGCAATGCCCATGCGGACTGCGCCAGCCTGTGCCGTGACGCCGCCGCCGGAGCAGTTGGCAATCACGTCAAAGCTATTGACAGTCTCGGTAAGGATGAGTGACTGGCGGGCGATAATGCGCTGCACGTCCGTCACGAAGTACTCCTCGAAGCCTTTGCCGTTCACCTTGATGACGCCGGTGCCGGGGCGGAGGAAGATGCGGGCTACGCTCGATTTACGGCGGCCCGTTCCATAGTATTGAACCAGTTCAGCCATTCGATGTTAATCCTTAAAGGTTACGCGACCGGAGCGATCGCCACAGGCTGCTGTGCCTGGTGCGGGTGCTTGTCGTCGCGGTAAACCTTGAGCTTCGTTGCCATGGCGCGGCCCAGCTTCGATTTGGGCAGCATGCCTTCAATGGCTTCCTGCACAATCAGTTCGGGTTTGCGGGCCAGACGCTTGGTGAATTCTTCTTCCCGCAGACCGCCGGGGAAACCGGTGTAGTGACGATAAACCTTGGCGTTAGCCTTCAGCCCGGTGAGTTTCACCTTGCTGGCGTTGATGACTACGACATGGTCACCGGTATCGAGAAACGGCGTGTAGCGGGGGTTATCTTTGCCGCTGAGGATGCGTGCGACGCGCGTAGAGAGACGTCCGAGGGTCTGCCCATCGGCATCCACGACGTACCACTTGCGCGCAATCTCCCCCTTGGGGAAATAGGTTGACATTCCAAACTCTCCCAGATGTAAAAACCGACTAATGAGAAGACCGTTCCGGCCTCACTCTGCCTGGCTGCGGCAGGCACCGCTACGCGCCCCAGCAATTTCTTGCCGGAGAGTCGAAGACCCTAGACTTTGGTCTGGGAACTTCTGCACGTTCGTGCGGGGCAAAACCGTCAGCAGAACCGCTTTGCAGATCCCGGCCGGTGAGGCCGATGAAGTCTGCGGCGACGGGACACCGTCAGGCGGGCAACCGCAGGACAGCCGAAAAACTACGGTAGCGCATGCCAGAGCCGACTGTCAACGCTGGCAGACACGCGGGTATCCAATGGCGCGTTCACGCCATCAGGCCCGTTTCCGATCTCTCGCAGTATAACACAGGCGGACGGAGAGCCACTGTCCCCCGTACCTTTCCTGGAGTACACTCTCGCCCTGCATGATTTCAACGCTTGGCTCAACACCGATCAACTCAGGAGGTTCTCATGATTTCCGGCGCCCATATCATCGTTTACAGCAAGGACGCGGAGGCCGATCGAGCTTTCTTCCGCGATGTCCTCAGCTTCCCATCTGTCGATGCCGGCCAGGGATGGCTGATCTTCGCTCTCCCCCCTGCCGAGGCCGCGTTTCATCCCGACGTGGCCAACGGCCGCCACGAACTCTATCTCATGTGTGAGGATCTTCGAGCCGAGATGTCAGCGCTGACAGCTATGGGCGTTATTTGTTCGGATGTGCAGGAGGAGCGGTGGGGATCAATTACCAAACTCAGGCTCCCTGGAGGAGGCCAGGTAGGTCTTTATCAACCGAAGCATCCGACAGCGCTCGGCCCAGGCAAATCGTAAGAAAGTCGCACGCCTAAGAATTCGAGTTGGACTCAATCGGCGGCAGCATCTCACGCATCTACCGACTTACGGAGGCTGCGATGAACAAGGGGAGGCTTGAAGCGTTCAGCGATGGGGTCATTGCCATCATCATCACAATCATGGTGCTGGAACTGAAAGTGCCCCACGGCGAGAACATCGAGGCCCTCATTCCCCTTTTGCCCACATTTCTCAGCTACGTGCTCAGCTTCGTCTACGTCGGCATCTACTGGAACAACCATCACCATATGCTGCACGCCACCGACCGGGTTACCGGAGCGATGCTCTGGGCCAATCTGCATCTCCTTTTCTGGCTCTCGCTCTTTCCTTTTGCCACGGCGTGGATGGGAGAAAATCACTTTGCCGCCGCACCGACAGCGCTCTATGGAGCAGTCCTGTTGATGGCAGCCATCGCTTACTGGATACTGCAGCAATTCATCATCGCCTCCCAGGGGCCGGACTCCTTACTTAAGGAGGCGGTGGGGAGTGACTGGAAGGGCAAACTTTCACCGGTGCTCATTCTGATCGCTATCGCAGCTACGATTTCCTCGCAGTGGATTGCACAGGCAATTTTCGTTTGCGTCGCGCTGATGTGGCTTGTGCCCGACCGCCGCATTGAGCACGCGTTAAAGCAAAACAAGACATAGTCTCTGCGTACGCGTTGAGGAAGGGTTGCAGAATGGCTTCGTGCCCCCATGACAAGGCCCGCCCGTCCGCTAGAATGGAGGGATGCTGATACTTGCTTCCCAATCCCCGCGGCGGGCGGAGTTGCTGCGCAACGCGGGCATTTCCTTTGAGGTTTGTCCTGCGGATGTGGATGAAAGCGTGCGAGCGGGCGAGGAGTCGTTGGAGTATGTGAAACGCCTGGCGAAGGAGAAAGCGCTGGCGGTCCTCGAAGCGACTCCTAGTGGTTCGGTGGTGTTGGGCGCGGACACCACGGTGGTTATTGATGGCGAGAGTCTGGGCAAGCCTGTGGACGCCGAGGACGCACGGCGGATGCTGGAACGATTGGGCGGACGCCTGCATCAGGTGATGACCGGAGTATGCGTGGCGTGGCGCGATGCGGATGGTGCGGCAGTGGCTGAAGTGGATGCCGAGGTGACCGAGGTAGAGTTTGCCGCCATGCGCGCCGAGGAGATTGCAGAATATGTTGCCTCGGGCGAGCCGATGGATAAAGCCGGGGCGTACGCGATCCAAGGGAGAGCATCGCGCTGGATTCCGCGAATCCACGGATGCTACTTCAACGTGGTCGGACTACCTGTGGCCCGGGTGTGCGCGATGCTGGCACGGGCTGGGCGGGAGCCAAGCGCATGAAACAAGAATCCACGAAACTGAAGCGGAAGCCGATAGGAAAAGCGCCCCAAACCTAGAGGCGCTTCGCCACAACAATAATTTCAGACAGTTCCCCGGCGGCCCATGTTTCCGCCGCCAATGACGAGTGCCGGACTACTTTTTCTCGGGCTCGGTCGGGGTGGTCTCGCCGTCTTTTACGGCGCTCTTGAAGTTCTTGATGCCTTCGCCAAGGCCTTTGCCAAGCTCAGAGATCTTTGAGGGTCCAAAGATAATGAGGGCGATCACAAGGATAACGAGCAGTTCCGGGACGCCAATTTTTCCACCGAACATTTTGTTTTCTCCATTCGCTCAGACTGTTCGAGGCTCTTGGAACAGATCGTTCCACCTGCAGGCTGTGCATTCTTAGTAAGTGTAGGTTACGGCTGGGCGCCGCGTCAAAGGTTGAAAGGCCTTAAACCGCCGCCAGAATTGTCATTAGTTCCGCCAATAGAGCAGCACGGCGGGGCATCTCACGGGCAATGACAAACTCCTCGGCGGCGTGTGCTCCGTCGCCAACTGCGCCCAAGCCATCCAGAGTCGGGATGCCGAGAGCCGCAGTGAGATTACCATCCGAGCCGCCGCCTACCGAGGCTTCCGCCAGTTGGAAACCGAGTCGTTCTGCGGCCTGAGCCGCCATCCGGTAGAGCTTCACGGTCGCCCTGGAGCGCACGAACGGGCCGCGTTCGACTCCTCCGAGCACTTCCAGACCGCACCGGGGGTCGCGTGGGCGCAATCTTCGGAGTCCAGCATCTACGCGCGCGGCCTGAGATGCAGTGAGGAACCTCACATCTGTGACGATTTCCGCAAAATCGGCAACAACATTGGGGCGGGTGCCTCCGGAGATGAGTCCGGGATTGAGCGTAAGGCCCTGCGCGGGACGGGAGAGAGCACTGATGGTGAGAACCTGGTGAGCGGCTTCGACGATGGCCGAAGCACCGCGCTCGAAGTCGAGTCCCGCGTGCGAGGCGAGGCCGCGGACGCGGAGCGTGTAGCGGGCAATGCCCTTGCGGGAGGTCTTGCAGGCACCTAGCGCACCGGCGGCAGGTTCCAGGACGAGCACGGCGCTGGAGCGGAGAGCGAGGCGTTCGGTAATAATCCGTGAAGCGGGGCTGCCGATTTCCTCATCCGGCACGAGCAGAAGCGTGACGGGGCAAGGCAGGGGGCCGTGCACGAGCATGGATTTGAGCGCGAAGAGTGCCTGGACGATTCCGGCTTTCATGTCGAAGGCACCGGGGCCGTGGAGTCGTCCGCGATGCTCCCGCCAAGGCATGGTGCGGAGCGTGCCGAGAGGATAAACGGTGTCCGTGTGGCCGAGTAGAAGCAGGCGCGGCGCGCTGCGTGGACCAGCAAAATCTACTTGCAGAGCGGGGCCGTAATCAGGAAGTCTGTGCAGACGTACGTGCCCGGAGAGCGCGGCGAAGTCCGTGGCCATGAGCGAGACCAGCGCGGTTATGGCATCTGGAGAATTGGAGGGCGACTCATACTCAACGTAACGGCGCAGAGTTGAGACCATCTCGGGCAGTTGCGAGGTGAGCGAGCGGAGGAGCGGAGATGGGGAACTTTTGGTCATGCGCTGTGATGACTGGAACTTCGCGGTCAGCCACCCCCGCGAGGCCATTTTGCCAGCGGCATCAGGGTATCAATAACCTTGTCACCATTTCCGGCTGATATACTTTATTTATCTTTCCACGGGATAATCAATGACCGAATTCCACAGTCCTGACGCTACCCTGACACCTGAAGTGCTGGAGAATTTACCACTCGACAGCGTTGCTATCCAAAAGATTCTGCCGCATCGCTACCCGTTTCTGCTGATTGACCGGGTGGTGGAACTGGTGCGGCGGAAGCAGATCGTCGCGATCAAAAACGTAACGGCAAATGAAGAGTTCTTCCGCGGACACTTTCCGGGGAATCCGATTATGCCAGGCGTGTTGATGGTGGAGGCGATTGCGCAGTCGGGCGCGACCCTGCTGATGACCGAAATTCCGAACCGGGCTGAGATGCTGACGGTGTTTACCGGGATTGAGCGCGCGAAATTCCGCCGCCAGGTGACTCCGGGCGACCAGTTGCGTATCGAGGTCAACGTGATTGTGTGGCGATCGCTGGCCGTAAAGATGCAAGGCAAAATCACGGTGGATGGCAAAGTGGTTTGCGAGGCGACGGTGACCTGCCGCCTGGTCGATCTGAAAAAGGCCGAGGCAACAGCCGAAGAAGCGAAGGCGGAGTAGGCATGGCGATTCATCCGAGCGCAGTTGTCGACGCGAGCGTACGCGTGCCAGAGTCATGCACGATTGGGCCGTTTTGCATGGTGGGCGCGGACGTGGAGATGGGTGAGCACTGTGAACTGATGTCTCATGTGGTGCTGACAGGACCGACCAAGCTAGGCAGCCACAATCGTATTCATCCATTCGCCGTGGTAGGCATGGGGCCACAGGATCTTTCGTTCAAGGGTGAGCCGACCCGGTTGGAGATCGGTGAGCACAACGAGATTCGCGAGTACGTGACGATTCATCGCGGAACAGTAAAGGGCGGAGGGCTAACGACGATTGGCTCAAATTGCCTGCTGATGGCCTACGCGCATATCGCGCACGATTGTCACATCGGCGACAACGTGATCATGGCCAACGCGGCGACGCTGGCGGGTCACGTCACCGTGGAAGATTGGGCCGTGGTGGGCGCGCTGTCGCCGGTACACCAGTTTGTGACGGTGGGCGCGCACTCCTATATTGGCGGAGGGACTACGATTACGCAGGACGTGATGCCGTTTGCCAAGACCTGCGCGGTGCGCGATGTACACGCCTACGGGGCCAATGCGATTGGACTGGAACGTAGAGGTTTCAGTAAAGAACGGGTAAGAGCGATTCAGCGAGCCTTCCGAATTCTGCTGGCGGCGAAGCTGAACACGACCCAGGCTCTGGAACGGATTGAACGCGAGGTTGAGCAGACCGAGGATGTAAAGATGCTGGTGGAGTTTATCCGCACCAGCGAACGCGGAGTTCTGAAGTAAGCGACCTCGATTTCTGGAGTTTCAAATGGCCACACCAAAGTAAGTTGAAGTCGAAAGAAAATGTGGACGATAAGGTGGCCGGGGCCGTATGCTCCGGCTTTGTCGTGAGGGCGTGGCAACGCAATATTGGGGAGTGGAAAATGGGTACACGGCTGGGATTGATTGCGGGGAATGGAAAGTTTCCGTTCCTGGTATTGGATGCGGCAAAAGCGAAGGGCTACGAAGTGGTGGTCGCGGCGATTCGGGAAGAGACTGATCCGGCGATTGAAAAACGCGGGGCAGTGGCGGTGCATTGGTTGAGCCTGGGCGAACTGAGCAAGCTGATTGAGACGTTCAAGGCTGCTGGCGTCAGCGAAGCGATCATGGCCGGGCAGGTGAAGCACAAGCAGATATTCAGCGCGATCAAGCCGGATTGGAAGCTGGCAAAGCTCCTGCTGAGTTTGACGACGCGCAATACGGATTCGCTGATTGGCGCTGTTGCGAAGGTGCTGGCTGACGAAGGAATTCACTTGCAGAGTTCGACTTCTCTGCTGGAACCCATGATGGCTCCAGTGGGAGTGCTGACACAGCGCGCACC
>Ga0302319_10002800_pt1 | contig 37100 bp, 32 predicted proteins | sample Bog_T0_2_FD_203319 | JGI IMG/M metagenome (GOLD analysis project Ga0302319, IMG submission 203319) | Peat permafrost microbial communities from Stordalen Mire near Abisko, Sweden - Bog_T0_2 | ecosystem: Environmental > Terrestrial > Soil > Wetlands > Peat | place: Sweden: Abisko, Stordalen Mire...
CACCAAAGACTGTCAACCAGATTTTAAAAAAAGATATTGCGATGGTTATAATATAGATACACAATGTTTGTTATATTTAATATAAATAGGTGCCTGTCTGGGTTGCGGCTGCATTGTTCAACGTTGAATTTTAAATCATCCCAGCCGGGCCGTCACTGAATGTTGCCGGCGGTTTGTCAATCTGGTGGAACACGTCCACAACTGAAGGCCTTTGCCGCCTCGTAGACTTTTAAATAGTCGCCGACGGTTTTGTCCCAGGAAAAATCCGCCCGCATCGCGTTCTGCCGGAAGCGCCGCAGCAAGGCCGGTTGTTTGTAAATCACCAGCGCCTTGCGCATGGCCTTGGCCAGTGCGCGCGCGGAGTATTCTTGAAACTTAATGCCATTGGCCTGCGCCGCGTCCTGGGTGAAATCAATCACGCTGTCGTCGAGACCGCCGGTGGCGCGCACTATCGGAATTGTGCCGTAACGCAGGCTGTACATCTGGTTTAGGCCGCAGGGCTCGAACTGCGACGGCATGAGAAAGAAATCGCAGGCCGCCTCAATCCGGTGCGACAACCCTTCATCGAAGCCGATGCGCACGGCCACCTGGTTCGGGAAACGTTCCGCCAGTTCCTGGTAGCCTCGCTCAAAAGCGGGTGAACCGCTGCCCAGCAAAACGAATTGAATGTCCGCGCTTAACATTTCCTCCAGCGCACCGAGTTCGATGTCCACGCCCTTTTGTTCCGCCAGCCGTGAGATGGTGCCAAAAAGCGGGATTTTTGCAGCGACCGGCAGCCCAATCTTCCTTTGCAAATCGGTCTTGTTCGCCGTCTTGCCGGCCAGCCGCGTCACGGAATAGGGCCGGGCGAGAAATGGATTCTCCATCGTGTTCCATTCCTCGTAATCCACGCCGTTCAGGATGCCAAACAATTCCTTGTGCCGGCGCCGCAAACGGTCGTCCAGCGCGCAGCCCAACGCCTCCGTCGTGATTTCGCGCGCATAACGCGGGCTGACCGTCGTGATGGCGTCCGCGAACACGATGCCAGCCTTGAGGCAGTTGAGCTGCCCGTAAAATTCCGCGCCGTCCAGGGTGAAAAAGTCCGGCGGCAGGTTCGTCAACGTGAATGCGGCGGCCGGAAAGGTGCCCTGATACGCAAGATTGTGGATTGTCAGGCATGTCGGCGGTGGATTCCCCCACCCTTTGGCGCGTATTTGCTGGAGCATCAGCGCCGGAACAAGCGCCGTCTGCCAGTCGTGGACGTGAACCACGTCCGGCTGCCACGGCGAATAGCGCGCCAGATTGGCCACGCATTTCGAGAAAAAAATAAACCGCGCGGCATTGTCCGCGTAGCTGACGTTCTCCTCAAAATAAATTCCCGCGCGGTCAAAGAAGCCCGGATGCTCGACGAAACAAATCGTCAGCCCCTTTTGCACCGTCAGCGACCATAAATCCCCCTGCTCCCACTTCGCGCCCAGCGGCAGATTGAATTTCCAGTCCACCTGCCGCAGTTCGGGGAATTTCTCGCGGATGCCGCGATACAACGGCGTGACGATGCACACTTCATGTCCCGCGCCCACGAGCGCCTTGCCCAACGAGGCAACCATGTCCCCCAAGCCGCCGGTCTTGGAGAACGGATGAAGTTCACTGCTGGCCAGAAGAATTCTCATTCACGATTTAGGGCTTACGCGTTGCGAGCCCGTCGGCGCGTCAATTGTAAATCGCACATCGAAAATAAAGAACGGGTTCATCAGGCTGTGAGCTTGTCCGCCTTCAGATATGGCTGCAACGCCTCGGGAATTTTCACGCTGCCGTCCGCCTGTTGATGCGTCTCGATGAGCGCGACGAACAAGCGCGCCAGCGCCGTGCCGCTGCCATTGAGGATGTGCGGAAATTTATTGTCGCCCGTCTCCGTCTTGAAGCGCAGGCTCATCCGGCGCGCCTGAAAATCCTCGCAGTTCGAACAGCTTGAAACTTCGAGGTAGCTCCCCTGCCCCGGCGCCCAGACCTCGATGTCGTAGGTCTTCGCGCTGCCGAAGCCCATGTCGCCGGTGCAAAGCAGGATGACGCGATAATGCAGGCCAAGCAGTTGCAATACTTTTTCCGCATTGATCACCATCTTCTCCAGTTCATCGTAGCCATGCTCCGGCTTCACAATTTTGATCAATTCCACCTTGTCGAACTGATGGACGCGGATCATGCCACGCGTGCCAACGCCCGCCGCACCCGCCTCGCCCCGAAAACACGGCGTATAAGCGCAGTAGCGGATGGGAAGCTGTTTCTCCGGCAGAATTTCTTCGCGATGAATGTTGGCCACCGGCGTTTCCGCCGTCGGAATCAGATAAAGTTTGCCCAGGTTTTTTGCGTCGTCGCCTTCCGCCACGCCGTAATACTGATCCTTGAATTTTGGAAACTGGCCGACGCCCACGAGACATTGCTCGCCAACCATGAGTGGCGGCGACACCTCCGTGTAGCCGTGCTGGGTGATGTGCAGATTCAGCAGGAACTGGATCAGCGCCCGCTCCAGCCGCGCGCCCCAGTTCGTGTAAAGCAGAAAGCCGCTGCCGGAAAGCTTCGCGCCGCGCGCAAAATCCACCAGTTTGAGCGATTCACACAATTCGACGTGCGACTTGGGCTTGAAGGCGAACGCCGCCTTCGCGCCGTGAACGCGCACTTCGGGATTGTCTTCCGCCGTTTTGCCCAAGGGCACCGACTCATGCGGCAGATTCGGCAGCCGCAGCATTAGCATATTGAGATCCTCATCTGGCGCGCCCGCTTGCTCCTCATTTTGCTTAATAATGTCGCCCCATTCGCGCACTTGATTCTTCTTCACTTCCGCCTCCTCGAATTTCTTCTGCCCCATCAACACGCCAATCTCTTTGCTAACGCGATTGCGTTCGGATTTGATCTTTTCCGCAGCGGCCAGAAATTTCCGGCGCTGTTCGTCGGCCTTTAGAATGCCGTCAACGAGTTTTTCGTCCCCTGCCCCGCGCGTGGCGAGCCGGGCGCGGACAAAATCCGGCTTTTCGCGAATCAATTTAATGTCGAGCACGAACGGATTATAGAAATTCAAACGCCAGCGGCAAGGTGGAAGGCGGAACAAATCATCCCCTGCCCTTTGGTCAGGGCGAGGGATGCGCCGGAATTTCTGGCGCATTCGCTCCGTGCCGTAAGATTAAGCTGGCCGCGGACGTGATTCGATTATTTCATCCCGGTGATGCAGTGTGGCAAGGACGGGTCCACCCCGTTCCTGACTTCAACCAAGATGGGGACGCGGTGGAATGCGCCCTTGCCGCAGGAAATTCTTTACAGTTTTGCCATAAATCCGCAGAGTTTGCGCGTGTTAATTGACAGTGCAACCCGGATGCAGCCCGAACCTGTGACGGCCGGCGTCCAATTGGAGTTTTTCCGCGATTTGGAGACCGCCATCGGGCGCTCCCAGCAATATCTTCTCCGCGAACAAAAGCCGGAAGGTTTCTGGGTCGGCGAATTGATGGTGGATTCCACGCTCGTGTCCGACACGGTGGCGTTTCAACACTGGAACCGCAGCGTGGACAAGGCCTGGCAGCGCAAGGCGGTCAACCACATCTTTTCCATGCAGCTGCCGGACGGCGGCTGGAACATCTATCACGGCGGGCCGTCGGAGGTGAACGCCACGATCAAGGCGTATCTCGCGCTCAAGCTGGCCGGCGTGCCGGTGACCGATCCGCGGATGCTCAAGGCGCGCGAGGTGGCGCTGCATTTCGGCGGCGTGCCGCGCATGAACACCTTTTCCAAGCTGTATCTCGCGCTGCTCGGGCTTTTCCCCTGGCAATATGTCCCGACGATTCCGTGCGAGGTGCTGCTCATCGGCAAATGGTTCCATGTGAATTTCTGGGACATGAGCAACTGGTCGCGGGGCATGATCGTGCCGCTGTCCATCATCAACCATTTCAAGCCGACGCGCCCGCCGGAAAACAAGGTCAACCTCGACGAGCTTTATCCCGAGGGCATGCACGAACGCGACCTGGCACCCGCCCGCGACCCGCAACGGTTCACGCTGCGGAATTTTTTCCTCTGGCTGGACAGCCTGCACAAGTTCGCCGAACGCTTTGCGCGGCGCGGCGTCCATCCGTTCCGCCCCCGCGCCTTGAAGCGGGCCGAGGAGTGGATGCTCGAACGCTTTGAAGGTTCAGACGGCCTGGCCGCCATTTTCCCGGCGATGCTCAATGCGCTCATCGCGCTCAAGGCGCTGGGTTACCCCGATGATCATCCGCAGGTCGTCCGCGCCACGCACGAGTTGAAAAAACTCGAACACGAGACCCGGGACAGCGTGCGCATCGAACCGTGCTTCTCGCCGGTCTGGGACACCGCCATCGTGCTGATGTGCCTGGCCGAGTCGGGGCTGCCGGACCACCACCCCAAACTCGTCCAGGCCGCCGAATGGCTGATGGGCATGGAAATCCGTTTTCGCGGCGACTGGAAATACAAGAACCCCGCGAAGGTCGAGCCGAGCGGCTGGGTCTTTGAATACAACAACAAGTGGAACCCCGACGTGGACGACACCGCGATGGTGCTGCTCGCCCTGCGGAAAATTCCGACGAGCAACCCGAAGAAGCGCGACGAATGTTTCCAGCGCGGTCTGAAATGGATGATGACCTTCCAGTGCAAGGACGGCGGCTGGGCGGCGTTCGACAAGGATTGCACCAAGAACATCCTGGAAAAAGTTCCGTTCGCCGACCACAACGCCATGCTGGACCCTGAATGCGCCGACATCACCGCGCGCATTCTTGAGCTGCTCGGCTACGAAAATGTCAGCACCGAACATCCGCAGGTGCAGGACGCGCTGCAATACATCCGCAAGCAGCAGGAGCACGACGGCTCGTGGTATGGCCGGTGGGGCGTGAATTACATTTACGGGACGTGGCAGGTGTTGCGTGGAATCCGGGCGCTGAACCTGAACATGAACCAGCCGTGGCTGCTCCGCGCCCGCGCCTGGCTCGAAAGCGTCCAGCACGAGGACGGCGGCTGGGGCGAACGCTGCAACACCTACGACGATCCGGTTTTCAAGGGACGCGGTCCCAGCACGGCCTCGCAGACCGCCTGGGCCGTCATGGGCCTGTGCGCGTTCGATGATCCAGAAAATCCCGCGCTCAAACGCGGCATTGAATACCTGACACGCACACAGAACGGCGACGGTTCGTGGACGGAACACGAGACCACCGGCACCGGTTTCCCGAAGGTGTTCTACCTAAAATACGACATGTATCGCAACGCCTGGCCGCTGCTCGCGCTGGCAACTTACAAAAAAATAAGCGAACGGGCGGTCGCCCCATGGCCGGCTGAAATAAACGGCAAACCGCATCCGGGCATGGAAGATCGGAATCCCGCCGTGAAAAACGCCGGCCATGATTGAACAAACCGTCACCATCGTCGCCAACGAGCGCGACACCGACCCGTATTTCCGTCTCGTGCTGCGCGCGCCGCAAATCGCGCCGCTCATCCAGCCGGGCCAGTTCGCGCATGTCCGCATTCTGCCGCTGAAGGATGCGCTGCTGCGCCGGCCGTTCAGCATTTTTCAGGCGACGGCGGACACGTTTTCCATCCTCTACAAAACCGTTGGCCGGGGCACGGAGGTTCTCTCGCGGATGCGCGCGGGCGAGGAATTAAGCGTCATCGCCCCGCTTGGCCACGGTTTCACCGTGCCTGAAGCCGGCGACGGAACCCCTCTCCTCGTCGCCGGCGGCTATGGCATGGCCGCGATGTTTCTGCTCGCGCAACGCTCGCCGCAAAAGGGAATAGTCTTCGTCGGCGGCCGTCGCCGCGTGGATATTTTGTGCGATAAGGAGTTTGCCGCCATCGGCTGGGAAGTCCGCGTGGCGACCGAGGACGGAAGCCACGGTGCAAAAGGCTTGGTCACGCATCCGCTGATCGCGGAACTCCGCAATCCGCAATCCGCAATCCGCAATTACAAACTGTTTGCGTGCGGTCCAACGCCGATGCTCAAGGCCGTTGGCAAGCTCGCGGAAGAATTCAACGTGCCTTGCGAACTTTCGATGGATGAACACATGTGCTGCGGCACGGGCGTCTGCCTGACGTGCGTAATTCCGGTCAAGGCGGGTGACGGCTGGGAATACCAGCGCACCTGCACCGAAGGCCCGGTGTTTGATTCGCGCCAGATTGTTTGGGGGGAAACCAAGTGAATTTACGATTTACGATTTACGATTTACGATTGGGGAGTGCGCCGGCATTCCGGCGTAGCGGTGACGCCACGTCACCACAGTGTGGCTGCGCCGCCCCCGGCGGATTTTCCAGCACGCTCACTACGTTTGACATTTCAACTGGCGACGCAGTTACGGAGTTTCAGTCATGAATTTATCTGTGCAAATCGGCACGCTGACGATGCAGAACCCGGTCACAGTTGCGTCCGGCACGTTCGGCTACGGCATCGAGTATTCGCGACTGCTTGACTTGAACCAGCTCGGCGCGGTCACGGTCAAGGGCATCCGGCTGCATCCCGTTCCCGGCAATCCCACGCCGCGCACCGCCGAAACCACCAGCGGCATGTTGAACGCCATCGGTTTGCAGGGACCGGGCGTGGACGGTTTCATCAAGAAATACTGGCCGTTCCTCAAGGAATTGAAGGTGCCGACCATCATCAACATCTGGGGCACAACCGTCGAGGAATACGCCGAGGTTGCCCAGCGGTTCGACGCGCTCGTCGGCGTCGGCGCATTGGAACTCAACGTCTCCTGCCCGAACATCAAGGCCGGCGGCGCGCAGTTCGGCACGGATTGCACGCTGCTCGCGCAAGTCGTCGCCGCGTGCCGCCAGGTCACGACCTTGCCGCTCATCACCAAGATGAGTCCGAATGTGCCGAACATTGCCCAGTTGGCGAAAGCCGCCGAGGATGCCGGCAGCGACGCGCTCGCGGTGACCAACAGTTTTCCCGCGATGGCGATTGACATCCATACGCGCAAGCCAAAGCTCGCCAACCTCACCGGCGGCCTGACCGGGCCGGCCATAAAACCGCTGGCGATCAAGCTGGTCTGGGAAGCGGCGAAGGCCGTTAAAATTCCCATCATCGGCATGGGCGGCATTCAGTGCGCGGACGATGCCATTGAATTTCTCATGGCCGGCGCGACGGCGGTGGCCGTGGGCACGGCGAATTTCTACGAACCACAGACGCCGCTTCAGGTCATCGCCGGCATCCGCGAGTTCATGGAGCGGAAAAAGATCGGCGATGTGCGCGAAATCACCGGCAGCGTGTTGGTGAAGAAATGATTTACGATTGACGATTGACGCGTCGTTTCCAATTTCCAGTCACGCTTAAATCGTAAATCGCAAATCGCAAATCCAATATGTTCGAGCACCACACCAAACCGTTGCTGCCGCGCAAGGAGTATTACCGGCGCATAGTTCGCCACGCGGCGTTGGGGTTCACGGTCATCGTCGCGGCCCTTGGCCTCGGCATGACCGGCTATCACATTTTTGAAAAACTGCCATGGATTGACGCCTTCGTGAACGCCGCCATGATTCTTTCCGGCATGGGACCGGTGGCCACGCTGCAAACGAACGGCGGCAAGATCTTCGCGGGCTGCTACGCGCTCTTCAGCGGCCTCGCCTTGATCGCCATCTTGGGAATCATCTTTGCGCCCGTCGTCCATCGTTCGCTGCACAAGTTTCATCTGGAAGATGAAGGCCGTAATAAGAAATAAACCTTGTCGCGCGAAGGCTGCAAAGGTTGAAAATCTTTCCTTCGCCGGCTTCGCGGCCTGCGCGCGACATTTCGGACGAGTTCTGTTTTTACACCGCGCCGTTAAATCATTATCTTCGGCTGATGAAATTTGCTTTCACGAAATATCACGCGCTCGGCAATGACTACATTGTCATCAATCCGAAAGATCTGCCCGCGCAGCTGACGACCGAACAGGTCAAGACCATTTGCCACCGCAATTACGGCGTCGGCTCGGATGGCATTTTGCTCGGACCGCTGCCTTCCAAGAAAGCGCCGTTCGGCCTGCGCATTTTCAATCCCGACGGCAGCGAGGCGGAAAAGAGCGGCAACGGCCTGCGGATTTTTTCACGCTACCTGTTTGACAAGAAGCTGGTCGGCAAGGACGAGTTTGCCATCGAGACGCCCGGCGGCGTGGTGAAGGCCACCGTCACGGAACGCGGCAAAAGCGTGCGCGTCGAGATGGGCAAGGTGAGTTTTTGGAGCGATGAAATTCCCGTGGTCGGCCCGCGCCGCGAGGTCATCAACGAGGCGATTCATCTGCGCGGGCAGAAATTCAGCTTCTGCGCCGCCACCGTCGGCAATCCGCACTGCGTGCTGCCGCTGCCGAAAATCAGCACCGACCTTGCGCGGCAGATCGGGCCGCTGCTGGAAACCCATGCGCGCTTTCCCAAGCGCATCAACGTGCAGCTCATGAAAGTGCTCGACCGCGCGAACATCCAGATTGAGATCTGGGAGCGCGGCGCAGGTTACACGCTGGCCAGCGGCAGCAGCAGCAGCGCGGCGGCGTCCGTGGCGCACAAGCTCGGCCTATGCGACCGCTCCATCACCGTCCACATGCCCGGCGGCCGGATTCAGATCGAGATCGGCGATGATTTTATGATCGTGATGACCGGTCCGGTGAGCAAGGTTGCCGAAGGCGTGATGAACAGGGAAATATTCCCGTGAAAGCAGTGTCGCGCAAAGGTTGCGAAGCAGGCGAAGGGAAAAGTTTCACCCCCTACGCCGCCTTCGTTTTCTCCGGGCGACATTTTGATTTTGTTGGCTTGAGAATCCGCGCCATCCGCGTAATCTGCGGGCACAATTTATGAGCAACATTCCTTCTGATCTGAAATTCGCCAAATCACACGAATGGGTCCGCGTCAGCGGCGACACCGCCACCGTCGGCATCACCGACCACGCGCAGGCCGAGCTGACCGATGTCGTTTTTGTGGAGCTGCCCGAGGCCGGGCGCCAGGTGAAGGCCGGCGAAGCCTGCGCCGTGGTGGAATCCGTGAAGACCGCGAGCGACATTTATTCGCCCGTCAGTGGCGAAATCGTGGCGCTGAACCCGCCCGTCACCGACAATCCCGCGCTGGTGAACACCGAGCCTTACGCGGGCGGCTGGTTTTTCAAAATCAAATTGAGCAATCCCGCCGAACTGAACGCGCTGCTCTCGCCGGTGGATTACCAGAAGCAGATTGGCGGATGAATATTACCTTATTAAGTGCCCCACGTTCTTAACGACATCTAAGACAAGATTCCGGAGAATACGCGAAGGATGTATTCGCTTCTTAGCGGCGAAGTCATATGGTTGCGTGAGAAGTGGATTAACTACAATTATCTTTTCGGCCATTCTCAACAACGAATTGACGTTCTTAATCAGGCGGGTTCAACATTTTTCTATATTTTAGATCATCTTTTCATTGATGATTTAATATTATCATTGTCGCATTTGACTGATCCAGGTGAAGGCAAAGAAAGCAATTTTTCACTTGAGCAACTCATCATAAGGCTTGATCAAAAAGAACACGCACAGTTAATTCAAAATCTGCAACCATTATTTAGTAATTTGGGTCAAAAAAACTGCTGACATTCGCAAGCATCGTAATAAGAGAATCGCCCATAGCGATTTAAATGTTGTGGTTAAATCAGATGATCTTTTACCGCCGGTTTCAAGAAACCTGATTGAGGAAGTATTGGTAGAGATTGAGGGCTATTTGAATACTTTTAATCAATATTTTACCAATACGATATTAATGCACGAGGGATTAACGATTCATAAAGGCGCCGATGTTCTTTTTGCAAAACTTTTGCGAGCCCAAGCGTATGCGGTGCTGGAAAAAGACGGCTTAATTCAGCATGGTTATTGGAGAAAGCAAAAAGGGGTTTCTCAAATTTTGTGACCCGCAACTTGTTTTTGGAAACACGGCGGGCCTGCCACAGGAAAAATTCAGCCGACATACGAGTGGGAAAATGTCCGCCGGCACCGATTGGCCTTTGCGCAGGCCAAAGTGCTGGTATAAAATTTCGCGGGTGGCCTTGACTCAATCCATGTCCCAATCTCACAACCGCCATTTGATCATCATCATTTTGGGCGCGCTTTCCACCATCGGCCCGTTCGCCATTGACATGTATCTGCCGGCGTTTCCTCAGATCGCCGCCGCGCTGCACACGTCCACCGCCCGGATTTCCCTGACGATTGCCAGTTATTTTGCCGGCATGGCCGCCGGCCAGCTTTTTTACGGCCCCCTGCTCGACCGTTTCGGCCGCAAACTGCCGTTATACGCCGGAATGATGTTGTTCATCGCCGCGTCGCTGCTCTGTCTCGGCTCGCGCACCGTGGAATGGCTCGTGGCCATGCGGTTCGTGCAGGCGCTGGGCGGATGCGCCGCGCAGGTCGCGGCCATGGCCATGGTGCGCGACTTTTTTCCCGCGCACGAAACCGCCAAGATCATCTCGCTGCTGATTTTGATCTTGAGCGTCTCGCCGCTGCTCGCGCCCAGCGTCGGCGTTTTTGTGGCCGTGCATCTCGGCTGGCAATGGGTGTTCATCGTCCTGTCGCTGTTCGCGGCCTTGATGATGGCCGTATGCTGGTGGCGACTGCCGCAGGGACACAAGCCCGACACCACCGTCTCGTTGCGGCTCCTGCCCATCCTGCGCAATTATGGGATCGTCCTGCACGAGCCGCAGTTCATCACCTATGCGCTCTCCGGCGCGTTCGCCTTTTCCGGCCTGCTCGTCTATGTGGCCAGCTCGCCCATTATCTTCATGGAGGTGTTTCACGTCAGCCCGCAAAAGTTCGGGGCCATCTTTGCGGGGCTGGCCACCGGTTTTATTGGCAGCAACCAGATCAACATCCTGCTGCTGCGGAAATATTCCAGTGAACAGATTTTCCGCGCCACGCTGCTCGTGGAATGTCCGGTGGCGCTGCTGCTGCTGGTGGGAACGGTTTGCGGCTGGTTTGCTTTGCCCGCCACGCTCGTCCTGCTCTTCATCGCGTTGTCGAGCCTCGGCCTGGCTTTCCCAAACGCCGCCGCGCTGGCGGTGGTGCCCTTTGACCGCAACATCGGCAGTGCCTCCGCCATGCTGGGCTTTTTGCAGATTGGCGTCTCCGGCCTTGCGTCCGCGAGCGTCGGCATTTTTGATTCACACACCATGATGCCCGTGGCGCTCATTCTGGCCGCAACCTCATGGATCGGCTTTGCGATTTTGATGATCGGCAAACGCCGCATTCCGCGCTTGCGTTACGTCGAGGAAAAAGACGCCAACCTCCTGCCGGATTGAATTCGCCCGCCACGTTTTGCCTCGTGAAACAGGAGGGCTGGCGCGAGGTTGCTCAAGGTTTGGATAATGGTGGCCGTCCGGAAGGACTGGCCAGTCCGGCACGGACCGTCCCGCGCGCAAATTCTGAAAGGTAGGGTGGGCCAGTCCCTTGCCCGCCGCCGCCTGCTAACGAACGCGTTCGGATTCACCACGCCGGCGCGCACGGAGTGACGCGCCCTACCATCTGCCGTTTTTAATTCCGCCCAAGGATTAAAAGTTTTCCGCGCGAAATGAAGAAAAGCAAAAAACGTCCATAACTTCCCGACACAGTTCGGAAATGCATGACACACAAAGCCGAGAAGCAAACGGATTTAATATAATTATCCACGTGGATAAAACTACGTTAACTTCAACCGTGGAATTGATGCGAACTATTTTGCGGTGGCTGGCGGCGATTTTCTTTGTCGTGGCAGGCTCGTTTCATTTCTTAAAGCCGGAAATGTATCTGCAAATCATGCCGCCGTATATTCCTGCGCCTCAATTGCTGGTAGCGGTCAGCGGCGTTGCCGAAATTGCGGGCGGCCTCGGTCTGTTGATCCATCGGTGGCGGCGCGCGGCGGCCTGGGGATTGATCGCGCTGTTGATCGCCGTTTTTCCCGCGAACATTTATATGCTGCAACATCCCGGCCAGTTTCAGTTTGCGCCGTGGATTTTGTGGGCGCGCCTGCCATTGCAGGCTGTATTCATCGCATGGGTCTGGTTCGCGGCCATTAACCGTTCGCATCGGCAGCGAAACATTTCAGGGATGCCGCTTTGAAAATCAAGATCGTGCTGGTTCCAGTTTTAATAATCCTGCTGCTCGCAGCGGCGGCTGTTTGGTTGACGGGCTGCACCAGCTTGCAATTGCTCAACGCCACGGTCTCGCACTTCGGTTATGGGCGCACCACGGATATTTCCTACGGCGATGACCCGCGTCAGAAGCTGGATGTTTATCTTCCAAAAAAAGCGGCGGCGAATACGAAGGTGGTGGTTTTCTTTTACGGCGGCTCATGGCGCCACGGCAGCAAAACGGATTACCGCTTTGTCGCGCAGGCGCTGACTTCGCGCGGATTCATCGTAGTGCTGCCGGATTACCGGGTTTATCCGCAGGTGATTTTCCCTGCCTTCGTGGAAGATGGCGCGTCGGCGGTGCGCTGGGTGCGCGACCACATCTCAACCTACGGCGGCGATACGAACCAGCTTTATCTGATGGGGCATTCCGCCGGTTCCCACATCGCGGCGCTGCTGACGCTGGATGCCCATTATCTTAAAGCCGTGGGGTTGGATCGAAACGTCATCCGTGCGACGGCCACTCTTTCAGGCCCGTATGATTTCACGCCCAACCCGTGGGACCGGCCCGTGTTTGGAATGGCAGCCAGTCAGATGGGGATTGACCCAAAAATCGAGCCGATCACTTTTGTGGACGGCAAGGAACCGCCGATGCTGCTGGTGCAGGGACTGCGCGATGAAATCGTGGCGCCGTCCAATGCGGTGAATCTTGCCGCGCGCATCCGTCAGGCGGGCGGAGAAGTGGAATACATCAACTATCCCAAGCGTGGTCACGCCTCGGTGGTCGTGGCCCTCGCGTCACCCTATCACTGGCTCGCGCCGGTGCTGAAAGATGTGACGGGTTTTTTTGACCGGCATTAGTGACGCTCCTCGCCGACTTGCCGCATAGAAACCAGGTGAAAACGTGCCGTCCAGCGTCCAGGCGCCGCTTCGAGAATTAGTTTGGTAACCGAATGGAGCGCCGATTTCCTTATCGGCCTCTTTAGCTTTCCTCAAAGTCGGGCATGGACTGGCCGGGACGCAGTTCCACAACGCCAGGCCCCGGGGTTTGATCATGGAAAACGAGCTGCGAACCGGGGCCATGGCCGTCAGCGGTGGCGAAGTCCTTGATGTGTTGGGCGCGCTGGTGCCAGTTTTCAGGCTTTTGACGATGCATTCCGGCAAGGGCACGGATGGCCCCGGCAGGAGGATCCGCTGGTGCCAACGGTCGTATAACAAATTCATCATCCGGGTGGTTTCCCAGGTGCGCACCCGGGGCCGGACAAAGTCCGGGCCGTAATGCGGGGTATGGCCCAGCGCCGGGTGGCATTTTTCGAGGGAGTTGATCTCGTTGACCGTCAGGCAGGTGGTGAGAAAATATTCCTCCGCCGTTTCCTTGTAGGTGAAGGCGAGCAGGGAGCTGCTCCAAGGCAGGACAAAGGCCGGGCTTTTCCCCACGGTCAGGCCAATGATGGGCGAGCCGAAAAAAACGAGCAGCAACTGGGTGAGGTCTTCGCCGACGGCGTTGGTGACGCGGGTGGCAAAGCGTGGAGGACATGGTCGGCAAATGCGACGCGTTTGCCGGAGATGCGGATTTCCGGAAAATAATCCGGCCCGGCATAAAACCGGAAGCGATGGACGCGGCCGAGCGGATGGCTTTCGGTAATCTGCTGGACGAGGCTCACGTGGGAGACGACGTGGGAATCGAACAGTTGAAAGAGGCGCAACCGGTCTGGCCGCGCGGCGTTGAGGCTGGCGCAATAGGTCAGGGCGGCGTGATAGCGCAGGATTTTATGAAAGCCATCGGCGCGTTTATCCACGCGGGCGATGCGGTCGGGCAGCCCGCCGAGGAATTCCAGATTGAGCGCGCGCAACAGGATCGGCAACTAATCGGTATGCGGGTAAAGGCTAAGATGACCGCAGCGTTCCTCGACCACTTCAAAATTTTCCCGATATTGCGATTGGAACGGAAGGTGTTGCATCGCGGATGAAGCAGTCTGCACCAGGCGGACGGGCGCGACAAGCACAGGCTTTTGGCGGCGGCCTCCGCCGCGCCAATTTTCAATCGCGCCGGCGACGAGGTGACGAGTCTCTGATCAATTTCCGATTTTGAAGTTAGAGCCTCCTTCCGCCTTTGTCCGGCTACGGCGAGACACGCACATCGTCTCCTACGCCACGGAACGAGAGTGCCGGTCTCCGACCCGGCAGATGGGACTCACTCCGGCGATTTCAGAAACTCGATGAATGATTTCATCAGCGGGGTCAGTTGCCGGCCCTGGCGGTGGAGGACGGCCTGCGGTTGGACATAATTTCCCCCGGTCAGCGGCACGGCGGCGAGGATGCCCTGCGCGATCTTGTCCTGCAGGGTCACGCGCGGCAGCAGGGCCACACCCTCGCCGATCTCCACCATTCGCATGACCATTTCCACGTCGTGGCATTCCACGAGTGGTTCAAAGCGATGGCGGAGGTGGTTGGGGATTTTTTCCAGATGCGCGGGATGGGGCGTGTCCCGGAGGCCGATGAATGTCTGACCCGCCAGTTCCCGCAGGCGGACGGCGGGCCGGGTCGCGAAGGGATGCTGCGGGTGGCAGACCAAGGCCGGCGGCCCGCGGCGGGTGATGTCCAGGACAAGTCCGGGCCGGTGCTGCGGATGAATGGTCAGGCCCAGGTCCGCCTCCAGGTTCTCCACGGCTTCATGCACGCGCGCGGGCGTGCCGTAACTGACCTTCACCCGCGCCGCCGGGTGTGCGGCTTGGAACCGGCGAAGGCAGGCGGGCAATTGATGAAAGCCGATGGCAAAACAGACGGCTAGGTGGAATTCGCTGGCGGCCAGTGCGCGGGCCTGCTGCAAGGCCGCTTCCAGACGGCGCAGCGTGGCAACCATCTGCGCGCCATGGCGGCGGCAGACCCGGCCGGCCGGGGTGAGCCGGAGTTGTTGCCGACAGCGCTCGGTCAGCCCTGTCTGCAATTCCCGTTCCAGCAACGCAAGCTGCCGGCGGGCCGCCTTCCGGGTGAGGCGAAAGTGACGGGCGGTGGCGGTGAGGCTGCGGGTTTGGGCCAGATCGCAAAACACCTGGAAAGTCTCCAGTTGCATCGGCGATTTTATGCAAAAAGCGGGCGAAGGCGTCAACCGGTTAATGGGCCGGGGTCCAAGCGTCCCGCGCGCCGCAGAAGGAATTGGGAATTTGGCTGAAAACGAGATTAAGGGCTGGACAAAATCTTTCCGGGTCGAAAAATGGTGAGGTGAAAATTTACCTTGCAAAAAGTGCCGCCGCAAAATTCTCACTGGTGCTCATCATTTGTTTCGCGGCCCGATTGGCCATCGCCGAGGACATCACCACGCTTGACAGCCAGACCTACACAGATGTCCGCGACATTGCGGTAAAACCCGGCGGACTGTTTTTTGTGGTCGGCGACGGCCCGGCCATGAGAGGCGTGCTGGTTGCCCTGACCAACCTGCCGCCGGAGGTAAAAGAAAAATACCATTGCGACCCCTACGACCTGGCGATGATGGTCCCCCGGCAGAATCAAATTGTTTACCTGAACAAGAACCTCGCTTTTTCACTCAACGACCTGGAAGCGGCCAAGAAAAAAGCCAGGGAGGAGAGGAAATTGATCGGCTTCATCCTGGAATGGGATGAATTTTTTATTCCCTCCCGACCGATGGGGCCGGGCAGCAACGGCGCGCTGGCGCATTTTTACGATGTCTTTCACGACAACCTGGTGCTGGTCTTTGTGCGGCACGAAAGCGAGCTGGACCAGGTTCCCGACGCCGTGAAACAAGGTTTCAGCGGCCCGGAAGAAGGCGGTTACGCACCCAACATGGCCGTGGTGACGGCGGACTGCTCGAAATTCGTCTGCGAAATTCCTTACGCCGCCAAAAAGTTTGGCGAACGCGAACAAATCTTCCGGCAGAAGATTGAAGTGATAAGGAAATTCATCGCGGCGAATGGAAACAATTAAAGCGTTTTTGGAACTGCAAAGTTAGAATGCCGGTTTAAATTTTCCACGCGTGCCGCTGCGGGGATCAGTTGTCAATCCCGCCCAAGAATTAAAGGTTTCTGGTGAAATGTAGGAAAATCAAACGGGGCTTTAACAGATTCCACTAATTTTCAATTGTTCAATTCGCGTCCAAAAGGTTTTTGCGTGTTTGGCGGGGTTCACGGTTCAGACCATCCGGCCCGGCGTCTGGCAAGCGTCATTTCTCGGATGCCGCGCTCATGATTCCTTCATCCGGCACCAGCGTCCAGTCACTGTTTGGATTGTATTCCTTCATCGCTCCCGCAATCCGCGAACTCTTTTCGCCCAAGTTCTGCTGAAACACCTTGCCGTCTTGACCAACGATAAAAGTCATGATGCCGGATTGATCCCAATGTTCGGGGTAAGCCACCAGTGCAAAACCGCCGGCCAAGATGCCGTGGCTCAAATAATCCGTTTTCCCGCCGGGTGCGGCCTCGCCCTGCCGGGTCAAAATCTTGAAATAATAGCCGTGAAACGGATGCCGCCCCGCGCTTCCATGCATGACGTAACCCTCGGCATGAGCTTCCGCCACCAAAGGTCCGAAGGGACTGGCCGTCTGCCCTTCCGCCGCCGGCCAGTAGAGGCCATCCTTTTTGCCGGGCGCGCTCTTGAATTTCCGGGCATAACTTATGATTCCGCCGCTGGCCGGGTTCAGGCCGGCATACTGCCGTTGCGCAATGACATAAGTCCGGCAGACGCCAATGGCGCAGAGTTCGTCCTTGCCGATGCGGCGGTTGATGATTTCATCCTTGCCGGCCGCCGTGTCGAAATGCCATTGGCCATCCGCCTTCACCAGCGGAATCGGATACGGCCAGTTGTTCGTGCCCACTTCCAATGTGATTTTATCATCACTCTCTTTGACCTGATTACAGCCCTGCGCCAGCGCGGCGGCGAACCGCTGTGCGTTGTTCGCATCCTGCACCTTGTCACCGGTCAACAACCCGGAAAACTCCGGGCCAAAAATTGCCCGCAAGGCCGCTTGATCTTTGGCTTCGGCGGCGGTTTGCAGGGCCTTTACGGCCGCATCCGGCGAGGCGAATAATTGTTCCGTGATGGCTGGATTTGCCGGTGTCGCATCCGGCGCCGCCGCCTGGAGTTTTGCGGCCAAAACAACCGAGACCGCCACCAACATAGCCAAGGTCAAAAGACTGGGGAAACGTGTCAACAGGTTTGAAATTTTCATAGTGATTAATTTGCAATTATTTTTGTGCGATCATTTTCGCGGTTCAACGCCTCCCCCCACCTCCGACGCCCGCGTGTCCGCCGCCACGATGTGCCGCTCCACGACTGGCGGCTCCGCGAGCACTATAACCATGCACATCGCGTCCCCGGTCATGGCCGCCACCCCACCAGCCACCGACATAAACTCCGTCGCCATAATAACCGTCGCCGTAACCTCCGCCATCCACGACGCCGATGCATCCCGTCAAGGCGGTCAACATCACAATGGCCAGCCCGATCTTAATCCGGTTGGCCTGAACATTCAAAGTGTTGAGGCGGGCCAGTCTTTCATGGAAGAAATCAAAGGCGCGCAATGTCATCGGGCAAGCCTTGGCCTCAATTCGCACCGGCTTTCCTGCCCACCAGGCCGGATAAGCCGCCGCAATGAGTCGGCCGAACGTCAACACACCTTTCTGTTTGATTTTCATATTTGATAAAATACGCCCATAAACCTTTCCATGGCTATAGGGTGAACACCTGATTCAATCCGACTGCTTGCCCCGGTCCTAGACTCGTTCGGCGCACCTTATCCAGCCTGCGGCCATCTTCTCCCCATCCATTGCGGAGAAGGAATTAAATTGTGGGACGTTTTCCCGGCGTAGTCCGAATGCATCGGGCCAACACCGGGCTGATTGGTTAAACCCGTTGGGATTTCAGAAAATAGCTCGGAACTTCAGCTCTGCGTTGCGACGCGCAAACCAGAATTGAGTCCCGGCAGGGACGGCAGAACTCTCCACGTATTTTCTTTCGTCCCATCCGGGACTTGGATCTTTCCGTTGAACATTTTACCCGGCCAGAAATGGCCGGGCTGTTTTCGGACAAGGCCGGCGTTCCGCTGGCTGGTGTGGACGCCCTGCCCGCCTCCTGGCCGCCTTGACCGGTAGGGCGGACAGCCGGGGCTTGCGCGCGGTCATAAAAGCCCTACACTCGTGCGCAATGAAATTTGCTCTGGCAATTCTGACCTTTCTGGTGATGGCGGGAATTTTGGGTGCCGGCATCCTGGCATTGCTGGCGGGCAAGCCGCTGCTGCTGATTATTGGCGTCGTGGGGTTTCTCGTGCTGTTCGCCAAATACGGCTGCCTGTCGCATTAACCTTCCGGTTGGCCACCCTCTCAATTCTTCGGCACCGGAAACTTTGCCTGCATTTTCGGGATGATTTGAGGCTGGCTTGATGGATTCATGGCCAGTGTTCCAGCATATACGCCGGAAGCATAGGCTGTGGCGGTGGAAGTGCCCTGCACCCCGTAAGCCTGACCGCCAAAATACACCACACTTGCGCCCGGCAATGCCATGCTGTCCCCCGGCCAATAATTCGCATAAGACGCAAGCAGCCCCGGTTGCGCCAGCGCGGTCACGTCATAAACTCCGGGAAGCGCCCCCGGATACGTCGGCGTATTGACCGGAGTGTTGCCCGCCGCGCCGAAAATCATGATGTTATCCGCCAGCGCCAGCTTGATCACGCCATCCAAAACCGAGCTGTCGCTGGCGCTGCCAAGGCTCAAGTTCAGGACGTTGGCCCCGTTGTCCACGGCCTTTTGAATTCCCAACGCGACATTCCATGAGGTGGTGGTTGCGCTGCCGCCATAAACATCCACCGGCTGGATCTGCACGGAACTGCCGCCGCTGGAAGCCTGCGCGATGGCCTCCAAAATTGTGTAGGCCATCGCCGTGCCATGCGTGATGTCGGTGGTGCCGGCCGAGGTGTTGCCGGCCACAGACAGCTGCGGCAGGATGAATTTATCAAGCTGCGCGCCGAGCGACTGGACATTCATGTCCACCAGTCCGACGATGACCTTGCCGGAATCGGGGGGCGGGCTGAGTTGCAGTGAAAGCGGCGGGATGGGCGCGGAAGCAAGCGGCACCGCCGACGGTGGCGGATCTAAAATATAATTGTAATCCACGGCCGAAACATCGCTGTTGCTTTGCAGCTGCGCGAGCGCGGCATCGGTCGCGGCGGCGTCGGCAAATTGCAGACGGTAAACACCCAGCTTGTCCATGCGCCCAGTGATCTTCGCGCCCAGCGATTTGGCGAGCGCCTCGATGTCCGTGCCGGGCTTGACCTTCAAAAGCAACTCGTTGGCGACACGCCTGACAGGCTTGGCGACGGCGACCGGCTTCGTCGCGTTTTTCATCGTGGTGCGGAAAACGTAGAGCAGCGACGGCGCGTTGGTCTGCGGCACGAGCGCGAAGTTCAGGTCGCCAAGCAGCATGTGCAGCGCTTCGCCGGACGGCAGACTCTTGAATTTTGCGGAAGCATTATGTTCCGCGCCCGGCTCAACGAAAATTTTCCAGTCCGCCGCCCCGGCGATTTGCTCCAGCAGCGGCCACAGGGCTTCGCCGCGAATGTCCGCGTCCACGCAATCAGACGCCTTGTGCCAGACGAGAGAATTCGTATTCGCCGCCCTCGCGCCAAAAACCAACGCGAACAGCAGGCAAAACAAAACCTGACAAAATTTGGACATGGTCCTAATAAATAATTGGAGCGCGCTTCCGGTTGAAGCGTTCAGTTAAATTTTGGTTGTGACCTTCATGACCCACGCCTGGTTGTCAAGATACCAGCGAATGGTTTCACGGATGCCCTGCTCGAACTGGTGCGCGGGCGCCCAGCCAAGCTCGCGCTGAATTTTCGTTGCGTCAATCGCATATCGCCGGTCGTGCCCAGCACGATCCTTGACGAACGAGATCAGCTTGCGCGAGCCGCCGCCAAGCGCGGGTATGAATTCGTCAATCGTGTCGCAGATCATTTCCACAATGCGGAGGTTCGCCCACTCGTTGTGGCCGCCGATGTTGTAGGTCTCGCCCAGTTTGCCGCGACCCAGCACCGTCCACAACGCATCCGCATGGTCGCGGACGTAAAGCCAGTCGCGGACGTTCAGGCCGTCGCCGTAAACCGGAATCGGTTTCCGCGCCAGCACATTCTGGATGATGACGGGAATGAGCTTTTCGGGAAATTGCAACGGGCCGTAATTGTTCGAGCAGTTCGTGATGACCGTCGGCAGACCGTAAGTGTGATGATACGCACGTACCAGCATGTCGCTCGAAGCCTTGCTCGCGGAATAAGGCGAGTTCGGCGCGTATGGCGTCGTCTCGGTGAAAAGCCCGGTCGCGCCGAGCGAACCGTAAACTTCATCCGTCGAGACGTGGTGAAATTTTTTGTCGGCCAGATTCGCGCCCCAGAATCCGCGGCAGGCTTCGAGCAGATTGAACGTGCCGACAATGTTCGTCTGGATGAAATCGCCCGGCCCGCTGATGGAACGGTCCACGTGCGATTCCGCCGCGAGGTGCATGACGTGCGTGATGGCGTGCTGCTCCACGACGCGCAACGTGGCCGCTTTGTCACGCAAATCCACCTGCTCGAAAACGTATTTTTTATTCGTGGAAACTTTTTCCAGATTCGCCAGATGCCCGGCGTAAGTGAGACAGTCGAGATTAACCAGCTTGGCGATGCGCGCATCGTCAATAACATGATGAATCAGATTCGAGCCGATGAAGCCCGCGCCGCCTGTAATTAATAAGTTCACGGTTTTGAGTTCAGCGTTTTTCCGGCTGCCAATTCTTCAACGAATGCTCCAGCGCTTCTTCCACGCCGCGGATTTTCACGCCCGCCGCCAGCAGCTTGGAAACGTCCATGACGCAGTTGGAGCGCGGCGTCTTGGCGGCGACCTTGTAAAACTCCTCGTCGTTCGCCCAAAATTCAAATTTCCTGGCGGGCTTGAGAATCGTTTCAATCCGCTCCACGACGTGCCGGGTGGTGACAAAGCCCGGATTCGTCACGTTGTAAGTGCCGAACGGCGCTCGCAGATCCCAAGTGTCGAGGCACGCCTTCACAAAGTCGGCGCGGTGCGAAATTGAATTCACGTTGTCGTAAACTTTTGAGTAACGCTGCACCTTGCTCAAATAATTCCGTGCGTTGTCGAACTCGTCGAACGGAATCCGCAGCCGCCAGATGTAGCTCCGGCCGATGCCGGCAATCGCCTCCTCGCCCAGCGCCTTGGTGCCGCTGTAAAAACTGCACGGGCCGTCGCGGAACGAAAAATTCGGAACGTCCGTCTCGGTGAAACCGCGAATGGAGTGCGGAGATTTTTCGACGAGCGCGCGCGATTCCGGTTTCGTGAAATCTTTTTCCGAGCGCGTTTTTCCGTTTTCGACAATTTTCGCGCCGGAATAAATGCAGCCGGATGAAACGTGTCCCCACGGAATCTCGGCCGCCGCGCAAGCCTGCGCGACCGTCTGCGGAAAAAGCGAGTTGCCCTGCAGCGTGTCCGCCTTGTGCAGTTCGCAGGCATCCACGTTTGGCTTGCCCGTATAGCCGGCGGCGTTGACGACGAACACCGGCTTTTTTGCTTTTAGAAATTCCAGCAACACGTCAAAACACGTGTAATCAGCCTGCTTGCGCGAAAGCGGAGCAAAATCAATTTTTCGTCGCGTCAATTCACGGACGAACGCTTCGCCGATGTAACCGGAGGCACCAAGGAGTAGAATCATAATTTATTTCTGCAGCCGTTTGGCTTCCGCGACGACTTCGGCCAGATAATCGCGGTATTCGCAATTGGGGATTTTGCCGACAAGCATATCGAGCTGCGCCAGCGAAACGAAGCCCTGCCGGAACGCCGATTCCTCCGGGCAGCCGATCTTGATGCCCACGCGCTTTTCAATCGTCTGCACGTAGGCCGACGCGTCGTGCAGGCTGCTGCTCGTGCCCGCATCCAGCCACGCGAAACCGCGGCTCAACCGGTGCACCCGCAACGTGCCGCGCCGCAGATATTCCACATTCACGGCGGTGATCTCCAGTTCGCCGCGCGCCGAGGGTTTCAGGGCCTTTGCAATGGCAACCACTTCGTTGTCGTAAATGTAAAGTCCCGGCACGGCGTAGTTGCTCTTCGGCGACTTGGGCTTCTCCTCGATGGAAACCGCCTTGCCGTCCGCGTCGAATTCCACCACGCCGTAGCGTTCCGGGTCGTTGACGTGATACCCAAAAATTGTCGCGCCGGATTTGAAGTCGGCAAACGCGCGCGAAAAAGTGTCGCCACCATAAAAAATGTTGTCGCCGAGAATCAGCGTCACCGCGTCCGAGTCGATGAAATTTTCCGCGATAAGAAAAGCCTGCGCGATGCCCGCCGGCTTGGCCTGCTCGCGATATTCGATGTTCAGGCCCCAGGCGCTGCCGTCGCCGAGCAGTTGCTGGAAACGCGGCAGATCCTGTGGGGTGGAAATCAGGCAAAACTCGCGAATGCCGCCCTCGATGAGGGTCGTGAGCGGATAATAAACCATCGGCTTGTCATAAACCGGCTGGAGCTGCTTGCTCGCGACGAGCGTGAGCGGATAAAGCCGCGAGCCGGCGCCGCCAGCGAGGATAATGCCTTTCATTTCCGATACTGTATAAATTTACACGTAAATGAAAAGCGTAACTTCGCAAACAAAAAAGCCGCGTCCAAAAGAACGCGGCTTTGCCGATCAATTCCCAAGGTCAGCCCGCCACCGCGCCCGCGGCTGCCGCCTTCTGGTTGAACACCAGTTTTTCCTTGTCGCTCGTGACCCGGATGGGTTCGCCTGGCTGCAAACTGCCACGCAAAATTTCCTCGGCGAGCGGGTCTTCCAGGAAGCGTTCCACCGCCCGGCGCATCGGACGCGCGCCATATTGCGGGTCGTAGCCCTTCTCCACCAGAAAGTCCTTCGCCTGGTCATCAAGTTCCAGCTTGATGTTTTTGTGGCGCAGGCGTTCGATCACCTTGTCCACCTCCAGCGTGAGGATCTGGATGAGGTCGGGCTTCGTGAACGAACGGAACACAATCACGTCGTCGAGCCGGTTCAAAAATTCCGGGCGGAACGTCCGTTTGGCCTCGTCCAAAATCCGTTCGCGCATCTTCTCGTAGGTGCTTTCGTCCGAGATGGGCGAGAAGCCGAGCGTGGACTGCCGTTTGATCGTGTCGGAGCCGACGTTCGAGGTCATCAAGATGATCGTGTTGCGGAAATTCACGACGTGGCCGGTGTTGTCGGTCAGCTTGCCATCCTCCAAAATTTGGAGCAGTAAATTCCAGACATCCGGGTGCGCCTTTTCGATTTCGTCAAATAACACGACCGAATACGGATTGCGCCGGACTTTTTCCGTGAGCTGGCCGCCCTCTTCGTAACCAACGTAGCCGGGTGGCGAACCGATGAGCCGGGAGACGTTGAACTTCTCCATGTATTCGCTCATGTCGAGGTGGATGAGCGATTTCGCATCGCCAAACATCTGCTCCGCGAGTGTTTTTGCCAGCAAAGTTTTTCCGACGCCGGTCGGGCCGAGCAAGAGAAAAGTTCCAATCGGACGCTTCGGATCTTTGAGATCCGCGCGCGAACGGCGCAGCGCCTTGCACAGCGCGGAAACACCCTCGCGCTGGCCGACAACAATTTTTTCCATCTCGGTCTCGACCGTGAGCAGCCGCGTGGTCTCGTCCTGACCCATGCGCTTGAGCGGAATGCCCGTCCATTTTGCGACGATGTGCAAAATGTCGTCCTCGTCCACGACAATGCGTTTTTCCTCGCCGGCCGCACGCCAATTGGCCAGCAGCGTTTCCAATTTTTCCTTTGCCTGCTTTTCCTGGTCGCGCATCTGCGCCGCGCCCTCGAAATCCTGGTTCTTGATCGCCTTCTCCTTTTTGCCCTTGATCTCTTCGATCTCCGCTTCCATGGTTTTGCTCTCCGGCGGACGTGTCATCGTGCTGATGCGCGCGCGCGAACCAGCCTCGTCCAACACGTCAATCGCCTTGTCCGGCAGAAACCGGTCGGTGATGTAGCGGTCGGAAAGCTTCACGGACGCCTCGACGGCCTTGTCCGTGAACTCGGCCTTGTGATGCTCCTCGTATTTGTGGCGCACGCCCTTGAGAATCGTGATCGCGTCCGCCACCGAGGGCGCCTCCACCTTCACCGACTGGAAACGGCGTTCAAGCGCGGCGTCCTTTTCGATGTATTTGCGATATTCATTGAGCGTGGTTGCGCCGACGCATTGCATTTCGCCGCGGGACAGTGCGGGCTTGATGATGTTGCTTGCGTCCATCGTGCCTTCCGCCGAACCCGCCCCAACGATGGTGTGCAGCTCGTCAATGAAGAGAATGACGTTTTTCGCGCGGCGGATTTCGTCCATGACCGCCTTGATGCGCTCCTCGAACTGGCCGCGATATTTCGTGCCGGCGACCATGAGCGCGAGGTCGAGTGTGATGACCCGCTTGTGGCGCAAAATTTCCGGCACGTTGCCCGCCGCGATCTCCTGCGCGAGACCTTCGACGATGGCGGTCTTGCCAACGCCCGCCTCACCCAGCAGAACGGGATTGTTCTTGGTGCGGCGGCAAAGAATCTGGATGACGCGCTCAATCTCATTCTTGCGACCAATGACCGGATCCATCTCGCCCTTGCGGGCGATCTCCGTGAGGTCGCGGCCAAACGCCTTGAGCGCGGGCGTCTTGACCTCGCCTTTTTTCTCCGGGCCAGCGGCGGCTTTTTCGCCCGATGAGGCTTCCGGCGGAACGGCGGGTTCCTCGCCGGTAAAATTCGGGTCGAGCTCCTTCAGGATTTCCTGCCGGCATTGCTCAATGTCCACGTCGAGATTCTTCAAAACCTTCGCCGCCACGCCGTCACCTTCACGCAGCAGGCCGAGGAGGATGTGTTCGGTGCCGACGTAAGTGTGGTTCAGCGCCTTGGCTTCCTTGGACGCGAGCGCGAGCACTTTTTTTACGCGTGGCGTATAGGGAATGTTGCCAACCATTTTCTGGTCCGGGCCGGTGCCGACCTGCTTCTCGACCTCCATGCGGACGGTTTCAAGGTCGAGACCCATTTTCTGGATCACGTTCACCGCCACGCCCTGCCCCAGCTTGATCAGCCCAAGCAACAAATGCTCGGTGCCGAGGAAGTTGTGGTTGAACCGGTCGGCTTCCTTGCGTGCCAGCGCGAGCACCTGCTGCGCGCGCGGCGTGAAATTGCTCATGGCTTCATCGCTCATACTTATATCATTCTGCTATGAATCGGCTGATTTGTCCAACGCCAACAGGAAAAAATCGCCGAAGGCGGACAAAAAATTACGGGATTGCACGGCGGACGGAATGTGAGATAATGGTTATTAATCTCATGAAAACAATTTCCGCAGCTCTCTTATTTATCATCCTGTCACTCCCAGTCGACGCGCAGGTGCGCATCACCGAATTCATGGCGAGCAACACCCAGACGCTCACGGACGAAGATGGCGACACCTCGGACTGGATTGAAATCCAAAACACGTCGGGCAACAGCGTCAGCCTGCTCAACTGGGCGTTGACGGACAGCGCGGGCAATCCGGGCAAATGGCGTTTTCCGGCCACGAACATGCCGCCCAAGAGCTTCCTGATCGTTTTCGCCTCCGGCAAGAACCGCACCACGCCCGGCGCGCCGCTGCACACGAATTTCAAGCTGGGTGCCGACGGTGAATACCTGGCGCTATTCGAGCCCGACAACACGGCGGCCAGCGAAATTTCGCCGAAGTTTCCCGCGCAGTTCCCCGACGTTTCCTACGGCATCGGCATGCAGCTTACGACGACCACGCTGGTCGCAACGAACGCGGCGATTCATTATTTGATTCCCCCAGATGCGTCGGTGGATGCCACCTGGACACAGACGAACTTTGACGATTCACGCTGGCAGACCGGCAGCAACGGCATCGGCTACGAAACCGTCATTGCCGATCCGCAGGAGGAATCGTTCGCGGCAAAATTGCTGGCGACCCAGCCGGAAGCCTACTGGCGATTGAATGAAACCAACGGCGTGACGGCCATCAATCTCGGCAGCGGCGGCGTTTCGGATGGCGGCGGGTATCTCGGCAATATCGTTTTGGGCCAGGCCGGGCCGCGCCCGCCTGCGTTCAGCACTTTTGAGGCGAACAACAACGCACCCGTCTTTGACGGGTCGAGCGCCTACGTGAACGGGCCGTATGAACTGATGAACAATCTGCCGGCGTTCACGATTGGCGGCTGGATTTGTCCGACCGCCCAGCAAAACAGCCGCACGGGATTGTTTGGCCAGAATGACACGATGGAATTCGGTTTCAGCTCGGCCTCCACCATCCAAATCTGGACGCCGTACGGCTCGGTGTCCGTCAATTATCCTTTCGCCAACAACACCTGGCATTATGTGATGGCCGTCGGTGGCAACGGGCAAATTTCGATTTATCTCGACGGCGTCCTCGCCGGGACCAGTTCCACCTCGGGTGCGAATTTTGGCGAGTCGGAATTCGATTTCAACATCGGCGGTGGCGGCATCTTTGACCCCACCGAAAATTATTTTAACGGCCAGCTCGACGAGGTCGCCGTCTGGTTCCGCGCGCTGGCGACAAATGAAATCACCGCGCTGCTCGCCACCAACGCCGAGCAGGTCAGCTACACCAGTTACATCAGCACCGACGTGCGGACAGCGATGTATGGTTCGAATTCGACGGCTTATGTCCTCATCCCGTTCACGGTTGCCGATCCAAACGCGTTTGACAGCCTGCTGCTGATGATTCGTTACGACGACGGTTTCGTCGCGTATTTGAACGGGCATTTGATCGCCAGCGCCAATGCGCCGGCAGCGTCCGCTTGGAATTCCACCGCCACGCAACGCCACCTAGATCCGCAGGCGGTGCAATGGGCGGACTTCGATGTTAGCGCCGCACGAGCCTGGCTGCAGCCGGGCAACAACGTGCTGGCGATCCAGGCGCTGAACATCGCCGCGACGAACACCGATTTTCTCATGCAGATGCAACTGGCCGGGCAAAACATTGCCGACACCGGCAACGGCTGGAGATATTTCACCGGCCCGACTCCCGCCGCGCCCAACGGAACCAGCACGAATGATTTCGGCCCGATCATGTCCGGGGCCACGCATACGCCCAACGTGCCGGCGGCGGGCAGCACTCTAACCGTCACCGCACAGGTGGTATCGGGCTTCAACGCCATTTCCAACGTCACCTTGCATTACCGCGTCATGTTCAATTCCGAAGTTTCCGTGCCGATGAGTCTGGCCAGCACCAACGGCATTTGGACCGGCACCATCCCCGGCGGCGTGGCGACGGCGGGACAATTGCTACGATATTATGTCACCGCCGTGGACACTGCCGGCAATGCTTCGCGCTGGCCGATTTTCCCCGACGCGACCGATTCACAACAATATTACGGAACGGTCGTGGCCGATCCTTCAGTTCAATCGCTTTTGCCGGTCGCTTATTTGTTCATCCAGAACCCAACCGCCGCCGACAATCAAACCGGCACGCAGGGTTCGCTGTTTTATCTGAATGAGCTTTACGACAACCTCAACATTTATGTGCATGGACAAACGTCCGTCGGCTGGCCAAAAAAGAGCCACAACCTCGATTTTCCAAAAGACCATCAATTTCTTTACCAGCCCAATGGCATTCGGGAAAAGAAGGTCATCTTCATCAGCAATTACGGCGACAAGGCGCGCATGTGCACCACGCTGACTTACGCAACGACGGCCATGTCCGGCGGCATGAGCCTGTTCTCCTTCCCGATCCGCATCCAGCTCAACGGCTCGTTCTGGGGCATCGAAGACATGGTGGAACACGGCGACGACCTGTGGCTGGACCGCATCGGCCGCGACGGCAACGGCGCGCTTTACAAAATGTATAACAACCTGACCAGCGCGTCCGGCAACGAAAAGAAAACGCGCGACTGGGAAGGCACGGACGACCTGACCGCGCTGATCAACAGCCTGGATGAATCGCTGCCGCTGACAAACCGGGTCACTTACGCCTGGGACAATCTGGATCTGCCGCAGACCGCCAGTTATTTTGCGGACATGGCGATCGCGAGCAGCCAAGATGTCTCCGCGAAAAATTATTATCTCTACCGCGACAGCGATGGCACCGGCGAATGGGCCATCACCCCGTGGGATGTGGACCTGACCTGGGGCCGCAACTGGATCGACGCCTATGGTTATTTCACCGACACGCTCTACACCAACAACGTGCTTAATTTTGACAATCCCGCGCAGCAATACAAACCCGCCAACCGCCTCTTCGACGTGTTTTTTGCCAACGCCGACTTCCGGCAGATGTATCTGCGCCGCTTGCGCACGCTGACGGACACCATTCTGATGCCGCCCGGCGTCCCGACCAACGCGCTGGTCATCGAACCGCTCATCCGGCAATATGAAAGCAGGCTAAATCCGCCGGGCATCTCCCCCTCCGACACCGCGCTGGATTACACGGCCTGGGGTCCATGGTGGGGCGACACCAGCCTGAGTCAGTTTCCCAATTTCGCCGAGCAGATCATTTCCACCTACCTGCCGGGCCGGCGCAACTTTCTTTATAGCACCAACGCAACGCTCAACGGCGATTTCATTCCGGCGGCGCAGCCGACCAACACCATGGTTTTGATCGGCTCGTGGGATTACAATCCGGCCAGCGGCAACGCGGCGGAACAATACGTCGAATTGCGCAACACCAATGCCTGTGCCGTGGACGTTTCTGGGTGGCGGCTCATTGGCGCGATTGAATTCACCATGAGTCCCGGCACGGTCATTCCCGCCGGCAAATCGCTCTATCTCGCCGCCAACGTCAACGCCTTCCGCGCCCGCGCGGCCAGCCCGCACGCGGGGCAAAACATTTTTGTGCAGGGACCGTTCGGCGGCTTCCTGAGCACGCAGGGCAACTCGCCGTTGATTCTGGAAAATGACAAAAACGTGCTCGTCAGCCAGAACAGCTACGCCGGCAATACATCTGGTTCGTCATTCGCCGCCGGCAACCTCGCCGTGCTGCGCATCGGCGATGGCGCGGAAGCGCTGGCCAGTTCGGGCAACTCGGTTTTCATCGACCAGTTCACCACCAACGGCACGCTCGCGGGCAGCATCGCCATTCCCGACAACGCCACCAACGCCCTGCTCGTCAGCGGCAGCGCCTCCTCCGAGGGCGCGCTGACCCGTTCGGCGGATGGAAGACTGCTGGTGATCGGCGGCTACAATATCGCGCTTACTAACAGCTCTTCGTCGCTCGCCAATTCCAGCGCGACGAATGTTCCCCGCGCTCTCGGCGTAGTAGATGCGTCGGGCAATTTCGCCCTCGTCGGCGTGACAACGAATCAATATGGCGGCAACAACCTGCGCTCCGGCACCACCGACGGGCGCGGAAATTACTGGGGCGCGGGCGCGACCAGCGGCACTTTTTATTTCGGCAACGGCCCGACCAACACCGTTCAAACCAACATCGTCAATTCCATCGTCATCCAGGCGCTCGGCGGAAACCTTTATTTCAGCACGGCCAAAATCACGCCCGGCATCTGGAAAATTCCTGGAACCCCGGCCATTCCCGCCGCCAACGCCGCCGTGTTCTTGAGCGCCGGCTCCAAGGCCAGCCCGTATGCGTTCGCGTTCAACGCCAATGCCACCACCGCCTACCTCGCGGACGACACGCTGAAGGGCACCGGCGGCATCCAGCGCTGGGACTTCACCGGCGGCGCCTGGGCGATGACGTATGCCATCACCAGCCTGACCAACATCGGCGCACGCGGTGTCGCGGTGGATTTCAGCGGCGCAAATCCCGTGATTTACGCAACCACCGCCGAGACTGCGGCCAATCGTCTCGTCTCCATCACCGACACCGGCGCCACGGCGACGGCGACGACGCTTGCCACCGCCGGCATGAACCAGATTTTCCGCGGCTTGGCGTTCACCCCGAACACCGCGGCCAATCCGCAAATCTTCGGCACCGTTAAAAATTCCAGCGGATTCGTGATCACCTGGACCGCATTGTTGAACCGGAATTATACCGTGCAGTGGACTGCCGACCTCGTCGGCACCAGTTGGACAACCCTGACCAACCTTACCTCAACGCTGCCCACGATGACCGTCACGGATGGCAGCGCGCCCGCGGACACCAACCGTTTCTACCGGATCATTTTGAACCCATGAGCAGCTGAATCCGTTTGATTGATTTTGATCTGTCCTGCGCTAAAATATATCATGCTCAACGGGAATAACTCGGGAGCAAAGTTGAGAGCGTGACATCAAACCGACTTAAAACCTGCCATGCGTGTTAGAAATGCAAGCGATGCCGACCTTGAAGCATTACTCGCGCTAAATGCATTTGTTCAGCAACAGCACTCTGAGGCATTGCCCCTGCTTTTTAAGACTTCAACGGATTCTCAACAAACAAAGAATGCCTTTAAGGATTTTATCTCCGATCCCAACAGCCTTGTGCTTTTGGCTGAAGAAACTGAACCCGCCGGTTATCTATTTGCGCAGTTCCAAAGTCTCCCGGCAAACTGGGCGCGTTTCGAATTAAAGCGGCTTTACATTCAACATCTGGCGGTCGCACTGAAGTTCAGGCGGCGACGGGTGGCCACCAAACTGTTGTCAGCCGCGCTCAAAGCCGCTAGAAGCAGGGGAATCATACGGGTGGAACTCGACGTGTGGTCGTTCAATTCCGAGGCCAGGCATTTTTACTTGAAAAACGGCTTTGAGGTGTTTAACGAACGGATGACCATCGCAACTGACAACACCCGGCTTTAGTCCGGTTTCGTTCGTTGTTCAATTTGCCGTTCCGCCCGCCGGCGGCGGCTTCACGCTCGGCCGGTTCACGTTTTTCAAACGGTCCCGCACCATGTCCGAACGCAGCAGGTCGCGCTCCTCGGCGGACAGCTTGTCGGAAAACTGCTTCTGCAAATGCGCCGGTTGCGTGATGATGAACAGCTCGTCCACCAGTGAACGTTCCGCGCCCGGAAACAGGTCCAGGTCCACGCCCAGCCGCATGAGCGACAGCAGGTTCATCGTCTCCTTCGAAGAAATGCTGTGCGCGTTCGCCAGGATGCCGTAGGCGCGCCCGATGTGGTTGAAGACCACCTTCGTCTTTTTCTCCAGCAGCAACTGCCGCGCGTTTTCCTCGTGCTCGATGATCTGCGACAACACCTTGTCAAGCCGCTCCACGATGGTCGTCTCGCTTTCGCCCAGCGTCATCTGGTTCGATACCTGAAAAACATTGCCGAGCGCCTCGGTGCCTTCGCCGTAAAGGCCGCGCACCGCGAGGCCGAGCTTGTTGACGGACTGAATGATGGGATTGATCTGCTCGGCGAGCACGAGCCCGGGCAGATGCAGCATCGCGCTCACGCGGATGCCCGTGCCGAGATTTGTCGGGCACGCCGTCAGATAACCCAGTTCGTTGCTGAAGGCGTAATCGAGCTTCTTTTCGAGCGCGGAATCCAGACGGTCAATCGCGCGCCAGGCCTCGTGCAACTGCAGGCCGGGCCGCAGCGCCTGCATTCGCAGATGATCCTCCTCGTTGATCATCACGCAAAACGTCTCCTCGCGGTTCAAGACGACACCGCTGCCGGAGCCTTTTGCGGCGTGCTCGCGGCTGATGAGATGCCGCTCCACCAAAATCTGCTTGTCAAGCGCCCCGAGATTGTCCATCGCCTCGGAAAAGGCGTCCTTCATCTCCGGCAGGCTTTCGACGGCCGGCCGGATCGCTTCCATGACCTTGATGCGTTCCGGCTTTTTCGCCCAGCCGGGAAACGCCGCGCCCTTCAAATTGCGCGCCAGCCGCACGCGGCTCGACATCACAATGCGGTCGTGCGGACCGTGCAGCCGCGTCGTCGCCGCCGGCGTGATCAGAAATTCGTGGATGTCCATTTTTAAATTATTTTTTTGCGGGTTCGATGGGGCGCGGCGTCAGGTGTTTCAATTCATCGCGCAACTTTGCCGCCTGCTCGAAATCCTCCGACTCGACGGCCTTGGCCAGTTTTTTTTGCAGCAGCTTGAGCCGTTCCGCCGTGTCACGCGACTGGCGGAGCGCCTCCGGCGCCTTGCCGGTGTGCCGCGTGCCCTTGTGCATCGTCTTGAGCAGGTTTTCGAGGCCCTCGGCAAAAACCTGGTAGCATTCCGGGCAGCCGAGCCGGCCGGACTTCTTGAAATCCGCCTGCGAAAAACCGCAGCGCGGGCATTTCAACTCCACGCCGCCGGGGGTCTGCGTGATTTCCTGCGCCGCGCCGAGGCCGAGCAGCAGATCCGCATCCGCGAGCGAGAACGTCGTCGGATTGTCCACACCCTTTTTCTTGGCGCAGTCCTCGCACAGGTTCACCTTGTGCATCTTGTCGTTCTCAATGTGGGTGAGAAAGACGGTCGCCGGTTTTTCTTTGCAGACGGAACATTGCATAAATCTTATTTAACACAGATTAACCATCTCTGCTATTTCAATTCAGCCAATTTGTTTGATGCTTCTAAACTAACTTGCTCAGCAGCTTTTTGAAGCCATTCAGTTGCTAGCTCCATATTTGTTTCACAACCTTGTCCGCTCAAATAATGAAGCCCAAGGCTGCATTGTGCCGACGCAATTCCATTGGTTGCTTGAGTCATAAGCCATTTGACTGTCCGTTCATCTACTTCTTCTTTGCGCTTTTGGGCCAAGCTCGCTCTTGCTAGAGCCGCTGCATTCGCATTTTCTCATGCTTTATTAACTAAATCGGCTGGCGGCTCACAGGGAATACCGTAATCAAGTTTTCTGATAGTGCGAGAACCTCCATTAACGGTGGTGTAGGCGTAAGTGCCAACATAATACGCCATTAGATGCCTACTTTCCGGAACTGATTCGTTTTCAGCCGCCTCAAATGGGAAATTGGCAACGAAAAACTCCTGATTCTGACTGTCGTTTTCTATGCTCGAAAAATAAGTTGCGGAAAAGAGTTTGTCATAATCGCCATTTATGCGGACACCTTTGGGCTGAACTTCCAAAATTTTTCCACAAAATTCAACGGCATCGGTATTTTTTATGTAGTTGGTTACGCCATTAAACGCTCGCCAAGGATGTTCGGGAACAAAATTATATTCAGCTTGAAGTTCTGCTTGTTGTGCTGCGATCGTTCTCTGTTTTGCTGCCTCCTGCTGAACCATTCTGGCATCCTCTGCTGCTGATTCTCTTTGAACATCTGCACCGCTTGCCCCTGTCACATCACTGCGTCTCATAAACTGTCCCCTTGATTGTTGGAGACAACTTGAAAATATGATGAGCAACAAAATGATGACTGTCTTCTTCATTCGTAAATCGGCTCGCCGGAGGCGTTCGTCAAGGCGTGGTATTTTTCCTCCAGCTTCCGCGTGAGTTTTCCCGGCTTGCCCGTGCCGATGACGCGGCCGTCAATCTTCACCACTGGAATTAGCTCCGCGCCCGTGCCGGTGAGGAAACATTCGTCCGCGTTGAACAAATCGTAGCGCGTCAGGTTCGGTTCGGACACTTTCAGGCCGGCGGTCTCCGCCAGCTCGATCACCGTCTGCCGCGTGATGCCGTAAAGCGCGCCCGCCGACAGTGGCGGCGTGAACAGCGCGCCGTTTTTCACAATGAACAAATTGTCGCCGGTGCATTCGGCCACGAAACCTTCGGCGTTGAGCATGACGGCTTCTTCGCAGCCGCCGTTGTTCGCCTCGATCTTGGCGAGGATGTTGTTGAGATAATTCAGCGACTTGATGGCCGGGTTGAGCGCGCTGTGCAGGTTGCGCGTCGTCGGCACGGTGATGATGTCCAACCCGCGCTGGTAATACGCCGGCGGATAAAGCTGGATCTTGTCCGCGATGATGATGACGGACGGCTTTTTGCAACTGCGCGGATTCAAGCCAAGCGTGCCCACGCCGCGCGTGACGATGAGGCGGATGTAACCTTCGCGCAGCTTGTTTTTCCGGCACGTCTCGACGGTGGCCTTCACCAGTTCCGCATGCGACAATGGAATTTGAAGCAGAATCGCTTTGGCGGAGTAGAACAACCGGTCAATATGCTCCTGGAGCTTGAAGATGCGGCCGTTGTAAATGCGGATGCCTTCAAAAATGCCGTCGCCGTAAAGCAGTCCGTGGTCGAACACGGACACCTTGGCACTGCGCTCGTCGAGATATTTGCCGTCAATATAGATTTTCATGCGTAAACGGCTGGCAACGTATTTCAAAAACGGGGTCGAAGCAAACGTGAATTTGGATTGTCAGCGATGCTTGCGGCGTTGTCCCGGTGAAATTTTCGTGACAGCGGTGAAAAGTCGGCTATATTCGCCGCCCCTTTGCGACCCTATGGTCTAGCGGTTAGGACACCTCCCTTTCACGGAGGTAGCCCGGGTTCGATTCCCGGTAGGGTCGCCATTAATTCCCCAATGATTACGCATTATTGGGCTTTTTTATTGACTTTCCAGACAGTTTTCCAGACAAATAGGGCGTGAAAACGCCAGAGTTTCCAAAGGAAATTAAGCGCGGCAGCGTGAGCGTTACGATTTATAGAACCCCGTCGAAGGGCTATGCGCTTTATGTTCTCGCCTACTATCAGGATGACCGCCGGAAGCGGGAATACAACGCCGATTATCAGGTCCTGTTGAAACGGGCGAATGAAGTTTTGGACGACTTGATCGCAGCCCGCCCGGTTGAAGCCGGAGCATTGAATTCCAGCGAACGCAGTGAATTTATGCGCGCTAAAGCTATCGTGGCTAAAATCAATCAGCCGCTGGACATTGTCGCGCGCCATTATGTGGAAGCCGTAAAAATTCTCGGCAACGATCTCGTGATAGAGGCAGCACGGGAATATGCCAAACGTCATCCAGCCAAACTCCCACTGATTAAAATCGCTGATCTGGTGACCGAATTTCTTGAGGAGAAGAAAAAACAGGGGCGCAGCGAACGCCATCGGGAAACACTCAAATCGCACTGCAAACGGTTTGGCGATGCCGTTTGCATGAACATCGGGAGCGTAACGGCAGGCGATGTGGATTTATTTTTAGATAGCTTGAAAATCGGCGCAAGGACGCGCGACAACATCGTTAATTCAATCAACACATTGTTTGAATACGCCAAGCGCAAACGCTATTTGCCGTCAGACCACGACGAATTGAGCCGTGTCGCGCGGTTGGATAATGAGCATGACGGCCCCATTGAAATTTATACGCCGGAAGAAATGAAGACGCTCCTCGCCGCCGCCGATGAATCGCTGGTGCCATTTATTGCTATCGGTGCCTTTGCGGGCTTACGTAGTTCTGAAATTCAAAGGCTGGATTGGCAGGATGTGAAATTTGACAGTGATTGCATCATCGTCCAAAAAGGCAAGGTAAAGCAGCGCGGAAAATCGCGGCGGGTTGTTCCAATGCTACCGAATCTTAAAAGTTGGTTGAAAATCTTTGCGCAGACAAGCGGTCAGATATGGCCACACAGCAAACCTTATCTGTATGAAGCGCTTTCCACTGTTGCAACCGGGGCAAAAGTTGTATGGAAAAACAACGCGCTCCGGCACAGTTTTGTCTCATATCGCGTGGCACAAATAAAAAATATTCCGCAGGTCGCTTACGAATCAGGAAACAGCCCGCAAATAATTGATTCCAACTATCGCGAACTCGTCACGGAGCCAGATGCGAAAAATTGGTTTGCACTTCGACCAACATAAGGCACTGGAAAGGAATCTGCGCTACACCACATCGAAGCCGACACCAAAATATTTCTTCAGATGCACCTCGATGTCCGCCCATTTGAAAAGCACCGTGGCCCGACGGCCTTTCCCGATTTTGAGATACGGTATGATGCCGAGTTGCATCCAGTGTTCAATCGTGCGTGCCGTCATCCCTAGTCGCGCCGCCACTTCCATCTTAGAAATGTATCGCTCACCTGCTGGTATCTGATTTGAGCCCGACACGACAGTTTCGCCGCCTTTGCCGTTGAGAATGAGGTCGAGACGTTTCATGTGCTTTCAGGCTTGAGTGTCCGCACTTGTGCGATGCGTGGCCCACGGCTGCGGATTTGCGGAATTCCACTGCCATTGGGGTCCGCCGGTGGTTCTTGAGACGTACAAATTTCCCCTGGCTCTGTTTGAGCCGTTGAAGCCATTCGGCCATTTGGCTCGGCAGGCGACGCCGGGCGTTTTCGTCCGGGACGGCGGTGTGGCCGGACAATCTCGCCAAGAATCTGACGGTAGAAAGTGGCGATGGCTGTCTTGCTCGTCGACAAACAGTGTTGGGTCAGCAAGTCGGCGATGGAGCGATACGAAGCGCTTTTCTGCCGCAACTCAACGATGACTTCGCGTGCTGGGACTAAATCCTGGAACTTCTGAGGACGGCGCGGCGTAAATTCCGCGACCGCGTGACGGACTGTGGCTGGATTAAATGAGGACATAGGCAGGAATAATTTGGACGTGAATCGGGAAATGGATCGGCCGCAAGATGGACACCGCGACGCAACGCCGCGGACAATTCTTTGCCGGTCCACGGTCGCGGACAAATCGCGTGCGTGACCAGTTTGTGGACGGGGATTGATCACGGCTGCGGACTGTCTGCGGACAGTCCACGTCCGTGGCCACTGCCTGTTCATGGACAAATGAATCCGTTGCCAGTCCGTGGACACGGACTGTCTGTGGACGTGATTGTGGACGTGGACAGTCCGCGGATGCGGACTGTTGGTGGACAGGGACAGATTGCGTCCGAGGCCGGCATTGAACCAGATCATGACCCTGGCCACGCCGCGTTTGCGGCCATGAGCGATACATATTGCGAAGCCGTTCCGCGCCTCCACCGCGACCGATTCGCGGCCATGAGAACCTGCCTCCCGGCAGGGGTAGGGCTTGCCCTGAATTAAATATGATTTGAAACACACTGCCTCCTCTCTTGCACCAATTCGTTGTGCCACTTTTCCAGTTGTGCCGCGACGGTCTCAATACGGGTGGTTTGCTCGATGGTTCCAGCTTCGATACGTCCAGGTTGTTGGTCGTGAAGTTGTGAGTCGGACAATTCGATCACCCTGTTGACGGCGTTGTGATTGAGGTGTTCGCCATATTTTTTGAGCACCTCGATGGCAATGCGAATTTGGGCTGTGGATGGAGTTTGCATAATCAGATGTG
>Ga0302319_10002802_pt1 | contig 37063 bp, 38 predicted proteins | sample Bog_T0_2_FD_203319 | JGI IMG/M metagenome (GOLD analysis project Ga0302319, IMG submission 203319) | Peat permafrost microbial communities from Stordalen Mire near Abisko, Sweden - Bog_T0_2 | ecosystem: Environmental > Terrestrial > Soil > Wetlands > Peat | place: Sweden: Abisko, Stordalen Mire...
AAGAACGGTCGAACCGGGTCCGGCAGACCGAAGTTATGGTATTGAAGTGGCCCGTTTGGCAGGACTTCCTATGCAAGTAATCGAGCGCGCGAGGTCAGTTTTATTGCATCATGAAGTAAGGGAACATTCGGTACGCGAAAAACTGGCGCCGGATGCAGCTGACGCTCCCCTTCAAATTAGGTTATTCGAACCTGTTAACCACGGGTTCGCGGACCGGATTCGAGCTTTGAATATTGACGAGCTGCGGCCGGTTGAAGCATTGCAGATTCTGCAGGAATTGCAGCAAGAGTTGCTAAAGAGATGAGAATAGCAGGCATCATGAGCGGGACTTCGCTCGACGGTATCGATGTGGCAATCATCGATATCACCGGGTCGGGCTTCAAGGCGAAGATAAACGTCTTGACGAGCCATTCTGTCCCCTATCCAAGACAGATCCGTGAAGCGTTGCTGGCGGTGTCTAACACGAGCACGCAAACGGGAGATATTTCCAGGCTGAACTTTCTGCTCGGGGAACTCTACGTTGAGGCCTTAGAGGAAACAGCTGAACGGGCGCAGATTCCGCTTAACACCATTAAGCTGATCGGCTGTCACGGACAGACTATTTTCCACGAAGGTCAAGGCGCTCAGTACCTTGGCAAAAAGGTGGCGAGCACTTTTCAGATCGGTGAGTCCAGTGTCATTAGCGAACGGACTGGCATCGATGTGATATCCAATTTCCGCGAGCGGGATGTTGCCGCTGGTGGAAAAGGTGCCCCGCTCGTGCCTTATCTTGATTACTTGTTGATCCGTCACCGCGGTCGCGGCCGGGTGGCAGTGAACATTGGCGGCATTGCCAATCTCACGGCCATTCCTCCTAACACCAGTACGGATCGGGTGATCGCGTTTGATACCGGCCCCGGTAATATGGTCATCGACCAACTGGTAAGCCGCATCACGCAGGGTGGGCAGACGTACGACCGCGATGGCGCCATTGCCGCGTCAGGCCAAGTCGATCCGAAACTGCTAGCCAAACTGCTACGCGACAAATATTTCCGTGCCAAGCCTCCTAAAACGGCGGGCCGCGAACAATACGGCGCCGAGTTCGTCTCGAAATTGCTGGACACCGAACTGAGTAGTGAGGACCTGATCGCCACGGCCACCGCTCTGACGGCCGAAAGCATCGCCCTCGGTGTTCGCAACTTCATCACGCCCGAAATGCGGGTAGATGAAGTGTTCGTCTCCGGCGGCGGCACTCACAACCCAACTCTGATGCGGATGCTAACCAAGGCCATGAACCCGATTCCTGTGAAGGAAAGCTCGGAAGTGGGCCTCGATGTAGACGCAAAGGAAGCCATCGCGTTTGCCGTCATGGCGTACGAGACCGCGCATCAGCGCCCCTCCAACGTGCCCATGGCTACTGGCGCGCGCCGCTCCGTGGTGCTCGGTAAGCTGACACCCAACGGTTCTTCCCCGCGCAACGGTAGCAACGGTTCCTCTTCAGCGGCCACGCCAATGAATGGCGTAGCTCATAAGGTCAAAGCCGGTCGGCCCACAAAAGTGAGCCGTACACGCGTAGGCCCCAAAGTCAAAGCGGCCGCACGCTAAACAACAGTTAGTTCAACAGAAGCGGGGCGCCTGAAAAGGTGGCCCCGTTTTTTGGTTGCCTATCTGGCAGCTCAAACCCATGAGGTACGCCACCATGGAAATCGGGATCAAGGACGCTAAGAACAATCTGTCCAGTCTCGTCTCACAGGCACGCGCAGGCACACGAGTCGTCTTAACCAACCGTGGACAGAAGATGGTCGAATTGGTTCCAGTGAAGGAAGGAGACAACATCGTTGCTAAGCGGGGCCTCGGGTGGCTGAAAGGCAAGGGTAGAGCTTTTGGATGCGCAGATTCTTCCTATTAAGAATGAGCATCTCAAACGCCTGCGATTGCTGCCCATCATTAGAGATGAGAAAGGAAAAGAGCACAACGACCCGTTTGATCGCCTTCTTGTAGCGCAGGCTTTAGAAGAAGACTTCGTTTTAGTCGGTGCCGACCAACTGTTTCCCATCTATCGAAAAGAGTTCGCAGTCAAACTTCTTTGGGAAGCCTGAACTGTCAGCGGGCGTTCCCTGCGCAACGGTTCATCTCAGAGATTACATACGTTCACCAGCCGCACAACCCACTCTTTGTTTTGTCAAAAACATTCTCGAACCATCAAAAAATCATGTTGTGATGCGAACATAGTTGCATCTCATCCGTGACACTCTCTACCCTCTGGCTCATCCTCTATGCCGTCTGGATCGCCTCCGAAATCCTCATCGCCATCCTGACCCGCACCCGCCGCGGCAATGCTGCAAACATTCACGACCGCGGCTCCATGCTCATCCTCTGGCTCGTCATTTTTTCGTCCATCACCGCCTGCCAGTGGATCAGCGCCACCCACGCACCCGACATGTTCGGCGGCACGTTCGTTCTAAAGATCAGCGCCATTGTGGTCATCGCAGCCGGTCTTGCCATCCGCCTCGCCGCCGTCTTCTCGCTCGGCAAAGCTTTCAGCGCGAATGTCGCCATTCGTGAATCGCAACAGCTGAATCAATCTGGCCTCTATTCCGTCGTGCGTCACCCGTCTTATCTCGGTTTGGTACTCATCTTCCTGGCGGTCGGCTTGCACTCGCGCCACTGGCTATCCTGCGCCTTCGCCGTCATTCCTCCCACCGCCGCCCTTCTCTATCGCATCCGCATTGAAGAGGCTGCTCTGCAGCAAGCCTTCGGCGACGAGTACGCGGCATACTCAAAACGCACCAAACGCCTGATCCCAGGGCTGCTGTAATTCGTCTCTCCGCTGGGTCCACCGCTCATCACGCACCACTCCCGCGTGATAACCTTAATTTCCTTCGTTAATATGGCAGATCAGAAGTTACAAATCATCCCAATCGGCGGTTTGGGCGAATTTGGGATGAACTCCATGGCGTTGCGCTATGGCGACGACATTATCGTTGTTGACGCCGGCATGATGTTCCCGGATTCCGAACTCCTCGGCGTCGACATCGTCACCCCCGACTTCGCCTACCTCGAACAGCACGCCAAAATGGTCCGCGGCCTCATCCTCACGCATGGCCACGAAGATCACATCGGCGGCGTCCCGTTCCTTCTTTCCACCCTGAACATCCCCGTCTACGGCACCGAATTCACCCTCGCTCTAGTTGAGCGCCGTCTCGACGAGCACGAGATGCTCGACGACGTCAAACTCAACAAAGTCAAAGCTGGCGACCGCATCAAACTCGGCCCCTTCGAAATTGAGTTCATCCGCGTCACTCACTCCATCGTCAGTTGCGTGGCGCTTGCCATCACCACCCCGCTCGGCGTCGTCATTCACACGGGAGACTTCAAAGTCGATCCCACGCCCACCGACAACGAACTCTTCGATCTCCACACTTTCGCCGAATACGGTAAGCGTGGCGTCCTGCTGCTGATGTCCGATTCCACGAACGTTGACCGCCCTGGCTACACCGAAAGCGAGCGCGCCGTCCGCCCACGCCTGGAAGAACTGTTTTCCCGCGTTGAGCGCCGCCTGGTCATTTCTTGTTTCAGCAGTTCCATTCACCGCCTACAGCAGATTCTCGATCTCGCCGCCGAATACGGCCGAAAGGTCGCATTTTTAGGCCGCAGCATGTTGAGCGTTACCGAAATCGCGCACAGCATGGGCCTGCTCACTATTCCAGATTCCACTCTGCTACGTCCGCAAGACATCATGCAGATGCCGCCGGAGAAGGTGGCTGTGGTGGTGTCGGGCACGCAGGGCGAACCAATGTCCGCTCTTTCGCGCGTGGCCGTCGATAACCACAAACATCTTTATCTCCAACCCGGCGACACCGTCGTTCTCAGTTCGCGCATCATTCCCGGCAACGAAAAGGCCATCTACCGGATGATGAACCACATCGCGCGCCGCGGTGCCGATCTTGTCTACGGTGCCATGAAGCCGCCGGTCCACGTTTCCGGACATGCCAGCGAAGAAGAACTAAAACTCATCCTGAACCTGGTCCGCCCACGCTACTTTGTCCCCGTTCACGGCGAATACCGCCAGCTCTCCAAACACGCACACCTCGCTTCGCATCTGCGCTTCGCCGGCTTGGAAGAAAGTTTCGTCCTCGAAACCGGCGACACTTTGGAGATTGACAAACGCGGCGCACGCCGTGGCGACAAAATCACCGTCGGCCGCATCTGCATCGATTCCGGCTCACTCGATGACGTGGTCGAAGACATGGTTATCCGCGACCGCCGCCATCTTTCCGAAGATGGCTTCGTCCTGCCCATCATCGCCATCAACAAGCACACCGGCAAAAGCGAAGGCCTCCCCGAAATCGTCAGCCGCGGTTTTGTCACCGGCGAAAACAACGCCATTCTCCAAGAAGCCCGTAACGTGGTCCGCCGCACGCTCGACAGTTCCAGTTCTGAAGAGCGCGGCGATTGGGGCGTGATGCAGGAAAAAATCCGCGCCGATCTCAAACGCTATCTCAGCAAACAGACCCAACGCCGCCCGCTCATCATGCCTGTCATTCTAGAAGTTTGATGAACAGGTCTTAGAGCTTCCCCCGAATCTCCTTCTCCCGGTCGCGCCAGGCGGCCACTCGCTTGCGCCCATCGGGTGTCGCGTCAATGAGCTTCTCCAGATTCACTACATAGTTCGGCCCCCATTGGGTCCTCAACTCCTTTAGAAAAGGCTCAATCTTCGCAAAAACGCTAATCTGCTCGCCATTAGTGTCGTTGAACATTTCCACGCTGATGGCGCCATTGTTCACCAGCGCTGCCGCCATGTCCCAATAGCTGATCACCATGCGCATGAAGCCGCTGTACGGCCCAAACAGGGCATCGTTATAGTCGGAGATGGATTCCGGGTGGAATTGGCCAAAATACCAATCGCGCGCCTTGCGCATCGTATCCTCGCGGCGGAGTTCATAAAGCTTCAAGATCAAACTTGCTTCGTCTTGTTTGGACATAGATCTAACGCACCCATTCTAATGGACCGAAATCACCTCGTAAAAGCCCGCGCCTAATTTTCTCAGTATTTTCAAGTAGAATAGAGGGCGACTCTAAAAGGAGTACAGATAAATGAAAAAACTCGTTATTGCTTCTCTCTTCGTAGCTTCCCTTGGTTCCTTGACCGCGATGGCTGAAGAAATGACCGGCTACATCTCCGATGCTATGTGCGGCGCCAAGCATCACGAAGTCAGTGAAAAGAACACCCAGTGCATTAAAAAGTGCATCGAGCATGCCGATGCCGTGTTGGTGGTCGGCGACAAAGTCGTGAAGCTGGATGCCGATTCGTCCACCAAAGCGAAAGCTTTTGCCGGACAAAATGTGAAGGTCACGGGCACGACAGATGGCGGCGTTCTGAAAATCGACACCATTGCAAAAGCTGAGTAGTTATTTTTAATGTTCGAAATCGAGGTTCAGCTTGCCTGCTGGGCCTCGATAGAGAACAGCCATATCCTTCAGTTTGTGTTTGCCGCTCAGCCGGAAATACAACAACCCCTCCAACGGCTCACTCGTTTCCTTATCTGGCAGTTGCCTCTTCGTTAGCGCCTCGAGCAACTTCGCATCACCCGGGCTTTTATCGTCGATCTTCGTGTTTAAAGTGACCGGGTGCGGATTCCCTGGCGAGGCCATGCCATTCCCACCGCCTCCGCCGCCCAACATAATTCCGCCTAAACCACCTGTCGTTGACGTCTTATCTTTCTTCGTCTGCTTCTGATCTGGCGTGTTGGAAACAATCAGCGCGCCCTGCCCCGCAATCTCATGGGGCGTAAACGGCTTGCTGCGTTGCCCATCGTTGTGGGCCAGCAGAATAAAATCGTCAGCCGCCACTTGTATCGGCTTGTCCGTTTTTGGGATCACACGCACTTTCAGAATGGCAATATCGGGCCCCGGGTCCATGCCTAACTCTTTCGTCGCCTCGTCTTGAGTCATGAAGATAGTGGCCACAATATCCACATCTTCATTACCCGCGCTGGTATCGGGCGAAATGACCTTTTTGTCTTTCGTCAAGCCCGGTGCCGGAATCAGGATAAGAAGGGCTAGAGCAATGGTAGTAATCACGCGCATAATTTTGCCTGCTGCTACTTAAAAACTAACACGCATTCCGCCACGCGGTGCGATCATATCCAATAGTGGACGCTCGACAGATCTTTGCGCAGGCTTCGCACATCAAAGTGCAATCAGTAAGACCGCAGTGGACTCAGCTTCTGTTACCCGCTACTACCGAAGCCCGCAACATCGTCATGGGCTATGTGCGCTGCGAGATTTCCGACTTGAACGGGGAACTCGGCGAACAACTCGTTCTGGCCGTGGATGAACTTCTTCGCAACGCCATCGAGCACGGCGGCGACGCGCACAGCCATTCCCAATGCATGGTGCAGTTCAGCTATTTGCGCACGCCCCGCATGATCCAGTTTCAGATCAAAGACACCGGCCCCGGCTTTTCCATGGATGCCGCCAAGCACGCTGCCATTAACAATCCGCCCGAAGAACCTCTGCGCCACGCCCATTACCGCACTGAAAAGGGCATGCGGCCTGGGGGTTTCGGCATCATGTTAGTGAAACAGATTGCCGACGAACTGATTTACAACGAAGCGGGCAACGAAGTAGTTCTGGTGAAATATTTAGACGAGCGGCCTACCGTCTAAAATCCATCGGCGTCACCGATATCTGTATATCGCTGCTCACCGCCTGGGCCGCCGTCATGACGCTCGGAATATCCGGCACTTGAATATTCTGATGCTGCAAGCTCGCCGGATCGCCCTGCACCGAACTCGACGAATTCCGGAACGCGTAATCCGTAATCCGTCCGTTGCCATCCAAGCTCATATTCAGCACAATGCCCGAACGCAGTTCCACCGGCACCAAATTCGCGTCAATATGATTGCTCGAATACATCAACGGCACTTCATAAGCCAACCCGCGCGTCGTGTTGCCAATCGTAAACGCCAGCGATCCAAACAGTAATAACGCCGAGCAGAATCCGCCTGTCGCCGGAATTGTCAACGGCCGCATCAATTGATCGACGCGGAACTTCCACTCGTTCCATAACAACAACAAGCGCGAACCGTCCGCTTCCAAAATGAGCTTGCGCTCCTGCGACGCAATTACCCGCAAACTCGTCCGCAAACTTCGCGGAGTCTTCACTTCCGGCAATTCCCGCAAGCTCAAACGCACTGCACCCAAATCCTGCAAACGCATTTCACACTTGGAACAACGACGCAGGTGCGCTTCCACTTTTGCCAACTCGGCGCCGCGCAAGCGGCCATCCACGTAAGCAGTCGTTCGGCGATGTACACTCCAGCAAGTCATGCACGTTCCATTCTTAGTGCCATTTTCCTAAGCCATTGCTTCGGCAAAACCTTGATCCGGCCGCTGCGTCAACTCACGTCGCAGGGCCTCCCTGCCGCGTAAGATTCGCGACTTGACCGTACCCAAAGAGACCTGCAGAATGTCCGCGATCTCTTCGTAACTCAAATTCTGTACGTCCCGCAAAACAACAGCCGTGCGAAACACCGGATTAATCTTCGTCAGCGCGCGTTCAATCATGCTGCGCGCCTCGCTGTCCACCGCCAGTTCAAACGGCGAGCGGCCCGGATCAGGCGTCAAATCCAGACAGTTCGGATGCTCGGGACCGTTCTCTTCCATCGGCACTTCCATGCGGCAGTGGCGCACAAACCAGCGGCGATGGTTGTATGCTTCGTGCACCGCAATCCGGTAAATCCAGGTCCGCAGACTGCTTTGCTCCCGAAAGGAGGTCACCCCCCGAAATACCTTCAGAAACGTTTCCTGCACCACGTCGCTCGCGTCAGACTGGTTGCCCAACAAGCGGTAAACCATACCGAAGACCTGCTGCTCATACCGGTCAATGAGCTCTTCGTAGGCGCCTTCGATACCAGATCTCAATCCCCGGAGTATGCGGGCGTCTTCCTCGGAAATGCCCGTTTGGGCACCTGCCAGAATGGAAAGCTTTCCCGTGTTTGTAAAAAACGGATGCGCCATTGCTTTGAATTCTACCGCTTTCGCGGCTAGAAAGACCAGTCAATCAGATAGACACCACGGACTGCGAGGAAGTTCCAGGCGTTTTACCTCTATTCCTTACTTGCCTGCCTCACACACCTGTTTATAGTAGGCCTCGTATTTTGGAATGAGCAGGTCGGTGCAAAATCGCGATTGCGCTGTTTGCCGCGCCGCCGTCGCCAGCCGATCATGCAGCGCCTCATCCGTCAAAATAGCCGTCAACCTCGCCGCTTGCGCGTCGGTATCTCCCACAATTTCCATATAGCCATCGTGCCCCTGCGTAATCAAGTCAGGCACGCCTCCCGTCAGCGTCGCCACCGGCGGCACACCACACGCCATCGCCTCCAGGGCCGCCAGGCCAAAGGCTTCCGTCTCACTGGGCAGATGCAGCGCGTGCATTCGCGGAATCAGCCGCTCCATATGGTCCTGCTTACCCAAGAAACGCACATGTTCCGCCACACCCAAATCGCGCGCCAGTTGCTCCGCTGGACCCCGATCCGGCCCGTCCCCCGCCATCACCAGTTCCGCATCCACCTGCGCCCGCACCTTGGCAAAGGCGCGAATGCAATCATTCACTCTCTTCACCGGCCGGAAATTCGAAATATGCAAAATGCGTTTGCGGCCCTTCGCGCGCGCCTCAGCGTCCGGCTGGTAAAGCGTGCAATTCACAAAGTTGTGAATCACCTCAATGGGCGCAGTAATGCCAAAGAACTCTTCCGTGCGCTTCCGCATGAACTCGCTAATGGTGGTTACGCCGTTAGAACGCTCAATCGAAAACTTGGTGATCGGAAAATAAGAGCGGTCCGTGCCCACCAGCGTGATATCGGTGCCATGCAGCGTTGTAATGAAAGGCAGAAAACGGCTGGTCGTCATCTGCTGCGCCAGCAGCGCGGAAATCGAATGCGGAATCGCATAATGCACATGCAACAAATCCAGCTTCTGCCGTTCCGCCACTTCATACATCCGCGACGCCAGCGCCAACGAATAGGGTGGATAAACGAACAGTGGATAATTCGAAACCTCCACTTCGTGATAGAAAATATTCGGCGTGTCTGGATCGAGCCGAATCGGATTCGCGTAACTGATGAAATGAACCTCGTGCCCGCGTAGCGCCAGTTCCATGCCCAGTTCCGTAGCCACAATCCCGCTCCCACCGTACGTCGGATAGCATGTGATGCCAATGCGCATAAATTCAGTATGCACGGCAATCTGTATAGTGGTGATGAATTGGCTCTCTTATGAAGAAACCCACCCGCCGCCGTTTCGGCAAATCGCTGGCCGCCGCTCCTCTCGCCGTTGGCGCCTTTCCCACGTTGTCTGCTGCCCAAACTGCCACTCCCAGCCGCCTCAGCTTTCCGTCCGGCTTCAAGTGGGGCTGCGCCACTGCCGCCTATCAAATCGAAGGTGCGGCCAATGAAGACGGCCGTGGCCCCTCCATCTGGGACACCTTCTCTCACACGCCCGGCAAAACTTTCCAGGGCGACACGGGCGACGTGGCCGACGATTCTTATCACCTCTACAAAGAAGACGTCCGCCTGCTCAAGAACACCGGCGCCACCGTCTACCGCATGTCCATCTCCTGGTCGCGCGTTTTTCCTGACGGCATCGGCAAACCCAACGCCAAAGGCCTCGATTACTACAAACGCGTCATCGACGAACTTCGCAACAACGGCATCGACCCCTACGTCACCCTCTTCCATTGGGATCTCCCCGCGTCGCTTCCGCATGGCTGGCAATCGCGCAGCACTTCAAAAGCCTTTGCCGATTACGCCGGCTACATTGGTCGTGAACTATCCGATCGAGTCAATCATTTCTTCACCACCAACGAATTCGTCTGCTTCACCGATCTCAGCTACAAGGTCGGTCAGTTCGCGCCCGGCCTGAAACTCGATGCCGCTGGCGTCAATCAGGTTCGCCATCATGGCATCCTCGCCCACGGCCTCGCGGTCCAAGCCCTGCGTGCCAACGCGCGTGCCGGAACGCAAGTGGGCCTGGCCGAAAACGCCACCGTCTTTGCGCCCGTCATTGAAGAAAAGCAGCATGTCGAAGCTGCTTTAAAAGCTACCCGCCAAGGCAACGCGCCATTCCTTACCGCCGTGCTCGAAGGTCGCTACACCGACGAATATCTCGCGCGCGAAGGTGCCAACGCCCCTAAAGTCGAAGCGGACGACATGAAAATCATCAGCAGTCCGCTTGATTTCGTCGGACTCAATGTCTACACACCTGAATACGTCCGCGCCGATGATTCGCCCGCTGGCTACACGGTGGTTCCCCGCCAAGCGTCCTTCCCGCACATGCCCTCGCCCTGGCTGTTTGTGGGTCCCGAAGTCATTTACTGGGCCGTTCGCAATGTTTCCACGCTTTGGAAGCCCAAAGAAATATACATCACCGAAAACGGTTGCTCCGCTGACGACGTCGTTCGCCCCGATGGCCGCGTCAACGACACAGATCGCGTCATGTATCTCCGCAACCACCTCATGCACCTGCAGCGCGCCGCCGCCGAAGGGTATCCGGTGAAAGGTTACTTCTTGTGGAGCCTGTTAGACAACTACGAATGGGCCGACGGCTATAGCAAACGCTTTGGCATTCACTACGTCGATTACAAAACCCAAAAGCGTACACCCAAACTCAGTGCCGAATGGTTCAAAGCCACCATCGCTGGCAACTCGGTTGCTTAACCATGCCACAACTCACTGCTAAAACCGCTCTCATCGTCGGCGCCAGCCGCGGCATCGGCCTCGCCATTGCGAAAGAAATCGCCCGCTCCGGCGCACACACCATCCTCGCGTCACGCAACATTGAAGCGCTGCAAACCGAAGCCGCTGCCTTGGTCAAGGAAGGCCATCAAGCCTCAGCCTTGCAACTCGACGTCAGCGCTCCCGACTCAATCACCAATCTCCCCGACGTTGACATCATGGTCAACGTCACCGGCACCAACATCCGCAAGCGCTTCGAGCAATACACCAAAGAAGAGATCGATTACCTGTTGCAAACCAATCTCACCGGGCTCACCCAGCTCACTCAAAAAGTAGGAGCCCGCATGATCGAGCGCGCTGTCGGCGGCAAAATCGTCTTCATCGGCAGCCTCATGTCCATCCTCGGCCTGCCTTATCTCAGCGTATACGCTATGACGAAAAGCGCCCTCGCCGGACTCACCCGCGTCCTCGCCGCCGAATGGGGCCGTCACAATATTCAGGTCAATTGCATTGCCCCGGGCTTCATACTCACCGATCTCAACCGTCAAATGTGGCAAAATCCGGAATTGAAAAATTGGTTAGCCGGCGCGCAAGCCAACCCCCGCATGGGCACGCCCGAAGACATCGCCCCCATGGCCGCGTTCCTCTGTGGCCCCGGCGCCGATTACATCACCGGTCAAGTCATTGCCATCGATGGTGGCTACTCAACCACCGCCAATTGGCCCTTTCAAGGGTAAATCTCAGTAATCGATACCTTTCCAAAAATTCGGAGTCGGCACATATTCGAAGCGATTCGGATCCGACTTTACTAACGCATCCGCAGTATCGTTCCAAAACGTCCCATGCGCGTTGTAATAGTTATCTTGAATTACCGTTTGGTCGAGTAAGTAGTTACTGAACCCTTGGCTTGCTTTATCTTGCGCATCCCATCTCGCCTCTACGCTGCGGTTGTGGGCGTCGAACGCCGCATGCGAATCCGCCGCCTGTTGCGCCGCACGCCGGCCAATTTCATGAATTGCATCAATCGTAGGCTTGGCAATGGCCGCCGCTTCCGCACTTACTTTCGCCTGATCCACCCAAAAACTTTGCAACAGCGCCATCATGGTCGGCCGTTCCTTGTCTGCGCGATCTACCGGCACCACCGTCTGATTGATGTACGCCATGTAAGTGCCAGCCGGCCCCACCGGTCCTAAGCAGAACACTGTGTTAATCGCGCCAGATCCATTGCGATCGGGAAAGTTAGTGCGCCCCATCAGGTAGGTGCAGTTGGCCCGCCCGGCAGAAGGCACTCGCTGCTGGGACGTAATCTCAATCGTTCCTGGCTGCGCGCCTTTACTGATACGCCATTGATTCACCAGATCCACAAACGTCTTCCCTAGATCGCCGCCGTAGGGATAATAAATCGCATGCGCATAGCTTGTATTGCGCCCCGCCGCGCTCTGCGCAAATCGCATCGTCTGCTGAACGCGCGGATCTCTTGAGTTCATCGCCAAAATCGCGAACCCTAAGAACGCCGCCTCATTGTTCGGCCCCTTCGCAAATAACGTCCCGCCGCCGTTCCCTGGCAACATCTCCCAACCCGGCGGCAGACTCGCACCGGCCGAACGATCCGGTGTCACAACCGGATGCAACCCCGCCGCGGCAGCAGATGGCATTGAGCCAGCGGCCAGTGCTGTCCCCGCCGGATGCCACGCACCAAAGAGTGTTTTCAACATCGGATTGATCGTCGTTCGCAATCTCGGTCCTTCATCGCTCACAACCGCCGCTTCCACCCGGTCGTTCGCCACTTTGCTCGCGATGATAAGTCCCGCAATCTGTCCATTTCCTTGCGTCTTCTTCGTCAGCGTGAAGTACACCGCCATCGAACTACTACCCTTCACCCGAAACGGCTTGCCAACTTGGGGCTTATCGCCATATCTGGTGTGCATCGAGCGCAAGATCGTCCCCATCGCCCCCGCCTCGCTCGTTTGCCCATCCACGGGTCCGTAAACAATCAGGCCACCCCCTGGATTGTTAATCGTCTTGAGCGGCGTTTGTGCCACACACAGCGTCACCAAGGTCAAAAATGGCACAGCAATCCCCAAAAATCTCTTTTGCATTGCGGAACGTCCCCCTCTATCTGCTAATGTAATCTATCTCACACAAAAGGGCCACGGTTTAAAAGATGGACACGAGTCGCAGACGATTTCTTTCGGCTACCAGCGCTTCCGCCCTATCCACGTTCGCCCTCGCCGCCAGCGACAACAACGATCCACTTGGCGTTCGCAAAGATTTTCCCGCCGCGCGCGATTACACTTTCCTCAACACCGCCTACATCGGCCTCACACCCCAGCCCGTCGCCGACGCTGCCCGTGATTGGATCGACGCGCGCGCCCGTCACACCTACACCGTCGGCCAGATGGAAGCCAAAAAACGCGAAGCCCGCACCCTCTTCGCCGAAATGGTCGGTGCCCATCCCGACGAAATCGCTTTCCTTTTTTCTACCTCCGAAGGTGAAAACGTCGTCGTCAATTCTCTCGACTTCAAACCGGGCGACAACGTCGTCATCGACGATCTCGTCTATCCGTCCACCACCGTCATCTATCGACGCCTTCAAGAAACGCACGGAGTCGAAATGCGCATTGTGAAAAATCGTGACGGCGCTACCACGGTTGAAGACTTCGCCAAACTTGTCGACAACCGCACCCGCATCATCTCCGTCGCTTGGATCTCCAACACCAGCGGCCACCTACACGACATCAAAGGGCTCGCTGATCTAGCCCATGCTCACGGCGCTTATCTTTACGCCGACGCTGCCCAGTTCATCGGCACCGCTCCCGTTGACGTCCATGCTCTCGGTATTGATTTCTTCACCACCGGCGCCTATAAATGGCTCATGGCTGGTTTCGGCATCGCGCCCTTCTACGTACGCCGCGAACTGCTCGATCGCATTACAGCGCCGAACGTGGGCTGGATGGTAGAAAAAACTCTTCCCGATTACCACTATCAGCCTTATCGCAATGCCCGCAAGTTCGAGTTCTCGTCGCCCGCTTACGGGCAGTTTTACGACTTCGCCGCCGCTCTTACTTACCTGAAAGGCATAGGGTTAGATAAGATCGAAGCGCAATCCGTGGGCCTCGCGCAACAGTTGCGCCGAGGTCTGGCCGACCGTGGCTTCCGTCTCTTCACGCCGGAATCGAACCGCTCACCAATTGTGACCTTCTACGTCAAAAAGTCGCAAAAGGACGTGCAGGCGATCCTCGACGCCGAACAGATAAAAGTCAGTCTCCATGACGAAGAGGGCGTGAGAATCCGTGTCGCCCCGGCCTTCTTCAACAACTCGTCAGAAGTCAAACGCTTCCTCACCGCTTCCGAAAAACTGAGCTAGTGCTCATCCGCCCCGCTGTGGCGCGGACACTCGTGGCTCCGGCGTCGAGAGCTGCATCGCAGCTCATACTTGTACCGAGACTAGTCTCGACGCTCTTCCCGCCTTACTAGCTAAGCCTTCGAGCTCAATAACATTTTCTTCAAAAACTCAAGCTGCCCCAAGTGATAAGAATTATGCGACGCCAGCGTCAGCGCCTCCCTCAACAAACTCTGCCCTAGTCCGCCTTCAATGGCTTTATACAGATTCAGTTCTAAATTCTCAACTAACCCGTCCATCGCCTTCGCTTCTCTTTTGAATGCCGCCACACTCGCCTTCCAGGCCTTCTCATCAACCGGCTTATCTTTCTCAGGCCAATAGCCTTCCGGCCATTTCGGCGACTGATATTTGGGATTCCGCGAGAACTCCAAAATGTCATGCTGAGCAATCCGCATGTGCTCAAGCAGCTCCCAAGCCGTGTGCGGCACACCTTTGGGCCGCTTGCCCGCTAGCGCAAACGGAAAGCCCTTGATCACCGCCTCGAACGTGATGTGCGATTGCTCGCCGCGCATCGTGGTCACCAACTGTTCACGCAAAACCGCATTTTGAGAAGTACTCATGTTTGTTAAACCCTTCCCGCCGCTGACGACGACACCGCCGCTAACTCCCTTTCCCCAGCCATCTCTCGCACAATCTCCGCCACGCGCCGATAAGAGTCCAATCGGTCCACGTGCTCATATGTGTCTGTCACAACAATCACTTCATCCGCGCCCGTCTGTTGCACCAGCCGCTCCAGACCCGCACGCACAGTCGCCGGCGACCCCACAATCGCTTCGCGCAACTTGCTCTCCACCGCTCGCTGCTCTAGCGGATTCCAAAGCCCGTCCATTGAATCCACCGGCGGCGTCAATTCCACCGGCTGATTGCGGATCAGTCGAAGAAACCGCTGCTGCGCTGTCGTAAACAACCGCCTCGCCTTTGCGTCAGTCTCGGCCGCAATCACTTGCACAGCGACCATCAGATGCGGCTTTCGGAGCGTCTCACTCGGCTCAAACCCACCGCGGTAAAGCTGCGACGCAAGCGACAAATAATCAGGAGCAAAATGCGCCGCAAACGCAAAGGGCAATCCCCGCGCCGCCGCTAATTGCGCACTAAATTCGCTCGACCCCAATAAAGTAATAGGCACGTTACTCCCTTGCCCCGGAATCGCCCGCACTGCCTGCCCCGGCCTCCCAGGTCCCAGATAGCTTTGCAATTCATCTAACAGCATTGGAAAATCTTCGCCGCTCTGCTGTAAGTCTCGGCGCAAAGCGCGCATCGTGTGAAAATCTCCGCCCGGCGCACGGCCCAATCCCAAATCAATCCGCTCGGGATAAAGCGCCGCCAGCGTCCCAAACTCTTCCGCCACCACCAGCGGCGCATGGTTCGGCAGCATCACGCCGCCACTACCTACGCGAATCGTCTTCGTCGCTCCCGCCACATGCCCAATCAACACCGGCGTCGCCGAGCAGGCCAGCCCCGGGATCGAATGGTGCTCCGCCATCCAAAATCGCCGGTAACCAAACCGCTCCACATGCTGCGCCAAATCCACCGACCGCGCCACCGCCGAACCGACGCTCTCGTCCGTCCGCATGCCCACTAGGTCTAATACAGATACCGTTAAGTGTTCACTCATAGCTGCTTATTTAGATGATTCAAGGGGAAGAAAGGCTCAATTGACATTCAGCGGCTACGTCTTCGTTGCGCCGCCGACAAAGCCCCCAATCAATCACCGTTGCGTGCTTAGGCACTACCCATCTTTCGAATTCATTCTCTTCAGGTAGAATCCCTACTGATATACTCTTTCGTAACTCTCCATGCGCAAGAAAAAAACTGCCAACGGCCAAGTCGAAATCCTACAAGGCACACTCGATATGCTTATTCTTCAGGCCATCGCACCAGGGCCTGCCCACGGGCACACCATCGCCCACGTCATCGAGCACCGCTCAGACGAAACCCTACTGGTGGAGCACGGTTCTCTCTATCCGGCACTGCAAAGACTCGAAACCCGCGGCTGGATCGCTTCCTTTTGGGGCACGTCTGAAAACAACCGAAAGGCCAGGTATTACCGCCTCACCGCCGCAGGACGCAAACAATTGAGCGTAGAGATGAGTCGCTGGGAACTGGTCGTTCGAGCTGTGAACCGTGTACTCAGGCCGCCCGTAGTAGAGGAGTAAACACCAATGAGATGGTTGCCAATCCTCCGTCGCAGCAATTGGGACAGCATCCGCGCCCGCGAGATAGAAAACTATCTCGAATTGGAGACCGCTGACAATATAGCGCGCGGCATGACGCCCGACCAGGCAGCCGCCTCCGCTCGACGCAAGTTGGGAAACACCACTTTGATCCGCGAGGAGATTTACCACATGAATTCCATCTCATGGCTAGAGAGCATTGGTCAAGACATCCGTTACGGAGCACGCCTGCTCATCTTAAATCCCGGCTTCGCTTTGGTCGGAATTCTCTCTTTAGCGCTCGGCATCGGCGCCAACACCGCCATCTTTCAACTCCTCAACGCCGTTCGGTTGCGCAGCCTGCCCGTCGCCAACCCGCAAGAACTGGCGGAGGTCAAGATCGTGGGCGGCAACAACGGCCTGGGCACCAACGACGACTACGGCGAACTCACACAGCCCATTTGGGAGGAACTGCGCCGCAACCATCCTGTCTTTTCAAGTGCCTTCGCCTGGCGCATGAACTCAGAGTTTGTCGGCAAAGGCAGCACCCGGGAACTGGTGAATTCCCTCTATGTAACGGGCGACGCGTTCACCACGCTGGGAATCCAGCCGTCGCAGGGTCGATTGATCACGCCCAATGACGACCAGACCTGCCCTGGGACCGTCGCGGCCGTTAGCTATCCGTATTGGCAAGCGAAGTTAGGTGGCCGGCCCACCGATGGCAATACAAAGTTATGGGTTGACAATCACTGGGTGCAAATTGTCGGAGTGACGCCCCCGTCGTTTTTCGGTTTAATCGTCGGACAGAGCTTCGACATTGTTCAGCCTCTCTGTAAGCCGCGCGAGATGGCACGCAACGCATTCAATGTGGCTGTCGTCGGCCGGTTGCGGCCCGGCTGGACGCTCGCCAGCGCATCGGCCCAACTCGCCGCCATGAGCCCCGGCGTTATGGCGGCAACCGAGATCCTTGGTTACGATTCGAACACCGTCCAAACATACCGAAGATTTCGCTTGGGCGCATATCCAGCTTCGTCGGGCGTTAGCTATCTGCGCGATGCCTACGATTCCTCTCTGCAGATGTTATTGGGTATTACCGGCTTAGTGCTTCTCATCGCCTGTGCGAACTTGGCAAATCTGATGCTGGCACGCGCTAGCGCTCGAGCGCGCGAAATTGCCGTGCGCCTGGCATTGGGCGCGGCACGCACTCGGCTGCTTCGCCAGTTGTTGGTGGAAAGCACGCTGCTAGGCCTGCTGGGAGCGCTGCTGGGAGTCGCCCTTGCGAAATGGCTAAGCCAAGCGTTAATTTTGTCACTCGCCACCGAGATCGACAGCGTGAAGCTCTCCACGCCCATCGATTGGCGAGTGCTTCTCTTCACAGCCGCCTTAACCGTGCTCACGTGTGTGATCTTCGGGCTCGTTCCGTCGTTTCGAGCTTCGTGCATTGACCCGGTGGTGGCGATGAAGGCGGGCGCACGCGGCATCACCGCGAACCGTGAGCGCTTCTCCTTTCAGCGCGGCATGGTTGTCACGCAGATCGCAGTTTCTCTGATATTGCTTGTGGGCGCTGGTCTCTTCGTGCGGAGCTTTTATAACTTAATGACGTTTGATCCCGGCATGCGCGAGGCAGGCGTGGTGCACGGATTTCTGCGGGTGCCGAATTCGAATCTCTCGCCGGAACATCTCGAAGAATTCAAACGCGAGTTGCTTGACGAAGTCCGCTCAGTCCCCGGCGTTCAGACCGCCGCGGCAACCTCGTTCGTACCTCTGGTCGGCGGCTCGTGGGGCCATACCATCACCATTGGCAAAATCGAGGAGGGCCATTCGCGGTTCTCGTGGGTCAGCCCCGGCTATTTCGAAACCATGGAAATTCCGTTACAAAGCGGCAGAAATTTCACGCAGAACGATACCAGCGCTTCGCAACCCGTGGCGATTGTGAACCAAACATTCGTGCGGAATTTTTTGAAAGACCTAAACCCGTTAGGGCAAACCATACGCACGCACCCAGAGCCCAATTATCCAGCAACCATTTATCAGATCGTCGGCGTCATCCCGGATACGAAGTATAACGATCTACGCGGCGAGACTCCGCCCATGCTCTTCGCGCCCTATGCGCAGTTTCCCGACCAGCGTCCCTGGATGCACATGATGATTCACTCAACGCTGCCGCCGTCAATACTCGCGCAGTCAGTCAACCGTCGCATCGCGGCAAAACACCCTGCGGTGATTGCGGACTTTCGCGGATTTGAGCAACAGATTCATGACGGTCTCGTGCGGGAAAGGCTGATGGCCTTGCTCTCGGGTTTTTTTGGACTTCTCGCCGCCGTGCTCGGCATGGTCGGCTTGTATGGAGTGATGTCATACATCATCGGTCAGCGGCGCAATGAAATTGGCATCCGGTTGGCGCTCGGGGCCAGCCGCGGTCAAGTCGTCGCCATGGTGATGCGGGAAGTGGGCGTATTGCTCGTAGTGGGAATTGCCATCGGTACGGTATTGGCCCTGCTGTTTAGCCGCTGGGCCAGCACCTTGCTCTTTGGCCTGACGCCTTCCGATCCGATTACCTTGTTGAGTGCCACAGCTCTGCTGGCATTGGTGGGCGTTGTCGCCGGATTCTTGCCGACCTTGAGCGGTTCGCGCGTCGACGCCATGACAGCGCTCCGCTGCGAATGATCCCTGCCATCCCTCATTGCCACGCCAGCGGATCATCCACCGCAGTTCCAGCAAGGACGCTTGCCCGCGGGCCACAACAGGCCAGCACTTATCATTCCGCGAACTGCATAGTAATTCTTAGTCACAAAACTTCAAAGAATCTTCGATCCCCGCATCGTTATCATCCTCAACGACTTACTGGCTTTCCTCAATTCCAATCCATTCCCTTCCTGAAGACGTGCGCCTACGCTGAGATCGGAAAGGACCTTCATCAACGATGCAAATCAAGCTTGACCAGCGCGCCCACTGCCTTCACACCGCATCCGTTGCTCGTCCAATTCAGTCCACTCGAATTTTCCGGGATGGCCGAGCATGACCCTCGCCTTTTCTTCGCTTCCGCTCGCCAAAATTCGCCGTCTCTTCGTCTCGCCCGTTCAACAACGCTGTCCAGTACCGTCGTACTGCCCCATACGCACGTCAGTACCCACAAAAGGCGAAACAAAAGCGAATCAATAGCTTACAAGGGAATTCCTATCAAATTTCTCTTGCAATTTCAGCCGACTACATGTGACTATCAGTTTGTGGTCTAAATTGGACCAAATTGGATTGCAGTGGAAGAAAACGGCCAAATCGTCCCCGCTGGCGCCCCTAACGGCGTCTTCGCCGTAACTGTCGACGAAAAAGGCCGCCTCAAACTTCCCGCGTCCATGCTCGCGTATTTGGAAAGTTTTAAAGAAGAAAGAAAAGTGTTCATCACCACGTTCGACGAATCCGAAGCTCGAATATACCCTATTTCGATCTGGCGCGAAACGGCGAAGAAGCTCCAGGAGCCGGGTGATGACTTTGAAGCGTTAGATGCGTTGGCGCGCATTGCCGATCATTACGGCAAAGACGTGGATGTGGATGCGCAAGGTCGTCTCACCTTGCCCGACACGTTGCGCAAGACGTTGAGTTTGGAAAAAGACGAAGTGCGGATGCGCTGTTTTCAAAACCGCATCAACATTTTGAGCAGTGCGGAATACGAAACACGTTTCGCCGCGGCCAAGAACGGTTTGGCCGACAAGATAAAAGTTTTGCAAAGGAACGCGCTGTGATCGCGGCACTGAAACCGTATGCAACAAGCTGCGAACGACCGCGAACCGCCGCGCCACTATTCAGTTCTTCTCAAAGAATCGCTCGAGTATCTCGCGATTCGGCCGGAAGGGTTGTACTCGGATGTGACGGCTGGACTTGGGGGTCATACCGCAGCTATCGCTCAGCGGCTTTCGTCGGGTTTGGTTTTTGCGTGCGACCGGGATGCCGAGTCGCTGGAAATGGCACGCGCGAATACGGCTCAATGGGCCGAACGCATTCGTTATTTTCATGGAGCTTTTTCGATGTGGCCGCAGGCTCTCGAAAGCTTTGGGGTTTCCAAGGTGGATGGTGTGCTCGCTGACCTGGGTGTCAGCCGCTATCAGTTCACCGCAGCAGAAAGAGGATTTTCGATTATGGCAGACGGGCCCTTGGATATGCGCATGGATCGCAGTCAGGGTCCGTCAGCCGCCGATTTTGTAAATGAACTGCCTGAAAAGGCACTCGCCGATCTTATCTATGAGTACGGCGAAGAAAGGAGGTCGCGAAGAATCTCCAGAGCAATCGTTCGCGCGCGGCCCATACACACCACTGGCCGTTTGGCTCAAGTGGTTGAGCAAGCCGTGCCGCGAACGGGGAGAATCCACCCGGCCACTCAAACGTTCATGGCGTTGCGGCTGAAGGTGAATGAAGAATTTGAAGAGCTTGAGGCGTTGCTTCGCTCTGTGCCGGAACATTTAAATTCCGGCGGCCGTTTTGTAGTGCTCACTTTTATGTCTTTGGAAGATCGTAAGGTGAAGCGAGCTTTTCAAGCGCTCGCTGCCTCTGGGCAGGCAAAGATTTTGACCAAACATGTGGTCCCGCCCAGTGATGAAGAAATTGCCGAGAATCCGCCCTCGCGCAGCGCTAAATTGCGCGCCCTGGAGTGGATCGCCTGAGAGGCGCGTCGTTTCCGAGCCGCGCGCGTCAGCAAGCGGTCGTGTTCGTTGTTTCCGAGCCGCGCGCGTAAGCAAGCGGTTGCCTTAGTTAGTGATTAGTTTTAGAAGGGACAAATTGATATGTCTTCCATTGCTACATTTGTAAATCGTTTCGTCGGAGTAAGAGAGCTCGCAGAGGCTCCCTCCGCCGCTTGGACACGCAGTGACGCTCCCCGTCTGCGTCCGCTCGCCAACGAAGATGTCTATCTTTTCGTAAAGCGCATTGATAACAGTCCGGTCATCCGCGCCAGCGATCCCGTCGCCCAGGCCGCGCGCAGCAAAAGCATGGCTACCGGCTTTGCCGCCGCTGTCCTTGTCATCGCGGGCCTCGTACCCACCGCCTATAACGTCACCGCCGGCTTCACGCTCCAGCAGCTGCGCTCTGAACAGGTACAACTGCAGCGTCAGCGCGCCATTCTGGAAACCCAGGAAGCACAACTGGTCAGTCCCGATCACCTGCGCCAACTTGCGAAAAATCTCAAGATGACCGAACCCGAGCCCCAGCAAGTGCAAACGCTCGGTGGCACCTCGCGCCTTGATTCGCCTGCCGAGGCGCGCATCACTCTACCGTTTTCTTCCGCCGCCAGCGTTCGCTAACTTCACTCGCCCGCCCTGGAGCTTCGCCCGTCCCTGCGAACTCCTGTGCGGATGAGTGGAACCAATCTTCACGATGAAACAGCTATGGAAATACCACCGCTCTCAAGTCTAACTAAGACGCAAGAACGCGCGTTATTCGCAGGGCTCATCCTTCTGGGGTGGGCCCTCGTTGTTCTGGCGCGTTCGTTTACGCTGCAGGTCTTAGAGCACGATTCGCTCTCGCAAAAAGCGCGTCATCAGCAAGAGCATTTGGAAACTATCGATGCGCCGCGCGGCACCATCTATGACCGCAACGGCGCCATTCTGGCCATTAGCTCTAACTCGCACATGGCGGTGGTCAATCCGAAGCGCATCCCCAAAGACAGAGCGGAGCTGGCCGCGGCTATGCTCGCGGGCATTCTCCAACAAGATGCCGCCCAGTTGCAAGCCAGTTTTGAAAAGGCGTCCGCTTCCCGCAATCGCGGCGGCTATCTCGTGGTCAATGATCACCTCTCCGACGAACAAGCCGCCAGTCTCGAGGCCATGCATCTCGATTGGCTCGAGATTCGCCAGTCCAGCATTAGAACCTATCCGAACAACGATGTCGCCGCCCACGTCATTGGCAACGTCGATTGGCAAGGCAAAGGCATCGCCGGCATTGAACGTAAGCTCAACAAAGACCTCTCTGGCATTCCCGGCGAGCGTCGTGCTGAACGCGATGGCAAAGAAGTCGCCTACGATAGCGAAATCGTCAAGCCCCCCGTCATGGGCAAGAGCGTCGGCCTCACCATCGATCGCGAACTTCAGTTCATCGCCAAAGAAGCCATTAAGCAAGCCGTCAAAGAGAACGGTGCCGATTACGCCAGCGTCGTCGCCATGAACCCTCGCACCGGCGAAGTGCTCGCGCTTGAAAACTATCCCACCTACGATCCCAACGTGCGCCTCATGGCCGGCGAGAAAGATCTCGGCCGCCGCAATCTTGCCGTCGGTACACCGTTTGAACCCGGCTCAGTCTTCAAGATCGTTACTCTCTCAGCCGCGCTAGAAACCACTAAGCTGCGCCCCGATTCGCTCATCGATTGTGAAAACGGCGTCATGCACTTGTTCACCCGCGTCATTCACGATTCGCATAAGAGCGGCGTCCTCTCCATGGAAGACGTCCTCGCGCGCTCCAGTAACATCGGCGCCATCAAGATCGGCATGCTGGTGGGCAACGAAAATCTTTATAACTACATCCGCCGCTTCGGTTTTGGCCAACGCACTGGTATTGAGTTGCCCGGTGAAGCGCCTGGCATCGTGCGCTCTCTGAAGCACTGGCAGCCGACCACCATCGGCTCCATTCCCATGGGCCACGAAATCGGCGTCACTTCTCTACAACTCGCTCAAATGGGCAGTGTCATTGCCAACGGCGGCTTTCTTGTGGCTCCGCACCTAGTCGCTTGGGAACAAGAACCCGATGGCCCTCGCACCGCGCCCAGTCGTCCGCCGGCCGTCCAAGTCTTACAGCCGGAAACAGTAATGACCATGCGCTCTATGATGCGCCGCGTGGTCACAGACGAGCATGGCACCGGCCACCATTTACACGTCATCGGTTACTCGCTCGCTGGCAAAACTGGCACTGCCCAGATCTACGATTACGAACACAAAGTCTATACCCATCGCTATAACGCTTCTTTCCTCGGCTTCGCCCCGGCTAACAATCCGGCCATTGTTATTGTGGTCACGGTAAGTGGTACCTCAGGCTCCGCCGGCTTCGGTGGCTCCGCAGCTGGTCCCGCCTTCGTCAAGCTCATGCAATCTTCCTTGAACCGCCTCGGCATAGTCCGTGACGTGCCTGAAGAGATCGACGAACTCATGGCGAAGAAGGCGCCCAAGACCAAAACAGTTGTTTCCGACGAAGATTCCGACGCCGATACCGTAGCCGAATTAACAACCCCTTTCAGCGCCGAAGAAATAAAGTTAGCTACCGACCAAGACGACGTTGTTGCTATAACTGACGGCACCGCCCCCAAAGCTCCAAACTTTGTAGGTAAAACTGTAAGAGACGTTATGCAGGAAGCAACAGCCACTGGAATTGAGGTCGACATGTTTGGCGATGGCCTGGCGCGCGCGCAAAACCCGCCCGCTGGCACACTTATGAACCCCGGCGAACACATCCGGGTGAGGTTTGAACGATGAACCTGTCTCAGGTTCTTTCAGGTATTACCCTGCTCCGCACGTCCGCCCCCCTCCCCTTGGTGGAAGTGCGCGGCATCGCCTACGACAGCCGCAAAGTCGAGCCCGGTTTCCTATTCTTTGCCTTCGCCGGAGCCAAGACCGACGGCGCGCAGTTCGCCGCCACCGCCTTACAGAAAGGCGCAGTCGCCGTTGTGGGAGATCGCCCCGTCCCTGGCGGCTTCTCTGGCCTTTGGTTGCAAGTCCCGCACGGCCGCGAAGCGCTTGCCCTCGCCGCGCGCAATTTTTACAACAAGCCCGATGAACGTCTAGCCGTTACTGCCATCACCGGCACCAATGGCAAAACCACCAGCAGCACGCTTGTTGACGCCATGCTCCGCGCCGCCGGCAAGACCACCGCACTCATCGGCACCATCGAATATCATCTGGCCGGCAAGGTTCTTCCCGCCGTCAACACAACACCCGAATCGCTTGATCTGTTCGCCATGTGCGCTGAACTCGAAAAGCTCGGCGGCACGCATGTCACGTTCGAAGCCTCCTCCCATGCGCTCGATCTTGGCCGTATCTTCGCCATGAACGTTCATACGGCGGGCTTCACTAATTTCACCCGCGACCATCTGGATTACCACCACACCATGGAAGCGTACTTCGCCGCTAAACAACTGCTGTTTAAACCGCGAAGCGGTCCTCCCCCCCGCTTCGCGGTGCTCAATGCCGATGACGAATGGGTCCGCAAGATCGAACTGGCGCCTGAAACCCACGCCTTCTGGTATAGCCTCAAGCAGGAACCACCTGCCGGTAACGGTTCAAAAACAACTTGGCTTCGTCCGGCCAATCTGGAGATGTCTTTCAGTGGCTTGCGCTTTACCGTCGTGGCGGGCGATCGCAAGTTCCCCGTTGAGTCCCAGTTGGTCGGCCACATCAACGCCTACAACATTCTGCTCGCTTGCGGCTGCGCCATCTCTCTCGGCCTTACCGACTTCCAAATCCAAAAGGGCCTGCACGACCTGCCGCGCGTTCCCGGCCGCTTTGAACGCGTCGAAGAAGGCCAACCCTTCATGGTCGTTGTGGATTACGCCCACACTGACGATGCTCTGCGCAACGTCATATCGGTAGCGCGCGCCATGAATCCCAAGCGCATCATCACCTTGTTCGGTTGCGGCGGCGATCGCGATCGCGCCAAGCGTCCGCTCATGGGCATGGCCGCTGCCGAACTTAGCGATTACGTTGTCCTCACCTCCGACAATCCACGCAGCGAAGATCCGCTCGCCATCATGAACGACGCCAGCGTGGGCATCGGCCGCTTCGACACGCCGAACCTCGCTGAACCCGACCGCGAACGCGCCATCAAAAAAGCGATCGAAATGGCCGAACCAGGCGACGTCGTCATTCTCGCCGGCAAGGGCCACGAAACCTATCAGATTCTCAAGGACGGCCCCATTCCGTTCGACGACCGTGAAGTGGCTCGCCGTGTCCTGCGCGGCTTCGGTTACAACCGTAAGAAGAACGGATTAGCCTGAGCCATGCAGCTTTCACTCGCGCAGGTCCAGGCCGCGACCGGAGCGCAGCTCTTAGGGACCGTCTCTGATCCCACAAACTTTTCAACCTGGTCTATTGATTCCCGCACTGTCACACCGGGCGATCTGTTCTTCGCCATCAAAGGCGAACGGCTCGATGGCCATGCGTTCGTCAACGGCGTCCTAGCCCAAGGCGCGGCCGCAGCGGTTGTTAGCGAACCCATTGCCGATGCTAAGGGCCCGCTTCTTTTAGTGAACGATACTCTGAAAGCCCTGCAGTCATTGGCTCATCAAGCTCGGCGTGATTGGGCCAAGCCGATTGTCGCGGTCACAGGCAGCGCCGGTAAAACCAGCACCAAAGACATCATCGCCGCCCTATTGGCCGTTCGTTATAAGGTTGGCAAAACCGTCGGCAACTTCAACAACCACATCGGTCTGCCGCTTTCCATCCTGCGCCTTCCGCAAGATTCCGACGTTGCTGTCCTCGAAATGGGCATGAACCACGCTGGCGAGATTCGCGATCTCGTGCACATCGCCGAACCCAATCACGGCGTTGTCACCAATGTCGGCTACGCCCACGTCGAAAACTTCTCATCCATCGAAGGCGTCGCCGCTGCCAAACGCGAACTCATCGAAGGCTTGCCGCCCGAAGGCGTCGCCATCCTGAACGCCGACGATCCGCTGGTCGCCGCCTTCGCCAAAAGCCATAAAGGCCGGACGATCACTTACGGCTTCTCCCCTAACGCCGACATCCGCGCTGATGACGAAAGCTTCACTGTCCAAGGCATTCAATTTCACACCACGCTTTCCGGCCGCCACAGCATTTCGAACATCCTGGCCGGCATCGCCGTCGCCAGCGTCTTTGGCATTCAGCCTAACGAACTCGTCTCCGCCATCGCCGCACTCACCCCCGGCAAAATGCGTGGTGAGAGAAAAGTCTGGCGCGGCGCCACTGTTCTGAATGATTCTTACAATTCCAATCCCGAAGCCGCCCGCAACATGCTCGACGTCCTTCGCTCCGAACCCGCCAGCCGCCGCATTGCCGTCCTGGGTGAAATGCGCGAATTAGGACAAATGTCTGAACAGTTACATCGTCAGCTAGGTGAATACGCCGTAAAATCGGGCATTGATGTCGTCATCGGCATCCATGGCGCAGCCCAGTTCATCGTTGAAAGCGCCCAAAAAGCAGCCTCAGCCATGTTTTTTGACACGCCAGAGTCCGCCGGCGATTTTCTCAAGGACTTCGCCAAACCCGGTGATGCCATCTTATTTAAAGGTTCGCGCGGAACTCAAGTCGAAACCGCGTTGGCCAGAATGGAGTCCTAATCGCACATGCTCTACTGGCTTCTGTTTCAGGTTCTGCGTAAGTACATCCCGGTTTTTCGCATCTTCGGCTACATCACCGTCCGCACCGCGCTGGCTAGCCTCACCGCGCTGGCCATCGGCCTCCTCTGCGGCCCTTGGTTCATCAACAAGCTGCGCGAAATGAGTTTCGGCCAGAATATCCGCGAAGAGGGTCCGCAATCGCATCGCAAAAAAGCCGGCACACCCACCATGGGCGGCTTGCTCATCGTCGCCTCCATTGTGATTCCCACCTTGCTCTGGGCGGATTTGCGCAATCCATTTATCTGGCTCGCTCTGCTCGGTCTAGTGGGCTTTGGCGTGATCGGCTTTTTCGACGATTGGGCCAAAATCACCAAGAAACGTAATCTGGGTCTCACCTCTTGGCAAAAGTTTTGGGCGCAAGTCGTCGTCGCCATGCTCATCAGTTTCTGCTTGTTGGTGCTCCATTCGCATCAGTCTTATTCCACAGCCATCAATGTCCCGTTCTTCAAACAATTCAAACCGGACCTGCTCATCGAAGGCTGGACCAAGAACTTCTGGACCTATCCCCTCGCCTTTGTGTTCTTCTACGGCTTCATCGTCTTCATCATGGTGGGCTCTTCCAACGCCGTAAACCTGACCGACGGTCTCGACGGTCTCGCCATCGGCCTGATGGTTATTTCGTCCGGCGCTATGACAATTTTGACTTATATTTCGAGCCACGCCGCTTTTTCGCAATACCTAGGCTTGGCCCGTTTGCAGCGCTCGCAGGAACTTACTATTTTTTGCGCCTCCATGGTCGGGGCCAGTTTAGCGTTTCTCTGGTATAACTGTCACCCCGCCGAGGTTTTTATGGGAGACGTCGGTTCTCTCTCCCTCGGCGGCGCGCTAGGCATCGTCGCCGTGCTCATCAAACAGGAAGTGCTGCTCGTCTTCATCGGCGGCGTCTATGTAATTGAAGCGCTCTCCGTCATTTTGCAAGTGGGCAGTTACAAACTGCGCAACGGTAAACGAATTTTCAAGATGGCGCCCATCCACCACCACTTCGAAGCACTCGGTTGGTCTGAATCGAAAGTAATTGTGCGTTTCTGGATTGTCGGTTTAGTGATGGCCCTTTTTGCGCTCACTACTTTGAAGTTGAGGTAATAAACCCTGCCAACAAGATTCGCCGGTCAAGACATCCTCGTTATCGGAACTAAGCGCTCTGGGCTGGCTGCGATCGATCTTTTGCTCAAATACGGGGCCAAAGTGCGCGCTATGGATTCGTCTCCCTTGACGGTCGAAGAGTACGCCCATTTCAGGCATCTGCATGTTCCTGTTGTGCCCCAAGAAGACGCCTACATTGGCGCGGCCACGATGATCGTGCTTTCCCCTGCCGTCCCGTACGATCTGCCCATGCTCGTCGCCGCTCGCGAACGTGGCATTCCCACTATCGGCGAAGTAGAGCTTTCGTCTTTTTTTCTAAAAGGTCCGGTGCTGGGCATCACTGGTTCGAACGGCAAAACTACCACCACCGCCCTCACCGGTCACGTTTTGCAACACGCCGGCATCAAGTGCCAGGTGGGCGGCAACATTGGTACCGCCGTCACATCGCTCATTGAATCGTCCGACTCGCATCACTGGAACGTCCTGGAATTATCGAGTTTTCAGCTCGAATCCATCAGCAATTTCCGCGCCCAAGTCGCCGCGATTCTGAACGTCACACCCGATCATCTAGACCGTCATCACACCTTCGAGATCTACGCCGCCGCCAAAGCGCGCTTGCTTGAAACCCAGCAGGAAAGCGATTCCGCGGTTTTGAATTATGACGACGCCACCTGCCGCGCCTTCGCCGGCCGCACCAAAGGCAAAGTAATTTGGTTCAGCGCTACCCAACTCGTGCCCAATGGTGTCTGGCTCAACGGCGATCAACTCATCTGGGATCAAGCACCTTTCATGCAGCGCGCCCAAATCAAGTTGCGCGGCTTGCACAACGTGGAGAATGTGATGGCCGCGGCCGCACTGGCGCATTTGGCCGGCGCTCCACTCACCGCCATCGGCCCCGCGGTTGCGGCATTCCCCGGCGTCGAACATCGCATCGAATTCGTACGCATATTGGACGGCGTGGAATACTTCAACGACTCAAAAGCTACCAACGTCGATGCAACGCTAAAGGCCGTCGACGCCTTCCCGCAAGGCCTCTGGATCATCCTCGGCGGCAAAGACAAAGGCAGCGATTATTCTCCCTTGCGCGATCCGTTGCACCAGCGTGCCAAAGGCGTTCTTCTAATCGGCGCTGAACCGCCATACGCTTACGCTGCCGCCCCTATCATCCGCAAAGCACTCGACGGCGCCGTACCCTTAATCGATTGCGGCGACATGCAAGGCGCTGTTGCATACGCCCGCGCCCATGCCACACCGGGCGACACGGTTCTGCTCTCGCCCGCTTGCGCCAGTTTCGACCAATTCAATAACTACGAAGAGCGCGGAAAACACTTTAAACATTTAGTGACACAATTGTTGTAAGCAAAAAATGGCCCAAAGACTAAAAACCGACTGGATTCTGTTTCTCGCGGTCCTCACCATGGTCTGCTTCGGCTTGGTGATGGTCTACAGCTCCTCGTCTAGCGTGGCTGTTTTGAAATATCACTTTGACAGCACTCACTTCTTTGTGCGTCAGCTCGGCTGGGCGGTTGTCTCGTTCCTAATCCTTCTCTATTGCATGAAGCGCGATTACCGGCGCTGGAATGCGCCTAAATACGCGTTCACCGCTCTCGGCGTCGTGGTGCTGCTTTTGCTTGTTGTCTATGTCACCGATAGCGGCAGCCATCGCTGGCTGCGCGGCGGTCCGCTTTCGCTGCAGCCTTCTGAGTTGGCCAAGCCCGCTCTGTCGTTATTCTTGGCTTTCTTTCTTTGCCGCCGTATGGGCGCCGTGAATGACCGCACCACTCTTGCGCCCATCGCTATTTCTATTTCGGCCATGGCGCTCTTCGTGGCCGTCGCCGATCTCGGCACCGCCATCGTCTTGGTGCTCACCACCTTCATCGTCATCTTCGTTGCCGGCGTCAATCTGCGCTATCTGGCAATATGCGCGGCACTCGGTTTGGTTCTCATTGTCGCCTTCGTCGCCATGAAGCCCTACCGCCTTTCCCGCGTCATCGATTTCGTTGACAAGAATCACTCCATCCTCAACAAGGTCGATCCGGGCGGCCACATCCTTGCCTATGCCCACAAAACCGCTTCCACCAGCGACCCTGGCTATCAACAAATGCAGGCGCGTCTCGCCCTTGGCTCCGGTGGATTTTTCGGCGCGGGTTTGATGGCCAGCAAGCAAAAGATGCTCTACCTTCCGGAAGCGTTTACCGATTTCATCTACGCCATTGTCGGTGAGGAGACCGGCTTCATCGGCGCCACCGCGCTGTTGGCGGGGTTCATCGTCATCCTGTGGCGCGGACTGCGCGTCTCGTTGCGCGCCAACGATCACTTCGGCCGCTATTTGGCTCTAAGCGTCACCGTTTGTGTAGTAGTGCAGGCGCTCATCAACATCAGCGTAGTGCTGGATTTGATCCCCAACAAAGGTATACCCTTGCCCTTTATCAGCAACGGCGGCAGCTCTTTGCTGAGTACATTACTGATGATGGGAATGCTGCTGAGTGTAAGCGAGAATACCCCCTAACATGCTGCATTCCTTCGTTTTGACTGGCGGCGGCACCGGCGGGCATGTCTTCCCCGCCCTCGCTGTAGCGCGAGTTCTCCAGTCACGAAATCACAAGTTGCTGTTCATCGGCACGCAAGAAGGCATGGAATCGCGCCTCGTGCCCGACGCCGGTTTCGATATTCAATTCGTAACCATCGGCGGCTTGAATCGCGTCGGCATAAGCAAGCAAATCCGCACTATGTTGCAACTGCCCGCGGCGATCGCCGCAGCTGCCAGTCTGTTGCGAAAGTTCCACGCCGAAGCCGTTTTCAGCATGGGCGGCTTCGTCTCAGGCCCCGTCATGCTCGCCGCCGCTCTAGCCGGTATCCCGCTGGTGGTGATGGAGCCGAATTCCGTTCCCGGCTTTGCCAACCGCAAGATGGCAAACCGTGTGTATCGCGCGCTGCTTGGCTTTGAAAACACCCGGCGCTGGTTTCCGGCCGACCGCGCCGAAGTTACAGGCCTGCCCGTCCGACCGGAATTTTTTACCCTTCAACACAAGCCGAGCGATCATTTCACAATCTTGATAACAGGTGGCAGCCGCGGCGCTCGCACCTTGAACCGCGCTTCCCGCGAAAGCTGGCCGTATTTCCGCTCCAGCCAAATGTCAGTCCGCATTGTCCACCAAACCGGCACCGCTGAGCACGAAGCCCTGGCCCGTGAGTTCGCCTTCGCCGGCGTCAATGGCGAAGTGGTGCCCTTCATCAAAGACATGGCCGCCGCTTTTGCAGACGCAGATATCGTAGTAGGCCGCGCCGGTGCCGGAGGCGTGAACGAAATCGCCGCGGCCGGAATGGCGTCCATCTTAGTGCCGCTGCCCTTTGCCGCCGACGATCACCAGAAAGAAAACGCGAAAACGTTAGTAGACGCAGCCGCCGCGCGCATGATTTTAGACTCCGATATGAGCGGCGAACGCCTGTTTCGCGAAGTGGAAGACTTACGCAGCAAGCCAGATTCGCTTGCAGGTATGCGTCAAAAAGTACGTCAGTTTGCTAAACCCGGGGCAGCCGAGCGAGCCGCAATAGTACTGGAAGAAGCCGCCGAAAGCAAGCGGCGCTGAGAAAAAAGAGGTTTTTATTTGACACGCGACCATAAAGCCGAAACAATAGTGGCAAGTAATGTTTTTTAAGCCCCAACACGTCCACTTCGTTGGCATCGGGGGCATTGGGATGAGCGCGATCGCTGAAGTTCTGCTCACTCTCGGATACCAAGTCTCTGGGTCCGACGCCAAACTGAGTCCGATCACGGAACGGCTCAGCAAACTGGGCGCTACCGTCCAGGTGGGTCATCGCGCCGAAAATGTCGCCGGTGCCAAAGCCGTGGTTGTCACGTCCGCGCTAGACCCGGCCAATCCGGAAATGGCCGAGGCGCGCCGTCTGCAAATACCCGTCATTCCGCGCGGCGAGCTTTTGGCCGAACTCATGCGCTTGAAGTTTGGCATTGCCATCGCCGGCAGCCACGGCAAAACGACCACCACTTCAATGGTGGCGTCCATCTTAAACACCGCGAATCTCGATCCCACCGTCGTCGTAGGCGGGCGCGTCGCCGCCATGCAAGGTTCAAACGCACGCGTGGGCAAGAGCAGTTTCCTGGTTGTGGAATCGGACGAAAGCGATGGCTCGTTCCTCAAACTCGCGCCCATCCTCGCCGTAGTCACCAATATTGACCGCGAGCACTTGGACCATTACGCCTCGCTCGAAGAAATTCAAGCCGCCTTCACCGAATTCGTAAACAAGGTGCCCTTCTACGGCGCAGCCGTGTTGTGCATGGAAGACGCCAACATTCAGCAGATCTTCCCGAACATCCGCCGCCGCACCATCACCTATGGCCGTTCCGCGCAGGTTGATCTGGAAATTCTAAACATCAAGCTTGGTCCGAACAGCAGCGACTTTTCGCTGCGCCGTCACGGTTCCGAACTTGGCGATTTTCACTTGAATTCGCCGGGTCTGCACAACGTCTTGAACGCCACCGCTGCGGTTGGCGTCGGTCTGGAACTTGACATAACGGTGCCGCTTCTCAAAGAAGGCGTCGCCGCCTTCAGCGGTGTCGATCGCCGCTTCTCCGTGCGCGGCGTGGAGAAGGGCGTCACAGTTGTAGACGATTACGGCCACCATCCAACTGAAGTCAAAGCCACACTGGCCGCCGCGCGTTTGGGCCCTTACAAGAAGATTCACGTCCTCTTCCAGCCGCACCGCTTTTCGCGCACAAAATTCCTGATGGATGATTTTGCTGGCGCCTTCAATCAAGCCGACAGTCTCTTCTTGCTGGATATCTATGCCGCATCAGAAGCGTCTATTGAAGGCGTGAACGCCAAAGCGCTGGTGGAAAAAATCCGCTCCTTCGGCCATCGCGGTGCCAACTACGTTGCCAACATGGATGAAGGCATCGCCGCCATATCCGCAGCCGCCGCGCCGGGAGACTTAATCATCACCCTCGGTGCCGGCAGTGTTTCGCAAGCTGCGGAAAAGATTCTGGAAAGACTGCGGGGTGCCGCATAATTGGCGCGCCGCAAACCTATCATCGACCACGCCAACGCACGCCCCAGCCTGTTCGCAGGTATGCCGTGGGGCCGCTTGGCGTTTTGGCTGTTCGCCGGTATCGTTTTGATGATAGGAACGTTATTCACTTGGCATCTCACGGAAGAGTTTTTGATCAAAGACGACCGTTTCCGAGTTGCGGAAGCGGAAGAGTTGGCAGGCAAGAGTCCAAATCTGGTGGTGGAGGGAGTTCATTATGCGTCAGCTTCCCAAGTCCGTCATGTCTTCGCGCAAGACTTCGGGCGTAGCCTTTATCTGGTTCCGATTCAAGCCCGGCGGGAGCAACTGCTCTCGATCGATTGGGTGCAGGATGCGGCTGTTTCGAAGATATGGCCGGACACGCTGAGAGTGTCCATCCACGAGCGCGAGCCGGTCGCCTTTGTGCGCCTCTCGCAAACGCGCGGAGACGATGGCGTGGCGAAGCTGGCTTTGATCGACCGCTATGGCCATATTCTGCGTCCGCGCGTGGCCGCCAAGTTTACGCTGCCCGTCATTTCGGGCCTGCGCGAGACCGAATCGGTAGAAAGCCGGCGCGCCCGCGTGATGCGTGCCACCGCCCTGTTGAACGAGATTGGACCGCTCGGCGCGCAGGTTTCGGAAGTAGATGCCTCCGACCCGAACAATCTGATTGTGGCCGAGCATGTTGGCAATGAAGTGGTGAATTTGATGCTGGGAGAAGAAAACTACGCCGAGAGGCTACGCAACTTCTTGGCGAACTATAACGAGATCAAAGAGAAGCGTCCTGACGCCAAGACGCTTGATCTGCGGGTCGATGGCGTAATCACAGCGGTAGGGGATAAGAAATTTGGGCAGTAAAACCAAACTAGCCGTCGGTCTCGATCTGGGCAGCAGCAGCACGCGCGTTGTTATTTGCGCGTTGGAAGATTTCACCACGCGCTTTTTGGGCTTTGGCGAAGCTCCCGTTCAGGCATGGACCAAGGCACGTTTAGGAGACCAGGAAGCGCTCGCCGAAAGCGTACGTCTTGCTCTGCGCGAAGCAGAAAAGAAAGCGCAGGCGTCTCCCGATTCGGCTTTAATCGGCGTAGGCGGCTGCGTGGCCGGCGTCAACAGCCGCGGTGTTTATGAATTTGGCCGCCGCCGCGAAATCGAGCCGGAAGATTTAAAATACGCCGTGGAACTGGCCGCGCGCGTACGTTTAGAAGAGGACCGTGAGATTCTCCAGATCTGTCCGCAAGATTTCACGCTCGATGGCCGCGCCGGTTATCGCAATCCGAAGGGCATCCTGGGCGCACGTCTGGAAGCGAACATTCTAGTCGTCACCGTTTCGCTGCATGAGCATCAGGCAATCGTCTCCGCAGTGCATCGCTCGCATTTAGCCGTAGAAGAATCGGTGTTCGAAGGTGTCGCTGCAGCTTACGCCGCAGTGCTGCCGGAAGATCGCGCTCGCGGCGCAGCCATTGTCGATATTGGCGCGCAGTCAACGGAAGTAGTGATCTACGATGGCGACTCTTTGCTGCTCGCCACCAGCATTCCCATTGGCGCCGATCACTTCACGCGCGATGTGGCCCGGCTCTTTAAAGTGAACGTTGATTTTGCCGAAGGATTGAAGCGCGAGTTTGGTTCGGCGGTAGCGGAAACGACGCCTGAGAATAGACTAGTAGAGTTGCCCTCGGCCGATGGGCGTGGCGTGCGTGAGGCCAGCGGCCGGCATTTGAACGAAATTTTGGAAGCGCGCGCCGAACAGATTTTCGAGCGCGTGTACGAAGAAGTATTGCGCTTAGGCATGGAAGAGAATCTGCTCGAAGGCGTTGTCATTACCGGCGGCGGCGCTTTGCTCCCCGGTATGTGCGACGTGGCAGAGCGCATGATGCACTGCCAAGCCCGCAAAGGTTTGGCTCTAGGAATTGAAGGCTGGCCCACGGAACTTGATAATCCAACCTGGACCACCGCCGGCGGCTTAGCAATGTATTCGGGCCGCTTGAAATTGAAACGTGATTGGAAACGAGCGTCGACCAGCGTATCTGGTTCGGCGGTGAAGTAACAGGAAGGGAGTGTAACCATATGGCAGACGATCTGAAGTTCCTCATGGCTGAGGAAGTAAATCTTGGCACACGCATCAAGGTTGTAGGCGTGGGCGGCGGCGGGTCAAACGCGGTCGGCCGGATGCTGCAGGAAGGTCTCAGCGGCATTGAGTTCTACATTCTCAATACTGACAAGCAAGCACTGGCGGCCTCGCCGGTGGCGAATAAATTGGCTGTGGGTAAAAAGCTCACCAGCGGCTTAGGCGCGGGCGCCGATCCCGCAGTCGGCCGGCAAGCCGCGCTCGAAGACACCGAGCAGATTATCGAGATTCTCGAAGGCGCGGACATGGTCTTCGTCACTGCAGGACTCGGCGGCGGCACTGGTACTGGCGCTGCGCCCGTAGTCGCTTCACTCGCCAAGGAATTGAACGCTCTAACCGTTGCCGTCGTCACCAAGCCGTTTTCGTTTGAAGGCCCGCGCCGCATGCGCCAAGCCGAACGCGGACTGGCTGAACTGGCTGGCTGCTGCGATACGGTGATCAGCATTCCCAACGAAAAGTTGCTCGGCCTGGTGCCGAAGGGCGCAAAGTTCATGGATGCGTTCCGTATGGCTGACGACGTGTTGCGGCAAGCTGTGCAGGGTATCGCCGATATCATCACCACGCCCGGCATTATCAATCGCGATTTCTCCGACATTCGCACAATCATGCTCGGCATGGGTTATGCCATGATGGGTACCGCCATCGCTTCCGGTGAAAATGCGCCCGTAGAGGCGGCGCAAAAGGCCATCAACAGCCCCTTGATGGAAGAAGGTGGCGTACTCGGGGCGCGCGGTGTTCTGATCAACATCACCGCTTCGAGCGAACTCGGCATTCACGACGTGAACGAAGCTTGCAATCTGATCCGTGCGGCCACCAAGAACGAAGACGTGCAAATCAACTTCGGTGTCGTGATGGATGAGCGCATGGGGAACGACGTCAAGGTAACGGTCATCGCTACCGGCTTCCAACGTGATTCGCTGCCTGAAATCGATCGGCGTGGTTCGCATTTCCCGTTCAGCCCAACCATTGGCGCCGAAGTCTCAACCATGCCTCCGCCCCCGCCGCCGCAACCCGCGGTACCTGAGCCCGAACCGTTCCTGCCCGCGGTGGCCGCCGAGGCCGAACCTGAAGCCGCGGCGCAACAAGATCTCCTCGCCGACGACGATTACGAAATGCCCGCGCTGACTCGCAAACAACGGCGCGCGGCCGGAGCCTAAATCGATGAAGAAGTTTTGGGGCAGTGTGGCGGCAGCGGCCGTTCTTCTCCTCGCCAGCGGCGGAGCAGCCGCGCCGCCTCAGGCTGCTGGCACGCAACGCATCGAGCAATTCGAAAACGCTGACGTGCATGTGTGGAAAGCCATCATCACCCCCAACGCCCCGCTCACCATGCACCGCCATGAGCATCCGCGCGTTCTTGTGGCGCTCGATGGCGGCAACGTCAATATCGTCCAGCAAGCTGGCGGCAGCGAACTGATTCATTGGGAAACCGGCAACGCCTATTGGCTCCCCGCCAGTAAACCCGGCACCATGCACACCGATTCCGTCGTGGGCAGAAAGCCGCTAACCGTGATGGTGGTTGAACTCAAGAACGCCCAGTAGTTTATGCAAGACAAGATCAATCTTGCGAATAAACTGGCTGCATTTTCCGACTATTGGTCGCCGCGCACCATCGCCCAACTCAACGATTCAGACGTGATGGTCGTCAAGGTCAAAGGCGAGTTCGTCTGGCACAAGCACGACGACACTGACGATTTCTTTCTAGTTTTGAAGGGCACTCTCGACATTCAAATGCGCGATCGCACCGTGACGCTGGGGCCGGGCGAGATGTACATTGTGCCCAAAGGCGTAGAGCATTGTCCGCTAGCTAAAGAAGAAGTTCATCTGTTATTGATTGAGCCCACAGGCACGCCAAACACCGGCGATAAAAGCACCGCAGCGCCACGCAAGACGATTTAAGACGCCCATTTGCTTTGGATCACGACGAAATAGTCACGGGCAGACGGAGCCGAATTTTCGGCCGGGCTTCCTCGGGAGACAGCGCCACTACCATCGCGCGCAAACCCTCTGGGAGTCTTTGCAGCAAAACCGTTTCTCCATCAGGCAAGCGAAGCGCGTCACGATAAGCGTAGCTGCGTTCCGAAAGCTGGGTAAATTCGACCGTCTCTAACACTAAGTTCTTAACGCCGGGCTGTGCGTTTCTAGGTACTTCTGACACCATCAAGCGAGCACCTGGCGGCACACACACAGCTGTGACGCCGCAGCGCTTTC
>Ga0302319_10002805_pt1 | contig 37048 bp, 23 predicted proteins | sample Bog_T0_2_FD_203319 | JGI IMG/M metagenome (GOLD analysis project Ga0302319, IMG submission 203319) | Peat permafrost microbial communities from Stordalen Mire near Abisko, Sweden - Bog_T0_2 | ecosystem: Environmental > Terrestrial > Soil > Wetlands > Peat | place: Sweden: Abisko, Stordalen Mire...
TTCCTGCCCCGATCGCGTCAGCGCCTTCCTTCAAACCGCTCTATCCGACCTGCTCCGCGCTGGCTCCCTCTACTCCCGGACGCCTGATTGTGCGGAGCAGCTCCGATAGAGTCCTGACGTTTAGTGGCCAGGCTTGGGCGCTGGCTGGTCCTCGCTGTCCATCTCCTGTTTGATCACAGGGCTTGCGGCCATGCTCTTGAAGACATCGTTGGCAAAGAAGAACTTGCCGTCCGATGGGACCATGACCACCTGGATCTTGTCGGAGAGCCGTTCCGCGATGATCTTGTTGATCAGCAGCGGCGACTTGTTCAGCAACTCAGCCTCGCTGGTCATGCGCTCGGCGTTGGCCTTGGCCATCAGGCGCACGCGGCTTGCCTCCGCATCGGCCAGCAGATTGCGGCGTTCAAGCTCAGCCTTGCTGTCAATGACTTTTGCCTGCGCGTCTGCTTCCGCATTCTGGATGGTGGCTTCCTTCCGAGCTTCTGCTTCGAGCTTGCTCTGCTCAATCTGCTTCTCCTTGAGTGGCAGCGTGTACTGCATGGCGTCGGACTCACCCTTGGCTTCGACCACCTTGGACTGTGCTTCACCCTCGGCTTGCTTCACCTTCTGCACGGCTTCGGCTTCCGCCTGCAGTTCAGCGATCTTGACCTGCTTCTGTTGAATGTCGGTCACCACGCCCATCCGATCGTCTTCCTGCTCCTTCAGAAGAAGGCCTTCAAGGCCCTTTGCGTATTCTTCGGGCAATTGAATGTCGCTGAGCATAACTTCCTCCACAAGGATCCCATCTGAACCCAGCTTGTGAGTGATGATTTCCGCTGCCTTGGAGCGCACTTCTTCGCGTTTGGTTGAGAAGATTTCACGAACTGTATATTCCGGCGCCAACTCACGCCATGCGCTGAAGACCACGGGAGGCACCAGTTCCTTGTCTACCGGCTGCGGCATGTGCGCCTGAACATTGTCGAGTCTGTTGGGATCAAGCCGATACCGTACCGTCACCGCGAGCCCAATGTTGAGCCCCTCACGTGACTGCACAATCAGGCTGTTCTTGATTGCCCCCGGCTTCGCGCCTTCCTCCGCCATGCCTGCGGTGAACAGATGATCGCGGAGGTCATAGTTCTGCACGCTGTCCATCAGCGGCGTGATGAAATGCACGCCGGGGAAAAGCGTTCCCGGCAAAGTGCCACGGATCTGACTCACGCGCACGCCTCCCGTGCCGCTTGGCACCACGACAATGCTCGAAGCCACCAAAAGCGGCAGACAGGCCACAAGCGTGAGCGCAACCGAACTCCGCCAAGGGATCTCTTCCGGCTCAGAAAATTCTGTTTCGCCTGCAGCCTTGCGGCGAGCGATGCGAACTCTCAGCCAGCGCGAATAGAGTGGAATTGCCAATGCAGAAGCGAACAGCAATGCTCCCGCGACCGTCAACAACATCTTCAATGCGATCATTTCCCTTCTCCTCTTTGTGTGTTGTGCCCCTTTTGTCTCCGGGTTCCCCGCCATCCACCCCGCGGACGAAGACCTGTCCGTGGGGACCCAGGTCCTGGGGCCATGAGCAGCCGGATCAGTCCACCAAATGTCATCTCCTCAAACAGCAAAGCTGCTGCCAGGTACCACAGCCCTACTCCCAAACCACTCATCGCCTCGGTCAGCAGGTTCATTTTGTGCTCCTCAGCGCAATGCGGTCAGAGCCGCAACAACGGAGAGGGCTGGGATCGCCGCGTCGGAACTAGCACGATCGACAACCGAGTGCTGGGCTGGAACCGCGGCCGAGGTTGCTCCGGCGGAGGCAACTGTTTGCGCGGGCTGCGCAACAGGAGTAGCAGGATTTTGCCTGCTTCCAAACAGCTCCGCGGTCTGTTGGTTGCTTTCGCCAACCAGTTCAACCGTGTCGCCCTCGGCGACCCGTTCGTACAACTCTTCAAGATCGCGCTTAGCCATGCGGATGCATCCATGCGACGCGGCTTTGCCGATTGAATTCGGTTCGTTGGTTCCATGGATGCCATAGCCATGCTTGCTCAGGCCCATCCAGCGAGTGCCAACCGGATTGCCCGGTCCGGGGAGAACAGTTCTTCCATTGTGGTGATACGTTGGGTTGGCCACGCGGCGCTCGATGGTAAACGTTCCCACCGGGCTTGGCGTTGACGGCTTGCCAACGGCAACAGCGTAGACCTTCTTCACATGGCCATCTTCAAGGAGCGCGAGCTTGCGGTCTTCGAGGCTGACAACGATTACCCGATTCACCTGGGTCGCTGTCGGAGCCTGCTCGCTCGTTGCAGGTTGCACAGCTGCTGTCTTCACTGGGCTCTGTCCCGATCCCTGCGCCGCTATAAAAAGCGCCATTCCCATCGCCGTTGCCAAGTTGTTGAGTTTCAAAGCCGTCATCGCATCCTCCTTGCCAAAATGCCTGCGCCCAGACAAAGTGCAACCCGCTCGCCAATCGCCAGCGACTGAAAACAAACAGGTTATGGAAGGGATCGAGAGGTGAAAACGTGTTAGCGCCAACACGGTGTGTGTGCGGTGACACTGCTTTCGTACGCTGGCGCTGGTGTCTGCTTCGCATTCCAATGCCTGGAAGGAGCGACTTTAGGTGCACCTAGTTGCCAGGAATCACGCCGGGCACCAATTGACGGGGATGACAGGAGAGGGCCGTTTGCTCTCGGACGATTGAACTGTTTGGTGCTAAAAAAAACGGCCGCTCTGGATCAGAGCGGCCGCCCGTTTGAACAGCTGTTATCAGTGAACGACTTGAGAGAGGTTGCCACTGCTGGTCAGGTAGTTCGAACTTCCAGCGTAGCTAGCTGTGAGGGAGTGAGTACCCGAGGTGCTGAACGTAGTGGTCAGCTTCGCTGTGCCGCCACCCAGGGTGACAGTGCCGAGAACTGTGGCGCCGTCCTTGAAGGTTACGGACCCTGTTGCGATCGGGTTTCCGGCGGTTGTAGGAGCCACAGTCGCGGTCAATGTCACTGCGGTGCCTACGGTGGATGGGTTCAGGGACGAAGCCAGGGCCGTGGTTGTGGCGCCCTGGGTCACTACCTGTGTGATGAGTGGAGTGTAGCTTGGGAGGTCTTCGCCATTCCCTTCGTAGTAGGCCTTCAAGGTCTGACTGCCGACCCCGAGCTTGGTTGTGGTGAATGTTGCGCTGCCGTTGTTCAGCAAGACGGTGGCGAGTACGGCGGCCCCATCCATGAACTGAACGTGCCCAGTGACGGTTCCGGATACTGCAGCGGTAAATGACGCTGTGAAGGTCACTGGCAGCCCGAAGGCGGACGGACTGGCCGACGAGGTGAGGACGCCTGTTGTGTTTTCTGTGATCGTTTGGTTGAAACCGGACGAGGAGCTCTTGAGGAAGTTCGTCGTACCGTTATAGGTTGCATCACAAATAATGTGACCAGGGGGCAGTACGTTACCCCCGACGGCGAGAGTTGCGACGTTGCCGATCAGAGTTGCCGTGCCGAGGGTGCCACCGGACCAGGTGAATGTAACGGTACCGGTCGGAGTTCCGGAAGGAGACGAAGTAACCGTCGCGAAGAACCGGAAGCCCTTTCCGTAGACAACGGGATTAGCGGACGAGGTAACAGTTGTGGTGGTGAAGCCGACGATCGAGAATGACACCGACTTCTTGGTTTCCGTGTTTCCGGCATAGTCGACGCTGTAATAGGTGACCGTGTGGTTGCCCAGGCCGGTCACAACGAGTGGCGCGGTGTAAACGGTGTTCGTTCCGCCGTCCAGTTGGTAGTAGGTCGCCTGGACGCCGCTCAGGTCGTCTGTCGCCGACAGAGTTACCGTGACGGCCGAGTCATACTGTGTGCCGTGAAGGGTGCCCGCCAGGGAGGACGATGTTACAGGCGCCGTCTCGTCGATATCTACATATTCATACGGTTCGGAGCTGAAGTTGCCAGCAACGTCCTCAGTGAAGTAGTAGATGTAATGCACGCCGGTGTTCGAGAATACAAAGGGTCCGGTGTAGACCTTGCAGGCTGCCAAGTTCCCTGGATAGCATGCGCCGGTGTCGAAGGCGTAGTAGGTCGCCTTGATGCCCGAAGCCCCGCTACCTGGATCGGTTGATGTCAATGTGAGCGTGACAGCTTTCCTGTTCCAGCCGTAGGCATTGGGAACCGGGCTGTTGGATATGGCGATGGTGGGTGCGATGGAGTCATAGCAGATCCAGTAGTAATACTGGTTACCGGACGTGATACCGCTGTTATCCCACGCATCCACTGTTGCGTAGTGGCAACCCTGTCCCGCTGAAGCCAGGTCCAGATAGCCCGAAGTTGCATTTGGAAATTGCGGACCGCTGTAGAACGAGTTGCCGCTTCCCGCGGTTGCTTCGGAAGTGGGATCGTAGAAGGCGCTGTCCCAAGCCTGCGAGAATCCGGCAACACCTGTCGGCGTGTAGCCACCGCCAGTGTCTGCGACCGTCCAGCTCACAGTTTGGTCGGTGTTGTACCACGTGTCGCTTGTGGTGCTGACAGAAGGTCCGGAGAACGTGATGACGGGAGCGCCAAAATCTCCCAAGTCGTATGTGTTGAAGCCCCAGGCTAGCTGCAGGGCATTGAATGAGCCCCATCCTGTGGTGAGATCATACCCGGTGCCCGCGCAATAGTACCCGAGGCCCCAGTAAATGGTGTTGTCATTGTAATTGCAGCCGGAGGTCGTGTCGTAGAAAGGATAGTGAGCCTCATAGCTGTTGCCGGTGTGGGTACCGAGCCAGTAGATTTTGTAGTCGATTTCGCCGAGCGGTGCGCCGCCTAAGCCAATAGCGAGCAGATAAGCGTTGGCCTGTGCGACAAAGCCGGACATCATCGGCGTTGCGATGCTGGTTCCAGCAACGCCACTCAGAGAACCTCCGAAGTAGTAATTCTGTGCGGAGTGAGCACTGGCATTCAGCGCAATGTCGGGAACGCTACGGCTGCCGGTGCCGCAATAGGGACCCGACTGGAAGGGAGACTGCTGATACCCGGGGGCTGCCCAATAAGAGCTGCATCCGCCGCCGGTACCACCGTCATTCTCAGAGCATGCGCCTGAAAAAGTGTCGCCTGTCCATGCAACTTCGTAGTCGAAACTACCATCGCTGTAGAGGCCAAGCTGCGTGCCACCCACGGAGGTGACATCCGGATCCGACTCGGGATAGAGGACCGAAAGAAAACTCTGGCAGTCGGCAGATGCACCGCTGTCACCGGAGGCTGCATTGATGGTCCAACCCTGGCCGAGCATCTGGTTGAAGGTCGCATGCCAGGAGTTCATCAGGGCGGCGGAAAAATAATTCTCCGAAAGGCCGTAGCTAATGTTGACGACGCGCACGTGGTTATCGGTGAGCATTTGCTGGTAGAGGGTACCGAAGTCTCCAAATCCCTTCGCCGCCTCGTACGTCCACACTTGTGCGGTGTCTAGGTAAGAGCCCCTGCTGTTTGAAGTGGCGATGGACCACTCCGTATCCAGCGTGGTTTCGTCGTCACCGCCGCCTGGCGTGCCACCGACCCATACGCGGTGATAGTAGTACGCGAGATAGGGATACTGAGCCTGGAACCCCTGGATATCGCTGTCCGCAAAATCACCATCGGTGGCAAGTCCGATTGACGCCTCCACCGGAGACCCGCCCGAGAGGTGCGCCGGATTGCAGCAGTGACCCTGCGCCTGGAGGGCGTTGAAGCCGTTGGTAATCTGTCCGGAGCCCTGTTTGCCGGTTGTCGAAGCCTTGGAACTATCCAGCTTCTGGAGTGCATCTCCGTGGGCAGAGGGACCATCCTGGCGCAGAGGTCCGGGCGAATAGTCCGGACCACGCGCTCCGCCCTTAAGGGCAGAGTTTGCCGGCCGCATTCTCTGAATGCTGTTCAACCCGTCGACCGATCCAAGGATGGTGGCCAAATTAGCCGGAATCACTGGATCTTTGTCATTCGAGAACTCAGTTGCTCCCTTGACTTGATAGTGGTTGATGCTGATTCGGAATGCCTTTTCGATTAAACCAACTGTGCCCTCGACATTGACCATCAGGCGATTTGGATAGCGGGCGGTAATGGTCAGACCTTGTTGAGTAGCCCAGTCGACGACGGCCTGCTCATCCTCCGCGGAGGGGGCATAGCGCGCGTTCCATTGCTCTGGCGTGAGGTACTTGTGGAAGTTGGGCGAAGTCTTGTCCTGCAGTTCGCGCAGGAACTGTTCTTCCTCCGCAAGGTGCGGCGGAATCAAGCCGAGCGCCAGACGCAGCTTGCCTGTGGGATCGTATGGACCGACCAGCGAAGCGGTGCCGTCCACCACTTGGACGGGAGTATTCATGTGAGACTGATTGAGTCCCAAGGTGGCGCCCTGGGCGAGACCAGGATGCGAAGGTGAGGAGATTCTTTGAGCGGATGCTGGCAAAGTTGTCAGCACAAGGCAGAGGGATACTAGCAGCCCGACAGGAACCCATGTCCTCGGCGAGCATGCTGGAGCATTCTGTAACTGCATAAAGTCCTCCAGTGGGGAACTGAGTTTAGGGTGGATTGGTGGGGGCAAAATCGAAATAATTCAACTAACTCCAGTTACCACACAAATGGAGGAACCAGCGCCTTTCGCGCGACCTCAATACGGGCCCGGAGCGAGAAATCTGATATATGCTTCGAGAGCGGCCATCGAGGCCGTTGTCGTGCACGGCGAACTGAGTGAATCTTGTTACGAGACAACCGGGGGAATTGATTCGCTCAATGCGGTTTCCAGCACCGAGCCGAGCCCCGCGTGACCCACTTTCCCGAGGCCTAGCAAGTGTAGCCCGAAAAATGTCGAATGGGGAAGATTTTTTTTGGAAATTTCTGTCCGCGGATTTTTTCGCGCAGGCCGGGTTCGGCCGGGCCGTGACACGCATGCGCTACGGCAAGAGCCGGTTAGCGCCAATGGTTCCATATCGCCCTCGACGAGACATGACCATGGTGCGGTTCAAGGTTACTTTGGGCTTTCGCTGATGTCCGCAGACCAAGGGAGGGAATCCCCGCTCAACGTGAAATCACTACACGCACCCGCCACAGTGGGACTGCCCCGCTCACATGCAAACCCGCCGTCATTCCAAGAGCTTCGCTTCTCCCCTGCAATGAATCAATTGGGTTCCTGTACCGATCTTTCTTCAACCCATGAACCCTAAATATGGGGTGGATCCAAAGTTTCCAAGATTTGGAAACACCTGCCTGACCTGGCCTTCGGAGAGCCCAAACCATCGTGCGAGCGTACCCGCGTACTGATCGACGGACGCAGTTGGGATCAATCGGCCAGCGCCTACATCATTAGCCTGGTTGACACCGATAACGGGATATTGGCCATACATGTCCTGGCCCTGAACCGCGCCACCCACGACGAAATGATGACTGCCCCAGCCATGGTCTGTGCCGTTGCTGTTGCTGGTGAGAGTACGGCCAAAATCTGAAGCGGTAAAGGCGGTGACCTGGTTGCCCATGCCGGCAGCGACCATCAATCCATCGAAATATTCCAGCGCCCCGCCAAGTTGGGTAAGAAGCTGCGCATGCTGAATGGCCTGGTTGTTGTGGGTATCAAAGCTGCCCAGTTGCACGTAGAAGATTTGCCGGGCGACGCCGAGGGCGCTGCTGCCGGCGATGATTCTGGCGACGGTTTGTAATGAACTGGCTAGGGGATTGTTGGTGAGCTTCATCGATTGAGGATCAAGGTATTGCGGCGGATTGGGAATACCTCCAGGGCCGGCTGGAAGCATGGCGCTTGCCAGGGTCGCTTGCGCTTCAGTAGACCGGTTGACAACCACCTCGTACTCCTTCGCGAAAAGATTGGTTTCATCGGCGGTAAGAATGGAGGAAAGTGGGTTGGAGGAAGCGGGCAAACCGAAAGGAGGTTGGGCTAATCCATAAATGGGGATTGGGCCTGCGGAAGTAACATTCAGTTGAAATGAGTTCTGCCCGGAGAGAAAGAGCGCGATGCCGGCAGTGGAGATACAAGTGAACATGGAATTGGAATTCATGTTCATGCCCTCGATCAGGTCGGCCACCGCGCCGCCCCATCCAACGTGTTCTGCGCTGCCTCCATTTGAAGCAATGGCCTGCCATGCCGCAGTCTGATCGAAGTGCGAAAACAGAGAAGCTGGGAGCGGCACTGAGTTGGCATTCACCTGGGCTTTGGTGGCGGGTGCAATCAAGGTGCCCGTATTGGCAACGATCGCCGCGCGCCCGGCGTTGAACAGGTTCTGGACTCCGCTCAGCGCAGGGTTGAGGGCGAAAGTGCGGCCGCTTTGCGGAGTCTTCAATGTGATGGGCAGCAGGTTGGTGAGGGGATACGCTAGCCCTGGCGCTCCGGACCGCGCCTGTGTAAACGCACTGAAGGAATCCGAGTCCGTGGCGATAACCGTTCCGTGGCCGTCGTTGCCGCCCTGCAAGAAGATGCAAACCAGGGCGCGATAACCGGAGGAGGAATTACTCTGAGCCATCGCAGCCATGGAGTTGAGGCCGAGGATGAATGGACTGGCAGAAATTCCCGCCATCGACGCCATGGAAGCTGTTCTAAGGAACTGCCGACGAGATCGTTCGAATTTGTTCATCACAAGCTCCCTAAAACTGCGCGCCGAAGGATGGCGACGCCATCGTCAAGTAGATTGCCGTTTCAACACGGTTGGTCAGAGTTGCATTGATCGCGTTCTGATCACCGGATGGGATATCAATCGCATTGATTGCGCCGAGGATCCGGCCGTAAAGCGTGCTGTCCATCTCCCCGGCCATCAACAGCAGGTTGATGCGATCGAGGAGGGCGGTGGGGGTGGCGGCAAGGCTCATTTCGGTGGCATAGCTGGAAAACAGATCGAAGCCTGATGTCGCATTGCCGCCGATTGCGGTCTGCATAAAGTTCAAGTAGCCCACAACGGTGGAGACGTTGGTCATCTGTATTTCCGGCGCCACCAGACCGGCAGACGCGATGCTGGTGCCGGGAGGTACATAGCCCGGAGCGAACCAGTTGAAGACCGTAGGGGAACGAAGAGACATCTCGCCCAGTCCATAGATAGGATCCTCCGTGCTGCCGAGATCGTAAGAGCCGGTACGCGATTGCGCCGTGAACGACCGCGCCCACTCGGTATAGCGGATGAGCGACTCGCGCACCTTGCCATACTGCGGATTGGTGAAATCTGTAGCTGAGTTCCGCGCCTCCGGGTCAAGCAGGATCTTCGTAATCACTGCTTGCAGATTGCCTCGCACGCCATTCTCATCGCTCTTGAACACGGTAGAACAGTTGTTGATGTAGGTTGGGCTCGGATTGCTTGTCACCAGGTGCTGAATCATCTGCTTGCAGAAGAAGGCCGGCAGGTTCGGGTGATTGAATAGCGTATCAAGTGCGATCTTCAGGTCACCGTCCGGATCAGGGTTGGCTTCGGTCGGAATGGTTACGCCGAGAAATGTCTTCTGCACCGTCGAATGGTGACTTGGGAAACTCTGCATCGGCAGAAGTTCCTCACCGTATCCCGGCCCCACATAGATGCAGCAGCTCGACCATGCCGTATCGGTCGCGTTTCCGGGTATGTTCCAACTGAAGCCGGTGAAAACAGCGGCCAGTCCCATTACATCGGTGTTCGAGTAAGTCGGGATCGGCGCGCCAGTCGAATCCAGCTTTTGTGATCCGTCATCGTTCAGCTGATAGAGCCCGATGGTAAACAGCTGCATGACTTCCCGCGCATAATTCTCGTCAGGGTCGGTAGTGGCGTTGCCCTTGTCGTTGCCCAGCATGGACAGCATCTGGCCCATCATCGGGTTGAGCGTCACATCTTGGAGAAGCGTGCGGAAGTTTCCGAATGCGTCCGCGCCCAGCATATCGTAGTAGTTGGCTTCTCCACGAGGCATGCTCTGTATGCCAAAGTTCGCTTCTCCGGAGACAACAAACAACTGGGTCAGTGCGTACTCCACGCGCTGTCTTAGCTGATCCTCCCCGGCGATGCTTTGCTGCCAGAATGCGTCCTGCACCAACCATTCATCCTGCGAGTTCTGCACGAACAGTGCCGCGTAGCACTTCACATCGCTTGAGGCGCAGGGAGGATTGTTGATGACCAAGGCCTGTTCGACCGCCGGTTCTACTGGTGTGGGCGCCATCGCGAACTGCTCGTTCAGCCATGCCTGGTAGCCGATCAGCGAAAGGTGATGGATATCCGCATCTGTTGCGCCGAAGGTGGCTTGCTCAAGGAAACGTGCGGCATCCTGCGGAGTAACCAGCGGTGCGGGAGGCGTGCCATTTGTCAGAGCGATCAGATCCGTCGAAACTGCCGGTCCGGGGCTGGGATTGAGCACCTGGATGTCCAGATTGCCTGGCTCGGTCGGCGAGATGCTTGCGATCAGTTGTGTCCCGCTGTTGAAGGTGGTGCTGACAGGTGCGCCGTTTACCAAAACCTGCGCGCCTTTGATGAAACTCTGGCCAGTCAACACCACGTTTGTGCTCGGGGGGCCAACGTCGAAGGTCATCGGCGAAGCTGAGGTGAGAATCGGAATTGGATTCATCACCGAGATATTCTGATTGATCGACACTGCCGGGTTGTCGACGCTGGTGATAGTCAGCGTGACGATGTTGCGGGGGGTTGGAACCACAAGTGGCGCAACATAATTGATGGAACCATCGGCGGCAGAAGAAGCTGTGCCGACCACCCCGTTCCCCCCGGCAACACCGTTCACCTGCAGAGTGACACCGGTGTGATTGGTGCCAGCGACAGTGAGTCCGAGGCTCAGTGTCTGCCCTACGCGCACGTCCGTGCCCTCGCCGGGGAAGAGCGTTAACACCACCTGACCGGGCCCTACCACTACAGGTACGGACGCAGAGTTTGCCGAGCCTGGATTGGGGTTGCTGACCAGTAAAGCGTAGGTGCCGGGATTGGGCGCAGGAATGGCTGCCACCAACTGCGTGTCTGAAACCAAGGTGGTGGGGACCAGAGCCCCGTCCCACACTATCTGCGCACCGTAGACGAACTGCGATCCAGCCACAGAAACCGTGGTGGTCCCTTCGGTGAATCCTGACGGAGTTACTGTGCCGATGACCGGGATCGGATTCCACACCGCCAGCGTAACGGAGCCTGGCGGGTAAGTCGGTTCGTTGCTGGCAACGCTTGTGATGGTGACCGTATTAGGAACTGGAACGATCGCCGGCGCGGTGTACAGGCCATCGCTGTCAATTGCTCCAAACTCCGCGTTGCCACCCTGCACGCCATTCACTGAATAGGTCAGCGGTTCACCCGAGGCCATGGAGACTCTGGACATTTGCATCGTCTGATTGACACGAAGAGTACTGCCGGGCGCCGTAATGGCGGCCATGAATTCGGGATTGCTGATGGTGAGTTTGCTGCAGCCAGTCAGCAGTGAAAACGCGCCTGCCAGCGATGCCACCACCAACAGGCGATTAAGGGAATGAATGCGGCAGAATCTCGCTTGCACAAAAGCTCCAAATTGCGACGTGAGTTACCAGGGCAAAATGCCATGCAAGTTACAAAAATATAGAGGGATTGGTGCGTAGTAGTAACGAGGCTAGCGTCACGATTGATCGATATCAATACATCTTTTGTGGTAATGCTCGGTACTTCGTAGTCCCCTAGTTAGCTGAAAGCAGTACTCCGCTGTGGCGAGAATCAGAGGCGGAGACCCAGCATGAGAGAGACAGAGTCTCGAGTGCAAATTCCGTATCATGGAGCCGCACCGCGAAGCTCCAGTGATTTTTGTCTGTCAAAAAGTTCCGCCCCAGCTACGAAGAACTCGCAGCTGGGGCGGAAATGGAAGCAACACTATTCGAGACACAATCGGCGACTCAAGCCAACAAGTCTCCTCGTGCTATTTCAGGGTCAGCGTTGCGCCTGTGTATACGATGGTGTAGTTTGCGGCCGAGAGCGTTTCCGTCGAAAACGTGATGGGATACGTCCCTGCCGGTGAGCCCTGGGTTCCCATAGTTGATAGGGTTGCCGTGCCAGAAAGCACCGAACCGGTATCGCCGTTGACAAAGCCGGTGACCTGGTAGGTTAGAGGAGGCAAAGCCGCGCCATTTTTGGCAACGATGTTGGTCGCCCTTGCCACCAGTGTTTGCGGTTGGATGGTCAGCATTCCGGGAGCCCCAGCGACGACGACATAATTGGAAGCCGTAATCCCGGCTACGTTCGCGGAGACTGAGTAGATGCCTGCACCCGAATGTGCGGTGGCTGTTGTCGAGAGCACGGGAGCGGCGCTCATCACGCTGGCGGCTGTCTGGCCATAGGCAAGTCCGGTGGCCAGGTAGCCGAGCGTGGAGAGCGGGCTTCCATACTTGATCGATGGGGCATACGGCTTGATTATCAGTATTCCCGGGACCACGGTGATGGTTCCACTGACGGCTGTGAACGTGTAGTTGGCAGCCGAGAGAGTTCCCACTCCAATAGTCAGAGGATACGTGCCAATGTTCGGGTGTGCGCCCCAGAACGGGGTTGCCGTCGGCGCGCCGCTCAATACGGAAGCGGTGTCGCCGTTCACGAACCCGGTGATCTCGTAGAGATCGAACAGAAAAGGCGCATAAGCTCCATAGCCGACCGAGAACTTTGAAGTTCCCGGTAGCGGCGGGTGTGCCGCAACGGTGAGCAGCGCCGGACTGACGACTATGTTGTTCGTCACTTGCGCCGCAGGTGCAAAGGAGCCGTTGCCTGACTGGTTGGCGGCTATTTCTACTGTGCCGGCGCCGGTGATGGTCAATGTATTGCCGGAGACCGCGCCTGGCCCGGAGAGTACGCTGAAGTTGACTGGCAAACCGGAACTGGCAGTGGCAGACAGCGAAATCGGCGTAACGCCATACACCACCGGCGAGGCGGGCGCCGGGAAGGTGATTGTCTGGCAACCGGTGGAGCGGACCGTAAGGCTTTGCGCGGCCGAGTTGCTGGTCGCGAATGTGGCATCGCCTCCGTAGGATGCCGTGAGGGTGGTTGGTGAGGCCCCGATTGAGGACGTCATCAAGACTGCGACACCGGAGTTGTTCAGTGTCACGGTACCGAGTTCGGCGCCGCCGTTATAGAACGTTACCGAGCCCGTGGGCGTGGAGCCGACACCGGTGCCGGCTACCGTTGCCGTCAACGTGACTGTCTGGCCGCAGGATGCGGATGAAGGAGCCACGACGAGGGCTGTGGAACTGGGATCGAAGTGCGAGATTTTTGCGACGAACCCATGGTAGTAATTAGCGTTGCCGTTGTTCGGCTCGAAGCTGCCAGGAGTTGTGATGAGCCCGCCCGCTGTATTGCCTGCCAGATAGATGTCGCCTTCGGCGTTGACGGCCATTCCTGCGGAGTACTGCTCGCTACTCCCGTCGTTGCCGCCGGTGCCGATCAGGGAGCTGAACAGCAGATGGCTCCCAGTGGGATCGAACTCCGCCACGAAAGCTCCAGGATTACCGCCGGTCAGTGGCTCGACCGGATTGACGAGTGGGAAGCCATAAGACGACTGCCCCGTGATGTAGACATTACCGTTTCCATCTAGTTGCACCGGGCCTATATTGCTTGCCGGGCCCTGGAAGCCAGGGTACGCAACACTATTCAAGTCGCCGATGAAGGTGCCCCAGTCAATCTGACTGGCTGTTGAATTCAGCTTGACCGCGTAGGCAGCATTACAACCATCCCCGCCTCCCAATCCGCAGGTGGTTTGATACGCGCCGGCCGTTACCGGGAAGTCATAGGATTGAGTGTATCCGGCTACATACGCATTGCCCTCGGCATCAACGGCGATGCCGCTGGTAGAGTCGTTCAGATATTGCCCGCCGCCAAGATACGTGCCATAGGCCAACGTGGGCCCTCCGTTCGAGGGAACTGGGGTGAATTTGGCCACGAATTCGCGCACGCCATCGGAAATGTTGTAGGTGGTATTGATCCCGTTCGGCTCTGGCTGAACAACGCCTGGCGTAGTCGGTACTGCCAGCCCGCTGGTGTTGGCAGTGACATAAAAGTTGCTCTGGCTATCTACAGTAATTGCTGTTGCATTTGTGGGACCGCTGCCAGTCCCATTGCCCTTGAAGGCATTCAAATCGCCAAACATGGTCGAGTAAAGCAGGGTAGATCCGGCGGGATCGAAGACGCTGATGAAGATGGGAAACTGAGACGGATTACCCGCCTGGGCGCCGCTGATAATCGCGTTCGACGTAGTGGGGAAGCAGGCATACGCGGGCACGTAAACTCCGCAGGCATCGGTCTCGTCGCCGGTGACATACGCGCGTCCCGCCGAGTCCACGGCGATCGCAACCCCTTCTGAATTGCCATAGCCGTCCAGAAATGTGGAATAGACCAGACCTGTCCCCTCGGGGTTGAGCTTGGTGACGAATGCGGACTGAAGCGAGGGGCAGCCGTCGACCTCGACGAATCCGGATACGGTGTCCTCCCAGTTCTGTCCGCAGAACGAGAGATACGCTCCAGGCGTGATGGGGAAATCGGGGGATGCGGTATATCCCGTTACGTAAGCGCTGCCGCTCGAGTCTACGGCGATTGCGGCGGAATAGTCCCATACCGAGCCGCCCAGGTAAGTCGAATAGACCAGTGAGCTTCCATGGGGGCTGACCTTGGTGACAAATGCCCAGGGATAGCGGCTGCTGGTCCTGGACGGCGCGGTCGCCTGGAAGGCGCCGCCGGTAGTGGGAAAGTCAGGAGAGTACGTGTAGCCGGTCACATACAGGCTGCCGTTCGAGTCAATCACCGCGACCTGCGTGATGTTGCTGATGCCAGTTGGATATGCGCCTGTGGTCATGCCGATGTTATCCAGCGAACTTGCCGCCAGGTAGCTGGCGTAGCTCAACACCGGATCGATGACCAGTTGCTTGCTGTGGTCGTAGGCACCCAGCTTGAAGGAAATCCGGTCGCCTGCGAATTCAAACGCACCTGCGACGGGGACGCGACTCTCGCCATCGGACTGATAGATAACGGGCGCCTTGAAGCTGGCCGGACCGTGTGCGGCCGACAGTACCAAATCGCCGTCTTTATCCACCGCTGGGTCCGCTCCTGCGATCTGCCAGGCGATGCGGCTTGCGTCTGCGCCAGGGGCAACTATGAAGTCGTACTCCAACTGCCGCTGGTTACCATAGAAGACCAGGTCCACGCCGGGATAAATCTGTTCGTATTTGACCTTGCCGAAGGTGTGAATTCCGGAACGCCATTTTTTCGGATCATTTCCAATGAGATAACTGACCACCCCGGATTGTGGCTCGACACCTGAGACGGCTGCGGCGCCGTTAGCGCCCACAAGCTTCATGGAGAGCGTATCTGAAAGTGGCGCGACAGTGCTTTGTCCATTGATCGAGTCCGCGGAGTCCTGCCGTCCCAGGCTCAGCGAAACCTCGCCCGGAGTAAGGAACAGCGAATAGCCAGACCCGTGCGAAAGGAATTGTACCCGGGGGTTGCTCTGCCCCTGGTTCGGCTCGAAGCTCAGTGGGATTTTGCCATAGCCTGCGGCGATCCGGCTCTGCGCAGTGGTGGAAGCCGCGGCGGACACCGTTGCAGAAGCCGCAGTGCCCGGAAATGCCCATGCCATGGGGACCATGCACAGGCACGCGGCAACAGTTGCCAGCAGATGCGAGATCTGGAATACGTTTCGATTCAGCGGTTGGGGAGCCCCAATTGTTTGGCGGTTCAAGCTTGTATATACCATTTTCTTTCTCCCGGCATTCAGATTTCGATTTTGAATCTCACCCAGAGAGCGGAAAGCCTAAAGAAAATGCGTCAACTATTTTCCGTAACACGATTTCCGGCAGAGTGACCGATCCGTTGTATGGGAAAAGATGGGCTTGAAGTGGTCGGCTGGCGGCCAGCGCTGAATTTCGCCCAAAGCGCACTCGGAGAAGGATTTGCAGACGGAGAAGGGGGACATCACGATACTTTTGGCGAAGTGGAGGGACGGCGAAGAGTCGGCCTTCGCGGAGCTGATGCCCCTGATCTACCCTCACCTTCGCCAGGTGGCTGCAGCCTATATTCGCCGGGAGCGAAATCCCGACGTCATGCAGGGAACCGTCCTGGTGCATGAGCTTTACCTCAGGCTCTTGAACCAGAAAAAAGCGGCTTGGGAAGACCGCCAGCATTTCTACGTTTTCGCCGCGCGAGTTATGCGCATGATCCTCATCGACCACGCGCGGGAAACTCAGGCCCAGATGCGCGGCGGGACCCAAGTGCGCGTTCCACTCAGCGAAGAGTTGGCCTGGGTGGATATAGGCAGCGCCGAGATGCTCGACCTGAACATGGCTCTCGACGAGCTGGGGACATTGGACGCAGCAAAGGTTCAACTCGTTGAGCTGAGGTATTTTCTCGGTTGCACGGCCGAGGAGACAGCAGCTCTGCTGCAGGTTTCAAAGGCAACGGTCGATCGCGATCTGAGATTCATCCGGGGCTGGCTCTTCCGGCGCATCCGCCCCAACGCGCCCGTCGGTGAATCCGGGCTGTGATGCATCTTGGCTTCGCTTGCCGCAATATGAAGTAGCGGATCACCGCACGAACGGAGAGACTTCCAGAATGGAACGAACCACGGAGACTTTCCTGCGGATCGAGGCGATCTTCCACGCGGCAACCGACGCACCGGATGACCTGCGTGCGGATTTGATCGACTCCAGGTCAGATGGAGACCGGGAGATGGCAGCTGAGGTGTGGGCGCTTCTGAACGCCTCAGCAGCGGAAGAGCAATTGACTACCTCCAGGCGGAAGTCGGAATTGAGTGGGGAGGCGTTGAGCGAGCAGCGCCGGATTGGCCCTTACCTGCTCGATCGCCTGTTGGGGCGCGGCGGCATGGGCGCGGTCTTTTTGGCCCACCGCGCCGGCGGACAGTTTGAACAACATGTGGCTATCAAACTGATCGACCTGCCGCTGGCGACCGGCATCTTCCGTGAGCGATTCCGCCAGGAACGGCAAATCCTTGCTGGGCTTCAACATCCTTACATTGCTCGCCTGCTGGACGGCGGCATCACCCAGGACGGCGATCCCTACCTGGTGATGGAGTACGTGGATGGCGTGCCCATCTATCGCTTCTGCGAAGAGCGCCACCTGGCTCTGCCGCAGCGCATCGCACTTTTCCTGCGCGTTCTGGAGGCGGTGCAGTTTGCCCATCAGAACCTGGTCGTGCACCGGGACTTGAAGCCTGACAACATATTGGTGGCCGAAGACAGCACTCCACGGTTGCTGGACTTCGGAACGGCGAAGCTTCTGTCGCCCGCCCTTGACCGGGCGGGAAGCGACCTCACACGGGAAGGCTACCAGTCCTTCACCCCACAGTACGCCAGTCCGGAGCAGGTGTTGGGGAACCCTATCACGACAGCGTCCGATACCTATTCGCTCGGGGTATTGCTCTATCTTCTGCTCACCGGAACGCTGCCCTACGAATTGAAGGAACTGACTACGGCTGAGATGCTGCGAGTGATCTGCGAAGAACCTCCGCGGAGGCCCGCACATGCGGCGGATTCCACCCGGCGACTCGATCCCGACCTGGAAGCGATCCTGATGAAGGCCCTGCGCAAGGACCCGAAGGAGCGCTATGTCACCGCCGAGCAACTCGCTTTGGATATCAGCGCGTGGCTCGAAGGGCGGCCAGTCGCGGCCCGCCGCGGGACCTTGCGCTATCGGGCGCTGAAGTTTGTGCGCCGTCACCGGCTCGGCCTGGCGGGCACTGCGCTGCTGGCCACAACTCTGCTGGCAGGCGTTGTGGGCGTGCTATGGCAGGCGAGAGTGGCGAACGAGGAGCGGCGAAAGGCTGAGGCGCGCTCCGCGGACCTGCGCCAACTGAGCAATAGCCTGCTGTCTGAATTGGACGAAGCCATCAAGCAACCTCCCGGCTCAACCGGCGTGCAGAAGCTGCTGGTGACGCGGGTGCTCGAACACCTGGACCGCATGGCCACAGACGCCCAGGGCGACTACCAGACGCAACTCGATCTGGCGGACGCATACACGAGGCTGGGAAACATTCAGGGCAAACCCTACGATCAGAATCTGGGTGATCCGGCGGGGGCTTTGGCCAGTCTGGGTAAAGCGCTTGCCCTTGTCGAGCCGCTGGTCCGAGCCAACCCACAAGACGGGGCCGCCCTGCGTGCTCTGGCGACGGCGGAGGAGGATCGTGGCGAAGTGTTGAGCGAGACCGGAAATCCGCAAGATGCTGTTGTGTCGATGCAGGCGGCGGTAGGAACCTACGATCAGCTCATTGCACTTCCCGGCACGGCGCCCGCACTGTTCATCGAGGCAAGTACGGCGAACCAGACGCTGGGGGATGAGGTGGGAGAGGATATCGGACTTGCGGATGTCGCCGGCGCCATTGTGGCCTATCGGAAGTCGATTGATCTGGATCAACGGGCTCTCCAGATCGATCCGAATTCCATCCGCGCGCGGCGCGGGCTGGCCAGTATGCAATTCAAGATTGGCAACGCGGAACTCGACACCGATCCCGCCCAGGCACTGATCGATTTGCGCACTTCGATGCAAAGCTACGATGCCCTGCCAGAGACCGAACGGGCAAAACTCTCCAATGTGCGACAACGAGCGCTGATCGTTCGCAAAGAGGCAGTTGCTTTATCCGAGTGTGGAGAATTCTCGCAGGCCAATCCGCTCTTCGATGACGCATTAAAAACTTTTCAGCGGATAGCCGCGGCGGATACCGCAACAGTCAAGGACATCCGCGCTCTTGGGGATGTGAGGCGCATCCTTCTGGATATGGTTTTCAACTATCAGAACGCCGCCGATCCCGCGCTGGCGGAAGTTCCCAGCGACAAGCGTCGAAATCTGTTGATGGCGCGGAAATTCGCGGAACAGGAGGCTGCCACGATCCAACAAATCCTGGAGCACGATACCTCTCACCAGGACTGGAAGGCCGAGCTGGCCAGCGTCCAGGCGCAGATCGCCAGTATCCAGGATGCGCTTCACGAACCTGGGAATTCAGAGACGCTTTCGAAGAAGCCGCTCGCCATCATGAGAACCTTTGCCATCAAGGATCACGCGTCCGTCAGACTGATTGGACTCTACATCGCGGCGCTGCTTGCCGACCCGCCAGCGCTGCTAGAGGACCGGCAACTCGCCGTGTCGTTATCCGAACGCGAGGTAGTCCTGACGCATCACAAGGACATCCCCTCGCTACTCTGGCTTGCGCAGGTCTATCGTGCAGCAGGCCAGACCAACAAGAGCCGTGCGACGGCCAAAGAAGGGCTGGCGTTGCTGCCTCCTTTGCAGCCCCGGGGCAGAAAGACGAACATGCAGAAGCTGTTGGAGATTCAATTGCAACCATCTCGCTGACGCAAAACCTACGGCCGAATTCCCGTGATCCGGCCATGTCGAAAGGTGCGGGTTACGGGACCGAGCGCGACGTTCAACTGGACGAATGAGTCGTGCGCGAACTGGTACTTCCTGCATCCTGGGAACGACCGGCGTGGGGTCAGAAAACCCGCTGAACTCCACCAAGTTCGTGGACGTAGCGAGTTTCTATTTATGCGTAATATCACGGTGATTTCCTGTTTGTTTCTTCGTCGCCGGAATTTGTCTGCATCGCGTCGTTTCCCGCATCTTCGATTTTGAGGCCTCGGCGCACCAAATGTGATTCAGTTTCACGCATATCAACTGGCGAAACAGCCGCCTCGATTTTCACTCGGAGAACGGCAGTGTTAGTCCGCCGCGATTCCTTTCTGTCTTGGCGTTGCCACATGCGCTCGACCATCTTTGGTTAGCGTCAGCGGTGACACTGGTGAAGAAACTGGAGCCGGCTTTCGCGGCCTGTGCGCTGTTCAGGCGAGTGAATTCCGCTGTCATGTGCAGAACACGGACGATAGAAGTTCCCTTTGCGCCGGCATAGAGGAAGTGGCCCCCTGCCGCATTCGCTCCGGCAATCCGCCCTTGGCGGTTGGCAGGGCCGGCAAGTGGGATCCTTGTGCGCGCGCCCGTAAGCATGTGGGTGGTTTCGCCTGCATCGCCGACTGCGTAAATGTCCGGATCGGAAGACTCCATGCGGGCACTGACCTTGACGCCACCGGTCACGCCGATCTCGGGCCACGTGCGACGGGCCAATTCAACCTCGGCTCGATCGCCAACACTGAGCATGATCAACTCCGCGGGCACGAATGCTCCATTGGTCAGTTCAACGCCCTCAGCGCTGAACGATCTCGCTTCCGCCCCGGTCATGACGGCGAACCTATCTTCGCGAACACAGGTTTCGAGATGCAATGCCATATCGCGATCGAGCAGCGGACGTATCTGTGGAAGCTTCTCGATCACCGCAACCCTGATGCCGCGACGATGAAAGGCCTCGCGCATTTCGAGGCCAATGAACGCACCTTCGATGATGGCGGCCGTCGCAGGCTTTCGCGAATCGAGGAAAGTCAGGATGCGATCCATGTCGGGGCGTCGAGCAAGGCAAAGACATTGGGCAGGTCAGCGCCAGGGATCGGGGGCACGATAGGCTTTGCACCCTGGCTCAGGATGAGTTTATCGTAGCTGAACTCCTGTTCCCAACCGTCATTGCTACGCACACGAATTGACTTGGCTGGCCGATCGATCGACAGAACCTCGTGGTTCACATGGACCTCAGCATGCGAACGGGTCCACATTTTCTCCGGTGTCATGATCAGGAGCTTGGAGCGGTCCTCAATCTCCCCGGCAATGTGGTATGGCAGACCGCAGTTAGCAAACGAAATGTAGGGGCCGCGTTCGAAGATGGTAATCTCAGCCGATTCGTCAACCCGCCGCGCTCGCGCTGCGGCGGAGGCGCCGCCTGCAACGCCGCCGACGATGAGGATCTTGCATTTAGCTTTCATGCTCTTACTCCTGATCTGCGCAGTGAGTGCAATGAGACTGCCCATGGTTCCAAGGCATCCTGGCCAGCGACAGCGCCATTCCACAGGTGCCGCTTATGCCTGCAAAGAGTGGCCCCAGCCATGGAGAAGCGGAACCACCGCGAACACGCGATTGATAGCGAGGGCCAAGATGGAACCCACCAGCGATAGCGAGCGTAATACGATCTGAACCTGCTGCATGATCGGGAGCACGCTGCGGGCGCCGCGGTGGACCGGAAGCCCGGCGTCGATCGATCCTTGTGTTCCGCCCTCCACCACAATTGCGTCGTCGCATCCGGCGCGGTCGAAGCGCTCAATGGCCTTCGCCGCCTGCGCTCCTGCCTGGCATACAACGTAGATGGGAGTACCAGGTTTATGCCGCCTAAAGTACATTTCGACATTCAATTCGTTGAGTGGAATTAATCTGACGCCTGGAATATGCGCGCTGGCATATTCTGGAGTGGTGCGTACATCCAGCAATTCATTCACGTCGGGAGCGTCTGAAAGCTCGAAGAGTACGGCGGGAGAGATGGTCCTGTACTTGATTTCGATCATATCTTTGTGTGGATGATCATTCAGCGATATATGTCAAAAGCGAATACAACACTGGATCTTAAGGACGCCGAACTGAGAAGGTCGCGGTTCAATTCCGCCTGCTGGGCGAGCCCATGCGCCTGAAGATTCTCCAGGCTCTCTGCGTTCAGCCGCTCGCGGTCGGCGAGATCGTCGCCGCAACGGGCGCGACCCAATCGAATGTGTCAAAACATCTTTTTCTGCTTTCATCGGCGGGAATCGTCACGCGCCTGAAGGAGGGCCAGTTCGTTTATTACGGAATGAGCAATCGGTTGACGATGAAGCTCTGCGAACTGGTGCACAGTGAGCTACTGGACCAACCGTGTGCTTGAAACATAGCAAATGCGAGCTGGCCAGGACATCCGGCCGCAGATTAAGGTTCGAATCATCGAATGGCGAGCTTAGAGAATTTCCGTCTCGTGGTCTTCCGGGCAGTTGCGGAGCAACTCAGCTTCCGCAAGGCCGCCGAAGAACTGTACCTCCCGCAGCCCGCAGTGAGCCTCCAGATCAAGGCGCTGGAAGAGGATGTTGCCGTTCAACTCTTCGACCGTACGGGTGCGCACATCAGGCTAACGGCGGCAGGACAAGTTCTTCTGACCTATTGCGAACAGGTCAAGACGCTTCTCGCCCAGACCAAGCATGAGATTGCCGCGTTAAGCGCAGAACATGCTGGGCAACTGGCGCTTGGCGCATCCACAACCATCGCACAGTATGTATTACCTCGGCTGCTTGGGGAGTTTCGAGGAAAACATCCTCGCGTACACCCGACTCTGATCAGCGGCAACAGCGAGCAAATTGTGGAGGCGGTCGAGAAGCAGAAGATCGCATTGGGTTTTATCGAAGGCCCGGCGCGAAGCCGCGAGGTCAAAACACAGCCATTTCTTGAAGACGAACTGGTTCTGATCGCGTCCACTGCCCATGAGTGGACCGAGCGAGGATTTGTCAGTTGTCCTGAAATCGCGACAATTCCGCTCCTGATGCGGGAGCGCGGATCGGGCACCCGACATGTGATTGAATTGGCGCTTGAGCGGAAGGGCGTTAAACGCAATTTGTTGCAGATTGTGATGGAGCTTGATTCGACTGAAGCCATCAAGTCCACCGTAGAAGCGGGGTTGGGAATTGGCTTTGTCTCCCGTTGGGCCGTTGCGAAGGATATGAGGCTGGGGAATAGCTTCGAGATTGTAGAAGTCGAAGGATTGCGAGTCAAACGCCAGTTTCTTATCGCATTTGCATCTGGTCCCGAGCCGCAGGGTCTGGCATTCGAGTTCCGGCGATACGTCACTGCCCGAGCCGGCCTGCAGGGAACATATGACAGGTCCAACCGCAACGCAACTGCGGGAGCCATTAAGGCTAACAAATAGGGCATAAGTACTTCTGCTTGGACGCGGCAGCCTTCTTCGGAAATACTTGTACCATGTTGAAGATGAGGATGATTGGCAAAGGAGCCGTTGCTGGAGTGGTGGTATTCGCACTTCTACAGGTATTGCGACCGCCAATTCCGACAAAGCCAGCGACTGCCGAGTTGCAGGCCCCCCCGGAAATTAGACACATTCTCGAAAAGGATTGTTACAGCTGCCACTCGGATCAGCGGCGGCTTTCGTGGTTCGACCAGATCGTACCGGGCTACTGGCTCGCGCGGCATGACATTCTCTTAGCGCGAGAACACCTCAATTTCTCGACGCTGGGCGCCAAGCCCGCCGCCGCGCAGAAGGCGACACTTTACGAGGCCGTTAACATGATCCAGCTCGGCGCCATGCCTCTGCCGCAGTTCGTTAAGCTGCATCCAGAAGCAAAGGTCACGCCCCAAGAATTGGCGGCGTTGAAATCGTATCTTGTACCGTGGGCTCCCGCTCCGAACCAGTCTGACAAAGCGCCAGTGGTTGTTTCCGTCAGGGCTAACAACCCCAGCTCTCCCGCGATCGTTCAGGCAGAGTTTAACGGATTTCCTTTCGACCCTAACTTTAAGAGCTGGAAGGTAATCAGCACAACTGACCGCGGCGACAATAATACCCTTCGTTGCGTCCTCGGAAATGACACGGCAGTGAAGGCGGCCCTTTCCGGTAACATCTCGCCTTGGCCGGACGGAACCCGCTTTGCCAAGGTCGCATGGCAGGAGGAACTTGGTCGCGATGGGTTCCTGCACCCGAGCAAGTTCTGGCAGGTGGAATTTATGGAGAAAGATGCCAAACGTTACAAGGATACTGAAGGCTGGGGCTGGGGCCGCTGGCGCGGATTGGATCTGAAGCCCTACGGCAAAGATGCGCACTTCGACAACGAATGCGCGGGCTGTCACCAGCCGGTGCGCGGCAACGACTACGTCTACACACTGCCTATTACAGCAGCCAGGTCCAACCGCGATGAGGTCGTGAACAATGGGGCTGCCGCATTACCCGTAAGTCTCCCTTATCAGCCACTCGGCTGGGGGGCGATCACAATGTACGCTGACCCAAAGAACCATACAACCGCCACGCTCTATGGTAACGACCCAGCTATGCAGGCAATTCACGCGAAAGACGCTGCGACGGACTCACGAGAGGCTCCAGCCTATCCTCCTGACGCAGTACTTGCACTCGTTACATGGGCCCAGCGCGACGACCCCCATTGGTTCGGAGCACGCATCCCCGATAAGCCGCTGTCCGTGGAGTTCGTGCTAGTGGCCGCAGGACAGCCGGGGGGGTATCGACGCTTCGCGGGGCCGAAGCTGCTTGAGGACCCCTCGACGGCGGGTATTGCGGCACAGCGTGTAGACTTCGTGCGGAGCCTTGCGCCGGCACAACTGCCGTAGTCTGTTGGTTTTGGAATCAAGGCAAGGTACGAGAGATAGCCAACTTCGGTGCCAATGGCGACAACTCATTCGCCCAGGACCAAACATCCGTAATTTAGAGGACCCCATAAGATTCGCAAATAGGGCATGATTACTTCTGCTTGGACGGCCGTGCGTTTTTCCGGAAGACTGGAAGTGTGACTAAGAACGTATTCTTTATCGGCTTGATTATTGCTGCAAGCGGCCTGGTATCTCCACCAATTGCTTTGGCGGTCGGTCTGATTTACGGGTTCAGCTTCGCCCATCCCTTTCATCTTGAAGCAAAGCAGTTATCAGCGCTGTTGCTGCAGGCATCGGTGGTGGGGCTCGGATTCGGAATGGATTTAGAGCAGGTTATGCATGCAGGACGCTCTGGCTTCATCTATACCGCAGGCAGCATCAGCATCGCTTTGCTCCTGGGTTGGGGACTGGGATGTTTACTGCGCGTGCGGCAACGAATCTCGTATCTTATTTCGGCGGGCACAGCTATCTGCGGCGGCAGCGCAATTGCCGCAATCGCCCCAGTCACGAATGCCAGCCAAGAGGAGATTGCCGTCTTGCTCGGAACTGTTTTTATTCTGAACTCAATCGCCTTGCTCACTTTCCCGATAATTGGGGCAGCCCTGAGCATGACGCAGACCCAGTTCGGCCTGTGGTCGGCGTTAGCAATTCATGACATAAGTTCGGTCGTGGGCGCGACGGCGAAGTACGGAGCGGTGGCTCTTGCGGTCGGTACAACCGTCAAATTAGCGCGGGCTCTATGGATCGTGCCACTTTCGATTGGAACCGCAATGGCAAATAAGAGCAAAGCGCATATCCACTGGCCGTGGTTCATTCTCATTTTCTGCCTGGCCGCGGTCGCCAACGCCTACATTCGGATCTTCCAGCCCGCGTATCCGGTGCTGAAGCACCTTGGCGTTATCGGCTTGACTGTGACGCTCTATCTGATTGGAACAGGGCTTTCCATGAAAACTCTCCGTGAAGTGGGCGTTCGCCCGTTCCTGCAAGGAGTGCTTCTGTGGCTGGTCGCCGCCGTGGGGTCACTCACGCTCATTCGCTGTGGCTGGATTCAACTTTAGCCGTCTCTGGCGATTTGGGCACAATCTTTCCCTGAAATAGCGCAACCGGTTTGATCAGACGCCGCCTGGAACGAAGCAACCTATCGCTGAAATCGATAATCCAATTACTTGGCGGTTTCCCATAGAACCTGGAAGAGCTGCATTGGAACGCGTCTGTCAAACTCGGACCTCCGGACCTAAGGGGTTGCTCTCCCTTTACGGTGCTCTCTGCCTGTCCCTCGGATTTATGGTTTTTGCGTGGGGAACGAGTTACAAGCTATCCCTCTACAACGTAGAACATGGAACTTCCCCGGTTCCGGCTAAAGTGTGCACACGCGGTAGCGATGCTGCAAAGTGCGCATTGGACCAGGCTGCGAGCGCCCACACTTTAGCGCAGATACCTCTCCGCATAGCGGCGCTTTTCTCATTTCTCCAAGGAACCGACAATTTCTCATTTTATCGCTTGAGCGGTGAGGCCGTCAGCGACCTGTCGCCACTCAGTCGAGCCCCAATCCTGTATCTTCGACCCCCACCAGACGAAGGACGCACTCTCGGTTAGCCGCTGGAGATAAGACCCTTTCGCGGATGAATTTACACGTCTGTCCGAAGGAAGGTCTCCGATGCGCATCAAGCGTCTGCTCCTGATTGCTGCCTGTGTTTTGGGCGCAGCCCTGCCCGTGCTTTATTTTCTGCACGCCCATCATAAGATGGAAGCTGCATCGAACTCTCTGTCAGCGCCTCCGGCCGTCTCAGTTGCCACTGCGCACACAGGCTTTGTCGCGAATCAACTAACCGTGGCTGGCGTGTTCCAGGCATTTCAGGAAATCGACGTCCATGGAAAAGTCTCCGGCTATATCCGGCACATCTATGTGGACATTGGCGACCGCGTACATCAAGGCCAAACTCTTGCGGTGCTTGAAGTCCCGGAATTGCAGGCTGAAGTTGCTGGAGCGCAAGCGGGAGTGACCGAGACCGAGCAAAACATACTGCGGCTGCAGAATTTAGTTGCTCAGGAGAAAGCTACCTACGCAGCTGTTCATGCAAATTACACGCGCTTGAGGCAGGCATCTGACGAGCAGCCCGGCCTGGTGGCGGCGCAAGAGCTTGAAGATGCTCTGGCGAAAGATAGATCGGCGGCATCACAGGTCGATGCCGCCAAATCTGCCGTCGCCGCCGCTCAAGGGCAGTTGGGAGTTTCGCGAGCCGAGAACCTCCGGGTAACCAGCATGGAGCAATACGCAACGATCACGGCCCCATACAACGGCGTCGTGACCATGCGGTATGCGGACACCGGCTCGCTCATTCCCGCGGGAACGGCGGAAGGGTTGAACCAGGCCGTGGTCAGGCTCGCTCAGAGCGACTTGCTGCGTCTCCGAATGCCAATTCCTGAGCGAGATGTGCCACTTGTCCACATCGGCTCACAAGTCACGGTCCATGTTCAGGCGACCGGGCAGCAGTTTCCAGGAACGGTGGTTCGTTACACGCGCGATGTCTCCAATTCGACAAGAACGATGTTGACCGAAGTGGACGTGAACAATCCGGATCTAACGCTTACGCCCGGGATGTACGCGGACGTGACCTTCAATCTGGAACAGAAAAACGATGCGATCATTATTCCGGCGAGTGCCATCATCCAGGGCGATCAACCTTCGGTAATGCTTGTTGATAGCAACAATCGTGTCGAGAAACGATCCATCGTGTTGGGAATAAGCGCGGCCAATTCTCAGGAAGTTACCTCTGGTCTCAAGCCAGGCGACAGGATCATCATCGGCGGCCAGTCCGAACTTCAGCCCGGCCAGCAAGTCACACCGCAACCTGCGAAGAGCGATCTCGAGAACTATCAGCCAACGAACAAGAAGGGCGGCCAATAACCATGTCCTTCTTTGCGATTCGTTATCCCTTTTTCATTCTCATGGCCTGTTTGGTTACCGTCGTAGTTGGTGTAGCGGCTATCACAGGCATGCCTGTCGATCTCTTTCCGCCAGTGAAGATTCCCGTCGTAGTGGTAGCTACTTTCTACGCCGGCATGCCACCTCAGCAGATCGAATCTGACATTACAGACAGCGACGAGCGCTTCTTTACGCTGGCGAGCAATGTCGACCACATTGAATCGCGGTCGATGTCCGGTGTCAGTTTAATCAAAATCTATTTCCAACCTGGCACAGATCCAACCGCGGCTGTCAGTGGTATCTCGAACCTTGCCATGGCAAACCTGCGGCGACTCCCTCCCGGCACTCTTCCTCCTGTGGTACTGAGCTTTGACGCCGCAAATCTTCCGGTATGCCTGATTACGCTGAAAGGCGTCGGAATGAACCAAACGCAATTGAAAGATGTCGCCCAGTTCAGCGTTCGAAACCAGGTGGCGAATGTACCGGGCGCGTCGGTCCCGCAGCCCTATGGAGGGACGTACCGACAGATTATGATTTACGTAGATCCATTGAAACTTGAGGCCTCGCAGCTTGGCATCATGGATGTAGTCCGCGCAGTGAACGACTCAAACCTCATACTGCCTGCTGGCGATGTTCGCATCGGCCCCAAGGACTACAACATCTACGCCAACAGCCAGGTGCCGACACCCGACGCCGTGAACAGCATCCCGCTTAAGACAGTCGGTAACGCGTCCATCCTCGTCGGCGACGTTGGACATGCGGTCGATGGCGGCCAACTCCAAACCAACATCGTGCGTGTCGATGGACAGCACTCGGTCTACATTCCAGTGCTCAAACAAGGTGGTGATTCCAACACGATCACGATCGTCAATGGAGTCCGGAAAGCCACGGCCCATCTCCTCGATATCCCACAACAGCTCAAGACTGCTGTCGTCTTCGATCAATCCGTTTTTGTCAAAACCGCCATCAAGAACGTGATGAGCGAGGGGGCGATCGGTCTCCTTCTTACTGGAATCATGATCCTTCTGTTCCTCGGCAACATTCGCGCCACCATTGCGGTTCTGCTGTCGATCCCGATTTCGTGCATCGCAACCTTCCTGATCCTGAAGGCATTCGGTGATTCAATCAACACGATGGTGCTCGGCGGCATGGCTCTGGTGTTATCTCGCCTGATTGACAACTCTGTCGTCGTGCTTGAAAACATCTTCCGCCATTTCGAGATGGGCTCAGATTCGGTCAAAGCCTCGCAGGAGGGCGGCAAAGAAGTTCAACTCGCCGTCTTGGCCGCTACATTCAGCACGGCCATTGTGTTCTTTCCCGTCGTCCTTCTTACTGGCGTTAGCAAGTATCTGTTTACAGCCCTCGCGCTTGCAGTCGTCGTCGCGCTCTTCTGCTCTTACGTCGTCGCGATGACCGTGGTGCCGCTCTTCTGCTCCCGATTTATAAAACACACCAAACACGAGCATGAGCACCAGTCTGCACAGGAGAATGACCGGGTCCCCGAGCATATGCGTGGTGGTCACGGTCAAACCAACATCTTTGCCAAGACTGTCTATTACTTCAATGAGGGCTTCGGCTGGCTTGAGGAACACTATGACCGGTCTCTTCACTACTGCTTGGACAGGTCCGTACTCGTCGTCACCGTGTTTTCTGTCTTCGTGGTGCTTAGCTTCGCACTCGTTCCGTTTCTTGGCCGCGCCTATTTTCCACGCACCGATCCTGGTCAATTCGTCATCAGCGTAAAAGCTCCAACCGGCACGCGTATTGAGCTCACCGATCAGTACATCGCTCGTGTCGAACAGGATATTCGTGAAGTCGTGCCTCCAAAAGACCTCAACATGATCGTATCGAATATTGGAGTCACACCGGATCTTTCGGCGATCTACACCTCCAACTCCGGAATGCATACCGCGTTTGTCCAGGTGAGCCTAAAGGAAGATCACATCCTGAGCAGCTTTGAAGACATGCGGCGGGTGCGAACTAAACTCTTTGCCGATCTTCCATCCATCCAAACCTACTTTCAGTCCGGAGGACTCGTCGATTCGATTGTCAATCAAGGACTTCCCGCGCCTTTTGACATTCAGGTCAGCAGTAACAACATGGAGGGTGGTTATGCCGTTGCTCAGCAGCTTGCGCAAAAGATGCGCGCTCTCCACGGGGTAAGCGATGTGCTCATCCCTCAGGACATAGACTACCCAGGACTGGCGCTCGACATTGATCGCCGCCAGGCAAGCCTGGAGGGTCTAACTCCGAAGACAATCGTTGATAGCGTCATTACAGCTATGACATCGAACGGCATGGTCGCTCCAAGTTATTGGGTTGATCCCAAGACAGGCAATAACTACATGCTCACCGTCCAGTACCCGGAGACACAGGTTCAAACGCTGAATGACTTCAAGCAGATTCCATTGCGATCGGCTGACGGCAAGACCACGACTCCACTGGAAACAGTTGCGTCGATTCGATCGATCAACACGCCAACCGAAGTCGATCACTATCAACTGCGGCGTGTTTTTGATGTCTATGTGATGCCCAAGGAGGAGAGTCTTGCCTCGATCAGCGGGGATGTAAGTAAAATCCTCGCAGGAATGGATCCACCCCATGGAACGGTTTTGACGTTACGAGGTTCTGTCAACAACATGAACGAGTCCTTCAGGGCTTTTGCCATCGGGCTCGTCATTTCGATTGTGCTGGTTTTCCTGATCCTGATGGCGCAGTTCGCTTCCTTTGTCGACCCGGTCGTCATTCTGCTCGCCATCCCTCCAGGCATCTCCGGCGTAATCCTCTTTCTGCTTGCTACGGGCACCACCATCAACATCATGAGTCTCATGGGCGTCCTTATGACGACCGGTATCGTCGTATCCAATAGTATTCTCATCGTAGAGTTCACAGGCCAACTTCGCGAGCAAGGGCTCAAGCTGGAAGATGCGATTATCACTGCGTGCAAGGTACGCCTGCGACCGATTCTGATGACTTCGCTCGCCACTGTGCTTGGGCTCATCCCAATGGCGCTGGCGCTCGAAGTCGGCAGCGAACAATACGCGCCTCTTGCCCGGGCGATCCTCGGCGGCCTCACCGTTTCAGGCATCGTCACAGTGTTTCTCGTGCCGTGCGCCTACTTGCTCGTCCATCGGCGCATTGAAGCTCGCCGAGAGCACATCCGCCCTGATTCTCCAGGAGATTTATCGCAGCCTCGTGAGGTGACAGCATGAGAAGCTGCCTGATCAGTTTCCTACTCATCGCGCCTCTCCCTGCCTTCGGGCAGACCAGGACCGCCGATCTCCCCGCGGCCCCGCAGCCTTCATCAGGCTCCTCGACGCTCGTAACTGCAGCCGCTAACGCTGTCTTATTTCAACCTCAGTCCGCGCCCCCGGAAAAACAGCAGCCTCTCATAGATCCCGCAACAGCCGCGGTCTCCATTACGCGCACCGATGCAGAGCGCCTTGCTCTCAGGAGCAATCCCCGCATCACCGCGAGCCACCTTCTCGCCCTGGCAGCCGGCCAGGTCACGCGTGAGACCCGGTCGGGCGAGTTACCTCAAATCTCCGCCGCCATCACCGCAGCAAAGGCAAAAGACGGAAGCCGAATCGGTGCCGGCGAACTCACTGATTCACGCCTTTACACCCACGCCGGAACGGGAGGATCGCTTTCGCAACTAATTACCGACTTCGGTCACACGCGCGATCTCGTCGCAACCAGCAAGCTGCAACACAAGGCAAAGGACCAGGCCGCACTTGCTACCGAGCAGGATGTCCTGTTGGCAACAGACCAGGCATTCTATCGCCTGCTGAACGCACAGTCTCTACTCAATGTAGCGAAGGCCACCGTTGCGGCCCGTGGCGATGTCCAAAGCCTCACTGCCGCGCTAACCAAAAGCGCACTCAAAAGCGATCTCGATCTCAACATTGCCTCGGCCGATCTCTCTCAGGCGCAACTCCTGGAACTGGACGCCGAGAACGAGGTCGCCTCCGCAAGCGCTGCTCTTGCCTCCGTCCTCGCCGCCCCTGCGGACACTCTCTATCAAGCCGCGGAAGACCCCGAGGACGCACCACCGCCGCCACCGTCGCCAGACAGTTCCGCGTCCATCAACGCAAGGGCTCAAGCCCAACGCCCCGACCTTCAGGCCCTTCGCTTTAATGCCGCTGCCGACCAGAAATTCGCTACCGCACAGCAGCTCCAACATCTGCCGACCATTTCAGCGTTGGCGACCGGCGGAATCACTCCAGTAGCCCCGGACGGAATCTTCGTCCCAAACTGGTACGCGGCAGCGGGAGTGAATCTGACACTGCCCATGTTTACCGGATTCCGCATCGACGCGCAGGCGCAGGAGGCCCGCCTTCGCCAGAAAGCTGCTGAAAAGCAGGCCCAGGATCTTTCTGACTCGATCGCCCGGGACGTGCGCGTTGCAGTCCTGAACGCACAAACTGCCTTTCGGCGTATTGCCGTTGCTGATCAATTTCGGAGGCAAACTGCTCAGGCACTCGCACTTGCCCAAACCAGATACAAGCTCGGTCTCAGCTCCATCGTCGAGCTCAGCCAGGCACAACTGCAAAGTACCCAAGCTGCCGTCGCAGCAGTCAATGCGAGATACGATTACCTTCTGTCCCTACGCTCGCTGGATTACGCGCGCGGCCAACTTGCGCCGTAGGACGAGTTTCCTTCATTGATGAATCAATCAGTCGCGCCTATGAAGAACGGACAGATCCCCACCTCGCTGGCAAGTCCCGGAGCACCGCGGTTCTGGCTTTCTGTTTGTCTGATCGGCGTAACCACAGGGTTAGCAGCTGCGGCGCTGACTCGTTTGCTTGAGATCATCCAGCGCGCGGCGTGGCATGGCTCAGGTACAAACATACTCGAATCCGCTCGCCAGGCAAGCGCGTTAAGGCATATCGCCGTGCTGATTGCGGCGGGCATCTTGACCGGGGTCGGGCAGGTTCTCCTCAAACAGCTATCGAGCGGCAACGGAATTGATACGACCGAGGCGATCTGGTTTCGCGCGGGGCGCATGCCGGCGCTGCGAACTCTTGGCAGCGCCCTGTTATCAATTTTTGCCGTTGGTATGGGGGCATCCATGGGCCGCGAAGGTGCGCCCAAACAGGCGGGCGCTGTTTTTGCTAACTTCTTCGCCGACGCTGAAACTCTCTCCGACGAACAGCGACGGTTGCTTGTGGCTTGTGGCGCGGGAGCCGGAATGGCAGCGGCTTATGGCGTCCCTCTCGGTGGTGCACTCTTCGCCTTGGAGGTGATGCGCGGGAAGCTCGCCTTGCGCTTTGTTCTGCCGGCGCTCTTTGCCTCGCTCATCGCGACTGGAGTTTCCTGGTTGGCGCTTCCCGATGCCCCCACCTACATCATCCCGTCGTTCCCGCTTTCGGCTTCCGTTATCCTGTGGGTGATCACTTGCTCGCCCATCTTCGCTTTTGGGGCCATATTTTATGTGCGGCTCATTCGCTGGGCCGATCAGCGTAAGCCCCGCGGATGGCAGCGATTCATAGCACCTGCGATCGCTCTCGGGCTCTTGGGAGTCGTCTCCATTTGGTTTCCCGAGATACTCGGAAATGGCAAGGACCTTTCTCAACTCCTTTTTACAAGTCAAGTTGGAGTGCGACTCGTAGTGGGCCTTCTGTTCTTGAAGCCGCTTGCCACCACTGCTTGCATGCGAAGCGGCGTACCTGGTGGGCTGTTTACGCCATCACTGACATTCGGTGCCCTGCTTGGCGCTGCGCTGGGTCACGCGTGGAGCGCGCTCTGGCCGGGTACGCCTATTGGACTCTTCGCGCTGCTCGGCGCGGGCGCGATACTGGCCGCGACTACCCAAGGTCCAATCTCAACCGTTGTACTGCTCATGGAGCTTACCGGCAGAGACCGGTCATTCATCGTGCCACTGATTTTGACCGCCGGAATATCGACACTGATCTCCCGCTCTATTGAGCATCGCTCCATCTATGACGCGCGCCTGAGCGACGAGCAAATAGCGCTTAGACAACAAATGCGTGACGAGGAGTCGAACCAGATAGGTGCACCACAATAGGCCTTCTTCACAAAGACAGCGAACGCTCGAGGATAGGTTTCTCTGCGGATCGCATCTCGGCGTGGTACAGCCGGGCCAGCATTCCTTGAAGTACCAGCTACCTCCTTATGTGACCATACCGGTCAGTCCGACCGCCTTGGACGAAGCGGTGATGCACCATGCTTAAGCCCAGACAATAAAGGGCAACTACCAGCCCACCCACAAACAGAGCCCGTGCGACCCGAAACCAAAGCGGTCTGTACTCTTCAGATGTCGTTGGATCAGAATTGGCCTTCATCCAAGCTAACCCTCCACCAGGTAGTACGGTCGCTGGAGTAGAATGCAAAGCGCATCAATCATGACATCGAGAGGAAAGCCATGCTGTTCCATTTCGCAAGTCGCGAATGATTCGGTTGCTTTCCTTGGGCGCGGGGGGTGCATGGTAATGCAAAGACTCGCTTACCGTCATGTTTGATCCGTCCCCTGTCATCAATTGGCATGCTGGCTTGGATCGACGCAAGGGATACAACCGCAACGATTCGCCTCAGACTAATCCCTTGAATAGCCCTTCGCTACGTTGCTACGATTAAAGTTCTACCGCGGAGACACTTCGCACCCGAAACTCGTCTGGAAGAGATCGTCACCGCGAAGCAGATGTTCCCGGCGAAACACAATCAGGGAAGCCTAATACTCTCGGCGAACACAGGAGGTCCACAATGCTCCCGATGGCTGATAAAGGAATTGTTCACCTTGCCGCTTCTCGCTCCGTCGACGAAGTGTTGGAGCATCTTCTATCCATTCTTCAGACGAAGGGTATAACCGTGTTCGCGGTTGTCGATCATAGTGGTGAAGCGGCGAACGTTGGCATTGAGATGCGCGCAACCAAGCTGGTCATCTTCGGGAACCCAAAGGCAGGTACTCCACTGATGATTGCCGCGCCGGACAGTGCACTTGATCTGCCGCTGAAGATTTTGATTGCAGAAGAACCGAGTGGCGGCACGCGGGTCAGCTATAACAGTCTTGCTTATCTTCAGACACGTTTTGGGCTTTCATCCGAAATAGTGACAAATGTCGCGGTAATTGACCAGATTGCGGCAACTGTCGTTGGCTAGGGTTTGTTCGCGATGTCTGCAGATTGGACCCTCGAAAGAAGTCTTCGCGTCATTGCCGCCATCTGCGGTCTATTCTGGAACCCTTCCGCCGACGTCAAACCTGCCAAGAAGCTACGGTAAATCCAGATCGAGCCGGTAAACATTCGCTTGATTGCGGTGCAAGGATACAACAAGGGAGCGGTCAGGTGCCAAGCTGAGGAACACGCAGCGCGCATAGCCACCATGCAATAGGTCTCCAAACTCAACGGACAAGCCTGACTTGTTGAATACAGTGGATTACTGGGATGCAGGTTGACCGTCGGTAAGGATGGGCACAGGTTCCGGCCGCCGGAGTTCAGCACCCCCAATCGCTGCTAGTGCGAGGATGCCGATGCCGAGCCCCGCAAACACCCATATTCGCCGGCGACCCCTGTCGTCCTGCAAGGGCGCATCCGGCATCTGGGGTGCTGCAATCGCTTCCTCAAAGCTTGTCGGAGCAATGAACCGATACCCGGCCAGTTGCCAGGGCAAATGGCATCAACAAGAACATCGGCTGGCATACATTCCGGCATTCTTTCGGCACGCTGCTGAAGGCAAACGGAGAGGATGTCAAAACCGTTCAGGGGCTCTTACGAGACGCGAACAGCCGAATCACTCTGGATGTTTATACCCAGGCAGTGAACTCGAACAAGCGTGCCGCGCAGAGCAAGGTTGTGAGGATGATGGTGTCAGATCTGGGTCAGAAGCGAGAGGAAAAATACCCGCAAATTGTCCGGTAGCGGGCTTATTGGACCTTAATCGGACCCTGAATTGACTGTCACATTCTGTTGCCATCCACTCCTAAGTCTTTTGGAATGTATGGCGGGGACGACGGGGCTCGAACCCGCGACCTCTGCCGTGACAGCGCCGCCAGACTAGAGTTTACAACGACATACAACGACGCGGGGACTGCCAAAATACCTGCAAGTCGTACAAGACATCCTCTATTGTGGGTCAGGTTGTGGGTTGGAAATCAGCTCCAGACCCCTGCTCTTTCCGGGCAGCTAACTGATTGTTCCTACCAAACGGGCTGCCTCCCTGCCCTCCTCCAAACGCGGTCTGATCAATTTCTACCTGTCTGCCCTGGACGCCGGGTAAACCCGTGAGCGATGATCCGGCCAGAGGGATCTCTCCGGCCTATGAAACGCACCATCCTCAAATTGCTGATCGTTTGCGGTCTCGCACTCTCCCTCTACGAGGCGAGTCAATACCTCACCGCCCGCCGCTACCTTCGCAGGGATTTTCTCCTGCTCACCGTGATCGAGGACCGCGTGAAGCAAAAAACCGACGCGGGATATGGTTTCCTCGCCGGAGCCGGGATTCTTACCGTTGGCATTCTCGGGCTGAGCTGGCAAAAGCGCCGCGACGCATGATCACTACCAAACGGGCGGAGCCCCTGCTCTATTGCGCCGCCATTGATACTAGATAGCCTATCGAAAGCGAACGTAAGGCAGACAGGAGGCTATCGGATAACGAAAGGCTATCGGACGGCAAGCCAGTACCAGAAAGCTATCCGGCTACGATCAGAAGCCGGAAGGCGATCCGTTAACCATTGGATATCCGAAAGCTATCCGTATGCTTTCTGAATTCCCTTGAGTAGCGACTAGATGTCGGCTATGGTTCACGATATCCACACTACATTTTGTGTTTTCAGATGCCAACCATTGTTTTTGCAAGTCCCAAAGGGGGCGTCGGAAAGTCTACCGCCGCCGTACTGCTCGCGACCGAACTGGCCGGGTTTGGCGCAGCGGTCACGATGATCGACGCTGACCCCAACAAGCCGCTGTCCCTGTGGGCAAGGCGACCGGGAAAACCCAACAACCTCACGGTCGTGGCTGACGTAACCGAGGATTCGATCATTGACATCATCGAGGCGGCAGCCCTCAAAACCCCATTCGTCATCGTGGACCTAGAAGGTACTGCCTCGATGATGGTCGGATACGCCATGAGCAGGGCGGATCTCGTCATCATTCCCGTTCAAGGTTCACATCTTGATGCAGCAGAAGCTGCCAAAGCAATAAAGCTTGTGCGGGCGCAGGAGCGTGTCTTCAAGCGCACCATCCGCTACACGATTTTGTTTACCCGCACGAGTGCAGCCATTCGGACGCGGACATTACAGAGCATCGAGGCAGAGTTCTATCAAAACAAGATCCCGATGCTTGAGGCCCAACTGAACGAGCGGGATGCGTATCGTGCGCTGTTCGCCTTCGGCGGCACGCTTTCAGGTCTCGACTCGGCACAAGTATCGAATATCCCCGCAGCCATCATGAATGCCCGAATCTTTTCAAACGAAGTGGTGAAGATGCTGAAAACCGACATGCCCGTCGCGCTAGCGAAGGAGATGGCTTGATGAGCAAACAGCGCGCCAGCATTTTTGATGAACCGATTGATCTCGACGTGAGCAGCTTCTCCGCCAAGAAAAGCGTAGATACAAAAGCACCGTCACGGGCTCAAGTAAAAGCGGTTAAGCGCGTCGTAGGCGTCCTGCATTCTGTCTTTCAAGTAGCGCGCAATGCGGCGCATATCGAGACGCGGCTTTGCTTTCTTCACTTCCTTTTCGCCGCGCATCATCTCCGAGACGCTCATGCGTTCGGGTGACTTCTGCACGGCTGACTTAAGCGCATCTTTATCCTCGGTGTAAACCTTGACGCTATCCCGGCCACGGGAAACCGAGACATACCATTGAGCGCGGTTAGCGGCCTTGAGCGATTCATCTCCGACCGCGATAAACACGCGGTCCACTGTTTTGCCTTGGGCCGCGTGCGAGGTATCGACATAGCCGTGCGCTACGTGCCCAAAGTCTTTGGGCAGTACCACGCCGCCTTCGAGCTTGATATCACCCTTATCCGTGAAGCCTTCGACGG
>Ga0302319_10002806_pt1 | contig 37047 bp, 38 predicted proteins | sample Bog_T0_2_FD_203319 | JGI IMG/M metagenome (GOLD analysis project Ga0302319, IMG submission 203319) | Peat permafrost microbial communities from Stordalen Mire near Abisko, Sweden - Bog_T0_2 | ecosystem: Environmental > Terrestrial > Soil > Wetlands > Peat | place: Sweden: Abisko, Stordalen Mire...
GCAAAGAGGTTTTCATGTCTACCCGCCGTGGCGAGTTCATCAGTTTGCGCGAGGTCATTGATGAGGTCGGCAGGGACGCGGCCAGATTTTTCTTTTTAATGCGTCAGGCCAGTGCTCATTTGGAATTTGACCTGGAATTGGCCAAAAAGCAAAGTTCTGATAATCCGGTGTACTACATTCAATACGCGCACGCGCGTATCCATAGCATTATCCATAGGGCACAGGATGAATTTCATTGGTCGTCTAAGACCCAAGACTTTAAATATTTACAGCTTCCCGAAGAAATGGATCTCATGCGTAAGATCGGTCTTTTCCCTGATATACTGACAGGATGCGCCAAGAGCTTGGAGGCTTTTGCTTTAGTTAGATATTTGCAAGAAGTAGCCTCAGCTTTTCATAAATTTTATGATTCTTGCCGGGTATTGGATGAGAATAAAGAACTTTCTGTTGAGCGTTTAGCTTTAATCGAAGCTGCCCAGATCGTACTGGGTAACGGCTTAAAACTCCTGGGAGTCTCTGCTCCTGCGAAGATGTGATCGAATGACTAAACGATGGATCATTGCGCCTACCAATCTGCTCTTGCATAAAAGCATCAGCGATGCTTTAAGTATTCATCCCATCATTGTTCAATTATTAATTAACCGCCAAATAACCTCTGTTGCCCAGGCTAAGATGTTTTTAGCCAGCGATATGGCTTCTTTGCATAATCCTTTTTTACTGACAGACATGGACAGTGCGGTGGCCCGTATTAAATTGGCGCAAATCCAATCTGAAAAGATCCTGATCTACGGAGATTATGATGTGGATGGGGTGACATCCAGCGCCTTGCTGCGTCGCCTGCTTAATCATTTGGGGATACAATCGGTCAATTATATCCCGCATCGCATGGAAGAAGGTTATGGCTTAAATCAGGAGGTTGCCGAATTTGCAAGAGCGCAAGGGATCCATTTGCTTATTACCGTTGATTGCGGTATCAATGCCTTTGCTCCGATAGAGGCCATTAATGCCGCCGGCATTGATGTGATCGTCATCGACCATCATGAGCCGGAAGGATCGAAGCTTCCACCGGCATTGGCCGTGATCGACCCTAAACGCCAGGACTGTCTGTATCCATTTAAAAATTTATCGGCGGTGGGTTTGGTGGCTAAATTAATGCAGGCGATATTGGGGCATATTCCTTTAGAAGACCTGGATCTAGTGGCCCTTGGAACAGTGGCCGATGTGGTGCCTTTACAAGGGGAGAATCGTATTTTTGTTAAGAATGGTTTGCCATGTATTGAAGCGACAAAAAAACCGGGTTTAAGGGCTTTATTGGAAGTGGCTAAAATTTCTGGCAAGAAAATGAAACCGTATTATATCGGTTTTATTTTAGGGCCCCGTTTAAACGCGGCCGGGCGCATGGATTCAGCCACGATCTCTTTGGACCTGCTTTTATCCGAAAATCCTGCTGATGCTTATGCTTTAGCTTGTAGTCTAGAGGCGCATAATCTTTCGCGTCAAAAAATGCAAAGCGAAGTGGTGGAAGAAGCCTTGAATATGATCGAGGCGGATGAAGTACTTAAAGCCCAGGATATCATCGTTGTTTATAAGGAAGGCTGGCATAAAGGGGTTTTAGGGATCGTTGCCAGCCGGATCGTGGATAAATATTATCGGCCGACAGTGGTTATTTCCGTGGAAGATGGGGTGGGGACCGGTTCAGCCCGTTCGGTGGATGGTTTTCATTTATATGAAGCTTTGACCAGCTGCGCGGGAATCCTCGAGAATTATGGAGGGCATAAGCGTGCCGCGGGCTTGCGATTAAAGCATGAAAATATTGAAGAGTTCCGCCAAGCCATCAATGATTACGCAGAAAAGTCATTACCGCAGGAAAAATTTATCCCGTCTTTGGAGATCGATGGCGAAATTCCATTGAGTGCCATTGACCTGAATTTGATGGAGCTCATCAATTCCATGGAACCTTATGGTGAAGGTAATCCGACACCGGTGTTTTGTTCAAAGGGCCTTACTGTCAAAAGCATACCGGCCCTGATGGGCAAGGACACTATAAAATTCTGGGTTAGTGACGGGACAAAGACGATCAGCGCGGTAGGGTTTGGGATGGGTTCTTTTAAAGATATGGTAAAAATGGGAGCTCAAGTGGATCTGGCGTACACCTTGAGCATTGATGATTGGAATAAAGCACCAACCGTTCAACTGGTACTTAAAGATATTAAATGACATAAGGACATGAGTTACGGGACGTAACTCATAAGTCCGAATGTCATCCCCGAATGTTTTAATCGGGGATCCGATTCAGAATTAATTTTGATATAGATTCCCGAAGCAATTGCGCATGTCCGGTATGAGGACCTTTCGCGGGAATGACAAATAGGAGAGTTCTTATATAGCTTTGGTGACTTTATTGGCTTGGATACAGCTGGTGCAGACTAAGGCGCGTTGCACAGTACCGTTTAAAGTGATCTTAATGCGTTGCAAGTTAGGACTTACCACGCGAAAGGATTTACCAACAACTTTAGAACCGGCGCCGCCTTTTTTCTTTTCCATACCGCGTCTTCTATATTTTCTACCGGATGTGGAACTTTTGTCGCAAACAATACAGGATCTCATGAAATTACCTCTTAGGTTTAAGCAAACAATTAGTCAAAATTTGATTCTTAAATATACTTGAAATCAACCGTTTGTCAAGTTCTTTCGCTGATGAATACTATCCAATCTTTCATAAAAAACAAACAAAATTTGATCGAATTAACGTTTTTGGCCGTATTTTTCATTCTTTTATCGTTAATTTCCTATGATCATGTCGATCGAAGCTTTTCTGTTTTTAAATACTTTGTAGCGGGTTCTTTAAATGATCTTCCTGATAATTATATCCTGTACCATCACTCTTTGAAAGATTTCATCTACCATACAAGCCCATTTTTTAGAGGCACCTCTCCTAACGGTTGGAATGACATCATTTATCTGCTGCCCCTGTTTATTTTTTGTGATCTTTTGGGAGGCCTGAGCGTAAAAACCCTTTGTTTCTTTACTGTTACGACCTCATTGATCTTTCTTTTTTTATTTTATTATTGGATGAAAAAGGTATGGGGCGAAAGGGCTGCTTGGTGGGCGACATTATTATTGGGTTCATCGGCTATATTCCAGGAAATCGCCCGTTCAGGCAGCTATATTGCATATAGCTTTTTGATAGTGATCATCTGGCTTTTATATTGTTTTAAAAGTACGGAGACTGAGAATCCTTGGTATCCGGGCCTATTGGGCCTGTGGACAGGATTACTATGGTATGGTTATGGATTGATCAGAGGATTGACCTTGGTGGCTGTTTGTAGGGCATGGTGGACCAATAGAACTTCTAAAGGAGTGGCTATTGGACTATTTTTTGCAGGCATGATGATCATTATCGTTCCTGGTATTGTCGTGCTGTGCATCCAAAAATGGGACCACCATGAGCCATGGCATTACTTGTTTGTTGATCGGGAAAATATTTTTGAACAAGGGAAATGGAACTTTTATTTTAGTTTAAGGATGTTTACCCATAATTTAAATGTTTTTACTGATCGTATGCTTGGTGGAGCTCAAATAGTGGATCACAGGCTGATCAATGAGCCTCATGCTCATTTTCTTCATCGGTATTTTGTTATCCCTATGCTAATAGGAATGGGGAGTACTTTTAGATCATGGAAACTGCCATCAAATCGATTATTGATCGGGATAAGTTTCATGATCTTCATAATACCTATGCTCTCATCAAATTTGGGATACGCGGTGGCCAGGCGGTCTTTATTTTATATTATTCCTATGTATTGTTTCATTGGCTTAGGGTGCAAGGAAATTTTTGATTGGATGGATAGGACTGATCGAGCCCTTATTAAATGGCTAGTGAAATTTTTGATCATTGGCGCTGTTTTAATAGCCGTAAGTTCTGAAATGAGCTTTGTTAAGCATCATGTAATAACTCCGCGTAGAGACATGGGGATTTTGGAGTTTGCTGAAAAAATTAAACAAATGGGTTTTAAAGGAAATCTGTATTATCTTGATACTGATCAAAAGGCCATATATGCATGGATGTGGGGAGGTGATATCTTGAATGTTGCTTTGATGGAAAATGGCCAGAGCCCCCTTGAGGTCAGAACTGTGACTACCAAAATTAGATTGACAGATCCTGGAAAATATTTTTATCTAGCGAAAAGTCCTGAAATTTTGCAGAAAGATTTCAATGATTGGGCTTTTCGTAATAAATTAGAATATAATCTTATCTTTGAATCTCCTTTTAGAAGCGGTTTTAGTTTTTATAAAAATAATTTCTTTGAACCATTTAAATTTTATGCGGTTCATCAAGTAGAGTATATATTCATGCTGGAACATAAAAAATAATACCATAAAGATGTTGCCCGGGGAGGGGAATATGCAATTAGCTCATTTGCCAAATTTTAGAAAAAGGGTTTTTGTCCCGCAAGATGCCGATCTGACCGATGTCAGCGCCGTGGTGGGTTTATACGAGAAACTAGAGGCCAAGCCGATTAATTCCAGCCAAGAGTTAGAACATTGGCTGCTTGAACGCTCTGAGCTGGATGCAGCTTTATCACAGGCAGGGTCAATTTTATATATCCGTATGACCTGTCAAACGGATGATCCCAAAATTGCCCAGAGTTATACCAAGTTTGTTGAAACCATCCCGCCCGCGATCAAGCCCATCAATGACCGTTTAAATCATAAATATGTGAAAGCCTCGTTGCTTTTTCCTCTGGATGCCCAGCGTTATCAAGTTTATGATCGTGCGGTAAAAACAGATATTGAGCTTTTTGTTGAGAAGAACGTAGCTTTGCAGACCAAGGTAGATCTATTAAGTCAGGAGTATCAGACCGTCAGCGGTACAATGACAGTTTCTTTTGAGGGCAAAGAACATACCATGCCGCAAATGGGCAAATACCTTTTGGAAACAGACCGGTCCTTGCGTGAGCGGGCCTGGAGAGCGTCAGCCGAGCGCCGTATCAAGGATAAAGAAAAAATAGAAGGGATCTTTGAGGGCATGTTTGAATTACGCAATACCATCGCGACAAATGGCGGCTTCAGTAGTTTTACAGATTATCAGTTCAAGGCCTATCATCGTTTTGACTATACGCCTCAAGATTGTCAAAAATATCATGAAACCGTTGAAAAGTTGATCGTTCCCCTAAATGGTAAGATATTAAATAAACGCCGGGAGCAGATGAAATTAAATTCCTTACGGCCATGGGATACCGCGGTGGATGCATCCGGAGAAAAACCATTGGTTCCTTTTAAAGACGCGCAAGAATTGATAAAGACAACAGCTTCGATTTTTAATAAATTAGATCCTGATTTCGGCCTTCAATTTCAAGAGATGAGCGATCTGGGCCTTCTGGATTTGGCCAGTCGTAAGGGCAAGGCACCAGGAGGCTATCAAAACACTTTGAGTGAAGCCCGCAAGCCGTTTATTTTTATGAATGCTGTCGGTATTGATGATGATGTGCGCACCTTATTACATGAGTCAGGACATGCTTTCCATGCCTTGGCCTGTGCCAATGAGGAAATCGTTGATTATCGTTCTGCCCCCATGGAATTTTGTGAGGTCGCTTCCATGGCCATGGAATTAATTGCCGGTGAGCATTTAAGTGAATTTTATAATCTTCAAGATCTGCAAAGGTCCAACCGTGAACATTTAGAAGGCATTATTCAGACCCTCGCCTGGGTTGCTAATATCGATGCTTTTCAGCATTGGCTTTATGAGCATCCCAAACATTCCTCTGAAGAACGCCGTCTGGCTTGGGTTTCTCTTTATGATCAATTTGGCGGTAAGTTTATCGATTGGAGTGATCTGACGGAAATAAAAAGTTATTTATGGCATAGGCAATTGCATATTTTTGAAGTACCATTTTATTATATTGAATATGGTATTGCCCAATTAGGTGCTTTGCAGCTGTGGCGTAATGCACGCCGGGATCCTAAAAAAGCTTTGAGCGAATATAAGCATGGCCTATCCTTGGGTGGTTCCAGGCCGGTTAGGGAACTATACCGTGCGGCAGGTATTTCATTCGATTTTTCTGAAAGCATTATCAGGCCTTTGATCGAAGAAGTGACGCGTGAATGGGAACGGTTGTCATGACCGAGGGCATATTACGAAAACTCACCCATGAGGAAATTGTCAGCCGGCAGGTAAAAAAAGCTGGAGGCCAGCGGCTCTCTTTATGTGTGGTGCTTAATAATATCCGCAGTTTGCATAATGTGGGCACTATTTTTCGCACCGCGGATGGGGCAGGGGTAGAAAAAATTTGGCTCTGCGGCATTACAGGCTATCCTCCCCAGAGTGGTATTGCTAAAACAGCATTAGGGGCAGAAGACCATGTTGTCTGGGAGTATCGTGAAGATGTATTGGGTCTTATCAAAGAGTTGAAAAAGAGCGGTTATCAAATCGTCCTTTTGGAACAAATGCAGGGCAGTATCAGCCACGATGCCTTTAAGGCAAGGTCCCCGGTCTGTTTGGTCGTGGGCAATGAAGTTGAGGGGATTGCCGAAGAACTGCAAGTATTATCCGATGCTGCCATTGAAATAGAAATGGACGGGATCAAGAACTCTCTTAATGTTGCCGTGGCTTTTGGGATCGCGGTCTTTGAACTTCGAGGTCAGCTCAAAAGCAGGACAAAAAAATGAAATCCTTAATAGATAAATTTTTTGCCAAAATGTCGAATTGGGAGCCCCTTTTTTTAATAATCCCTTTTGTCTTATGGGTCTTTTGTTTTCGTCATTTTTTTTCGGGTCATGTCGGTTTGCAGCAGGATGCTGTTTCTTACGCGGCTAACATTAAATATTATACGGATAATTTAAGCAAGGGTGTTTATCCGCTTTGGTATCCTGAATGGTTTAGCGGGGCGCCATATCATTTCTTTTTAAGGCGGATCGGGGACGTTAATCCGCTTCTTTTTCTGATCGTCGGGCTCAAATGGTTGGGGATTTCTTCAGCGAGCGCTTATCTTGTTTTTCTAGGAATGTATTATTTTCTGGCCGGGTGGGCGATCTATTTGATCACTCGGTTTCTTTTGGTGGACCGTTTTTTTGCCTTTAGCGCGTATGTTCTGTTTTTATTTTCGTCTTGGGGGCCTGAAATATTTTATAATTACATCATCATTATCTTTGTCCCTATCGTTTGGTTTTTTTATTTCCTTTTATGTTTCTTTCGAAAGCCTCAAAAAGGGTATTTATTGGGCATGTGTTTTTGTACAGGGCTTATCCTCACCACCTATATACCATTCTTTTTTGTAACGATCTTGGTATTGTTTTCCCTATTGTTCTTATTATTTTATCTGAAGGACTGTATCGATTTTTTGAAACGAAGTTTTGTTTTTTTCCGTAAAAATAAGATCTTTACTTGTTTTTGTATTATTTTTCTCTTGGTTTCCTGTATCCCGCCATTAGTTTTTTATAAAGAATCCAAAAGTGACGGATTTGTCTTACCGGGCCGTCATTCTGGGCCAAATGTTTATTCCTCAGCGGTGGCCGTGGGATTGGAAGATGTGGCTACCGGGGACCTTGTCAATCACGGGTTTATCGACCATCTTTTCAATGATCACAAGTATTTGGATATGGGGGACATTTTTATGCCCTATATTTTCTTTATCATCCTTTTGATCGTCACGTTCGCGCGTGTGAATAAATTGATCATATTTTTATTGTTCAATATCATCGGCCTTTTTCTGGTATCGATCACGTCCGCGTCAGGAGTGCACCGTTTTCTGTACGATCACATCCTATTTTTCAAGATCATCAGGAATATTTATTATTTCTTTTGGCTCGCTATCCTGCCGATGGGTATTCTTTTATTGGTCAGTGCCTTTCGGTCATTATTAGCCGTGATCGATCATTCATCTAAAAAAACGGCATGGCTGGTTTATATCATTATTTGTCACTTGATCTTTGTCCTATTTTTGTGCCGGCATCAGGACGTTTTGATCGGCGCCTGGGCCGCTGTTTTGATAAGCTTGTCCTATTTCCTGGTGTATTTCTTTTGTCGGGAAAAAATTTCCTATCGCGTGGGATTTGTCGCGATCCTTTTGGCGGTATTTATTCAGTCCGTGCAAGTGTACGGTTTTTTAAGTGATAGGATGTACCAGTTACAGCAAGATAGTATTCATTTTTATGAGGCGCATAAAAGCCCCAAAAAAGCCAGGTTGCCTTTGTATTACACGTCCCATTGGTTTGAAATTCTAGTCGATTATCTTGATCCAGCCATTCTGGATGACTATAGGGGGCATTTATTCATCCTTTATGACAATGTGCTGCCCTACGAAGACAGTCTTGCATTCTTAAATATCTTTGAAAAAAGCATAGCCTCAAAAACCAATATTGCGTATATTCCAAAATCTGAAAGTAGTCCTGCTGATTGGATAAGCAACCCTGTTGGCGCTCCTCAGGCAGAGGACGATCCGGTCTCTTCAGGAGATCTAATGGTGCTAAGTAATGACGTCAATACCTGGAAGTTAAAAACACATTTTTCCAGCAGCCGGTTTTTAGTGATCAATGATAATTATAACAGTGCGTGGCATGCCTTTATTAATGGCCATCCGGCCCATTTGTTCAGGGCTAATGTTTCTTTTAAAGGCTTATGGGTGCCTTCGGGCCAGTCTGAGATCGTCCTTCGTTTTTCAAATCCTATGTCGTATATGCTTCATATAGCCTTGATCATTCTATTTGCTGTGACATTTTTATATTTACTCGTACTTTTACGGACCTATGTCTAAAATGAACATATCATTTGCACGAACGTTTTATTGGCTGATCAGCCGCTTTGCGGTGATCTATATCATCTTGCTCTTTTTTTGTTTGACCTGTGTGGATCTAAAAACCTTCGATAACCGCGTTAAAGCCAGACGGTTGAACCAGGCTGTCCCTAAATTTGCGGATATGGTCAATTTTTCGTTGGGTAAGATCGCCAAAGAGCGTGTGGATTGGGTGCCGTTCAAACATTATTTTGAGCTTGTTTTGCGTTATCTGCCCGATGATATGGTGGCCAAGCAATTGCTGGGCTATGTTGATCTTCAAATGGGGCAGGAAGAGCAGTCGATCGCCTTATTTAAGAACTCAACTGATGCGAAAGGGCATCTTCTTTTTTGGTCTAATTATAATTTAGGGGTCATATATTATAAAAAAGGAATGTGGCCTCAGGCAGCACAATATTTGTTTAATGCTATTTCCTCAAGTTCTCAGTTGACGCTGTTCCTTATGCAGAATTCAATCATGTATAAGCAAATTTTTGCCAGCACTGATATCACCTATATTTTGGAGGATAGGATAAATAGTGCTAAGAGCAATGCTTATATATTATTGTTATCAAGCCTGCATAATTTGAGACAGTACGATAAAATGATCGCTGTATCCAAGCTTGGAATAGAGGATCAGGATCTATCTTATAAAGATGATTTTTATTATAATGCAGGGCTTGCTTTTTATGAGACCGGTGAGGTCCAAAGATCTTTTATGCTTTTTCAAAAGAGTTTAGCGATGGAGAAGAACAACCCGGATGTTTACTTTTATATAGCTAATATTTATCAAAGGGCAGGGCAGACCCAACAGGCTCAGGATTTTTTCAGGATTTCCTACGCCCTTCATCAGAAGAATGACCCCCGTTTTCCCTATGAAGACCACGTGAACCTTCGTTTTTTTTAAGCCAGTTAATGGGATAAAATCATGAAAAATAAAATTGTTTTTTTGTTCTTTTTCCTTCTGCTTTGTATTGGCTTGAATATTTTTAGAGATTACGGTGTGCCTTGTGATGAAGTGAGAAATCGGAGTTTTGGGGATCGATGGGAAAATTATGCTAGCGCCGTAGCGCATACCGGTTCTTTTTCTGTTCCATTTAAGTATAAAGGACACGATTTGACTCATGGCCCCATTTTTGAAATCTCACTAGTTTTTTTGACCAAAGTTTTCAGGCTAACGGATCCAAGGGATATTCTATTTATGCGTCATTTAAGCGTTTTCTTATTGTTCTATATTGGGACGATATGCTTTTACCTTCTGTGTTTGCGGCATTTTAATAGTTGGAGATTGGCTTTATTAGGATCTCTGTTTTTAGTTTTAAGTCCAAGAATATTTGCCGAAGCTTTTTATAATACCGTTGATATTGCTTTTATGGTGTTTTTTGTTATTAGTATGTTCACTTTGTTGTTAGCATTGGATAAAAGAAGTTTCTTGTCAATAGCCGTTCATGCCTTGATGTGTGCCATTTTGATCAACGTACGTCTCATAGGTCTCATTCTTCCTATTTTTACGATTATTTTTTTCTGCTTGGAATTTGTATACACTGGCTTGGGTCAAGATAAAATAGCAGGCCTAAGAATTTTTGTGATTTACGTTCTCTTGTTAGTTTTGTTAACGGTTATTTTAAATCCCATTTTGTGGCTGCATCCATTGGGCAATTTTATTTGGCTGATCAATAGTGCCAAAAACTACACATTTGATGGTCGTTGCGATTTTTACCTTGGGAGGTACAGATTATGGACCAAGCAGCCTTGGCATTATGCACCGGTATGGATGGCTGTGACGACCCCTTTAATATACACGGCATTATTCTGTATTGGCTGCGTTGATTCGGTAAAGTTGTTTTTTAGGAACACCTTTGTCCCGTATTTGTTAAAAAGGAACACGGCGATATTTTTGCTATGGTTCTTTTTTCCTTTAGTGATGTCCAAGGGAAGGATATACGACGCCTGGAGGCATATTTATTTTATTTATCCGGCTTTTTTGATAGTGGCTTTGATGGGGGTCAGGTATATTTGGAAGTGCATTGTTGAATTAGTTTCTAAAAAGATCAGTCCGATCATGCGGATAGCGTTTATTATTCTTCTGGTTTTTAGTCTTTTTGATACTGCTTTCTTTATGTTTAGAAACCATCCGTATCAAAATCTCTATTTTAATGCGCTTGTAGGAAAGAACATAGATGATGCCAAGAAGAATTTTACTTTGGATTATTGGGGTCTCTCCTATAGAAAAGCATTAGAATATATTTTAAAAAACGATAGGAGTCAGCAAATTCCCGTTTCTGCGTCCAACCAAAGAGACGCAATAATTAACGCCGATATTCTTCCAAACGCAGATAGGGAAAGAATCATATTCGTGCCTGTCAATAGATCTAAATATTTTTTGACCAATGATATGCAAAATCCTTATCCACATGATTTTAATGAAAAATATTACGGAGACGAATATTATTCCATTAAAGTAGATGGGATGAAGATCATGGTTATTTATAAATTGAATCCTGGAAATGAGTTATTAGCCCATTGAAGAGAAGTGCTTGCAAAAAAAAGGAGCAGCGCTTAGAATAACTTTATGAAATTGGATATGGATGCCAAGAAATTATTGCGTAACAGAAAGGTGATCGAGGAAATCAACCGGCATAAATGGTTGGAAAGCGAGATCGCCGGTTATGATATTGGTTTTGAAGCCGCGGCCGAGGATTGGCTTAAAAAGCATGCGGCGGTATGGGTGGCTTATCACGCTAATAAAAAATTGAAATCTCTGCCTGTTGTTCCCCGCTTTCAAGTTAAGAAAGGGAAACGGAATCATCGATTAGTTTCTCTTAAGAAAAAGCGGATTGTTAAGTGACACCTCTTTCTCTTAAAAATATTAAAGATTTTCCACTTTCTATCCAGCCTGTCATCACCGAATTTGCTAATAAAATTATAGAGGCATTACAAGGAAATGTCCTTTCCATCCTTGTTTATGGTTCCGCCGCTGGGATCAATTATAATCCGGGTGTGTCTAATATTAATCTGGCTATTATCGTTAAGAACCTTGATTTTCTGGTCTTGAAACAAAGCGTGGCCTTGGTTAAATGGGGGCATAAGCATAAAATGGCCACACCATTATTTTTAACTAAGGATTATATATTGTCAGCTCTTGATGTTTTTCCTGTAGAGTTCAGTGAGATCAAAGAACAGCATAAAGTTATTTTTGGAGAAGATATTTTTAAAGACTTGGAGATCCCTGTTAAGGATGTGCGTTTGTTGTGTGAACAGCAGGTGAAGGGCAAACTGTTACATTTACGTCAGGCTTATTTGGATATTGGTCCAAATTTTTTTGTTTTAAAGAATTGTCTCAGCAGTGCTTTTAGTGATCTGGTCCCTATTTTTCGTCAATTGATCGCATTAAAGGGGCAAAAGCCCAATGATCATAAAGAACAGATGCTTGGTCAATTGGCTAATATCTTTTCTTTAGATCTAGCGCCTTTCTTAGCGGTTTACCAAGATAAAAATAAAAAGACCCTGATCGCCACTCATCAGGTGGAAGTTCATTTTCAGAATTTTCTTGATCAACTGGATATATTGTCCCGCCATATGGATTCTTTATGAAATCCTTCGTAAAGCCGTTCTTTTTTTTACTACTGACAATTCATTTTTCACCTTTTAGCTTTGCTCAAGATGTTTCGTATCCTCAGCCAACTGGGTATGTCGTGGACCAGAGCGGTATCATTGATAGCGCTGCCCAGAGCCGCTTGGCGGCCTGGATCCTGGAATTAAAGCAAAAGACTACCGCCGAAGTTTCTGTTGTCACCGTAGATAGCACGGAGCCTTTATCTATTGAAGAATATGCTGTTAACTTATTTCAGCGTTTCGGTATAGGTCAAAAGGGCAAAGACAATGGGGTTTTACTTTTAGTGGCCTATAAAGATCATCATATGCGTATTGAAGTAGGTTATGGCTTGGAGGGGGCTATTACTGATGCTTACAGCAGCCGGATCATCAATACGATCATGACCCCTGAGTTTAAAGAAGGCCATTTTTCCGATGGCATTGAAAAAGGGACAGCGGCTATTGTCACCTTGATCGCTAAAGAGTATAATGTGACACTTACAGGCGTGCCGGAGCCGGTATATCAAGATCAACAAGGCGGCTCAATTTGGGTTTTACTGTTCATTTTTTGTATTTTTATATCTTTCTTTTTTAGCCGTGGCGGTGGTGGCAGGGGAGGGATGTTTTTACCGATCGGTTATCCTCTGGGAGGTTATGGTCGTGGAGGATTTGGCGGTGGCGGTGGTTTTGGCGGAGGCGGCGGATTTGGTGGGTTTGGAGGAGGGATGAGTGGCGGTGGTGGAGCCAGCGGAGGTTGGTAATAGCATGGGAGGAGAACAATAGAATTTCAGCGGGTGGACCAGAGTTGACGTTGAGGGGCGGACGGTGACGGTTCTCTGGGCTAGTTAAGGGAAACCACAAAGAGCTAAGGCTGTGACTTACACGTTTCAATCAGGAGCACCTTAACGGCAGATCTGGGACAGGACCCGCAGGCAATAATTTTGACAGAAACTAGTAGGAAATTAGGAGATAATATGAACAAATTATTGATTGCTTTAGGTGTCTTGGTGGTGATCGCTTTGATGGCTTTTGGGTGGTATCAAAGCGGGTATAATCAGATGATCGGGCTTGATCAGCAGGTTAAATCTTCTTGGGCCCAGGTCGAGAATCAATTGCAGCGGCGTTTTGATCTGATCCCTAATTTGGTCAATACCGTCAAGGGATATGCTTCCCATGAAAAAGATATTCTGGAAGAAGTGACCCGTTTGCGCAGTCAATGGGGCCAGGCCGCCAATATTCCCGATAAGGTGGCTGCGGCTAATTCCTTAGGTGGAGCCTTGTCACGGCTTTTGATGGTCAGTGAAAATTATCCTAATTTAAAGGCTGACCAGAGCTTCTTGGAATTGCAGAGCCAATTGGAAGGCACGGAGAATCGTATTGCCGTCGAGCGTATGCGGTATAATCAGGCCGTCGAGCAATTTAATACATATCAGCTAAGTTTATTCGGAAGTTTTTTTGCTTCCATAACCCATTTAACCCAACCCGCTGTTTATTTTAAAGCCCCGGAACAAGCCGAGCAAGCGCCGGTAGTGAAGTTTTAGTGGATTCCCGCTTTCGCGGGAATGACAAAAGTGTTTTGGGAATGAAAAAAAATAGAAAGGTATTTATGTCCTCATTAGAATTAAAGAAATTATCAAATTTTTCCGGCCGTCCAGGTCCTTTGTTGCTTATTGTGATGGATGGAGTTGGTATAGGCAAGCAGGATGACAGTGATGGAGTGTTCTTGGCCAAGACCCCTTGCCTGGATGAGTTAATGAAGTCCAAGCTTTATACGCAGCTCAAGGCCCATGGCACGGCGGTGGGTATGCCCAGTGATGAGGATATGGGCAACTCCGAAGTAGGGCATAATGCCTTGGGAGCAGGGCGCGTTTTTGATCAAGGCGCTAAGCTTGCCCAGAAATCCATTGAGAGCGAAGCTATTTTTAAGACCGAGATATGGGAAGAGTTAGTTGACCGGGTCAAAGGAGACAATAAGGTCTTTCATTTCATAGGCCTTTTATCAGACGGTAATGTGCATTCTCATATTGATCAATTATTGGCCTTGGTGAGGCATTGTGCCGAAGAAGGAGTTCGCCGGGTCTGTATCCATGTGCTTCTAGACGGCCGCGATGTTTATGAGAAATCCGCCCTGACGTATATTGAAAAAACTGAAAAAGTACTTAAAGAGATCAATAGCTCTAATAAGAATTTTGAATACCGTATCGCTTCCGGCGGGGGACGCATGATCACGACAATGGACCGCTATAACGCGGATTGGTCCATTGTGGAGCGCGGCTGGAAAGCCCATGTCTTGGGCCGTGGCCGTCGCTTTACCTCAGCCAAAGAGGCTATTGAAACTTATTATAAGGAAGATCCCAAGATCACGGACCAGTACCTGGAATCTTTTGTCATTGAAGATGATGGCAGTCCGGTGGGCACCATCGAAGATGGGGATTCAGTGGTGTTTTTTAATTTTCGCGGGGACAGGGCCATCGAGTTATCTTTAGCTTTTGAAAAGAAGGATTTTGATAAATTCGACCGTGTCCGTGTGCCTGATGTGCTTTTTGCCGGAATGATGGAATATGACGGGGATCTGCATATCCCTAAAAATTATTTAGTCTCCCCGCCGCAAATAGAGGGCCCTATCGGCGCTTATCTATGCTCCAATGGTGTTTCTTCTTTTGCTATTTCTGAGACCCAAAAATACGGGCACGTCACCTATTTTTGGAACGGTAATAAATCCGGCTACATTGATGAGAAATTGGAAACCTATATCGAGATCCCATCAGATAGAATTCGTTTTGAGCAAGCCCCTAAAATGAAGGCCAATGAGATCACGGAAAAATCCATCGAGCTTCTCAAGAGCGGGAAATACAAATTTGGACGTTTGAATTTTCCTAACGGGGATATGGTCGGCCACACCGGCGTTCCTGAGGCCATCATTACCGCTGTTCAAACCGTAGATGAGGACCTTGCCAAATTACTGCAAGTGATCCGCGAACTAAACGGCATCGCTGTTGTTTTAGCAGACCATGGCAATGCGGATGAAATGTTCACGGTTAAAAGCGGTAAAAAACAGATCAGCACGGCGCATTCTTTAAATCCAGTGCCATGCGCCATTGTCGATCCTGGTTATCAAGGGGAATATGAAATGGCTAATTTACCGGGTCAGGGGCTGGCCAATGTGGCAGCGACCTTGTTAAACCTGTTAGGTTATGAGGCGCCCAAAGAATACGCTCCTTCAATAATAAAATTTAGGTGAAGATCCAAGAACGTATCCCTAAGATCATTTATCAACTGCATATTCAGTCTGAGACAAAGCAAGGTCTGGAGCTGATACGGGCGGTGCTGTTGAATTTGGGCTTACGCGAAAGCGACCTGGTTGATTCTTCTTTAAAAGGTAAGCCTGCCATCGAGTTATTCGACGAACACAAAGCAAGACTTGAACGTATTGAAAAACTATTTTTTAGGCTTTCCCTGGCAGGTGTTGAGACACATCAACGCCGCCTTGCGCCCAAGGATTGGCTGACCCTCTGGAAGAGCCAATGGAAACCGGCAGCTTTGACAAAGAAATTAGATGTGGTGCCGGTTTGGTATCAGAGCAAATATAAGCCTCGCCAAGGCAGGGATTATATTTTAATGGATACTTTATTGTCCTTTGGTACGGGTTTGCATGAAACAACACAGTTCATGGCCCAATTCATTGAAGACAATAAAGGCAAGTTCAGGTCTTTTTTAGACATAGGCACCGGGACAGGTATTTTGGCTTTGGTGGCCCTTAAGTACGGTTCCAAAGAGGTTGTAGGAATTGATATTGGACAATTGAGTGTTCAGGCCGCTCATGATAATATGAAGGTCAATAAATCCTATTTTAAAGTTAAAAGGGCGGACATTAAGAAATATCACTCTAAAGAAAGCTACGATTTTGTAGCGGCGAATTTAATTACAGAAGACCTCATAGAGCACGCGCAAAAAATCTTAAGTTTTGTTAAAAAAGGCGGATTATTGGCCGTGTCAGGGATCTCGTTGGATAATTTGAGTAAATTGCGTAAGGCATTCTCATCCTTGCCTCTTAAATGCCTTAAAATATCCAAAGGAAAACAATGGTCGGGATTACTGTTTCAAAGGAAGATGTTGTAGAATCATTTATCCGCTCATCAGGCCCCGGCGGACAAAATGTCAATAAGGTGTCCACCTGTGTGGCGCTTTTGCATCAACCGACCGGGATCATCGTCAAGTGTCAGAAATACCGCACGCAATTTCAGAACCGTCAGCAAGCCTGGGAAATGCTGCGCGAGGCTTTAGAAGAACGCCAAGAAAAGGAACGCCTTTTCCGTCAAGCCAAGCGCGAAAAGATACGCCGTCAAAACCGCAAGCGGTCTTTATCAGCTAAAGAACGTATGCTGGAAAATAAAAAGAAGAATACCTTTAAGAAGCAAAATCGGAAAAAATTAAAAAGCTGGGAATAATTCAGATGACGTGGGTTGTATGGCGTCAAGCAGACGTTGGGATTGTTTTTGAAGTCAAAATGCGTGTTTTTGCTCCTGACTTATCCAGGAATCAGTAAGTAGCAATTAGCATTTTGACGGAAAAAATTATCCCAATGGCTGCAGATTCCAAGTAGGATAGGAGACAGGTATGGGGATGGTTGATATCAGTGAAAAATCGATCACGAAAAGGGTGGCTTGTGCCGAGGGGAAGATCACGTTTTTACCCCCAGCATTCAAGATCTTATTAAAACAAGGATCTCCCAAAGGTAATGTATTCGAGACAGCCAAGATCGCCGGTATCATGGCGGCTAAAAATACGCCGGCGCTTATCCCTTTGTGCCATCCTTTATCTTTGGAAAAAGTTTCTGTCACTTTTGAGATCCTTAAATCTAAGAATACTGTTAAGGTATTCTCTGAAGTGTTATGCTCCGGGAAAACCGGAGTTGAGATGGAAGCGCTCAGCGCGGTTTGTTCGGCATGCCTGACTATCTATGATATGATGAAATTCTCTGGGCAGGGCATTACCATCTCTGATATTCGGCTGGTGCATAAAAGCGGAGGCAAGAGCGGGGTTTATCAGCGATGAATCGTTTTTGTTTGATCTTGGGGATACTATTAATACTTATTGTTCCGCAAGCTTTTGATGCAAGCGCCAGTTGCTCCGGGCCCTATTGCGATAATGTTTTTAACAAAATGACCGATAGCCTGGCCACGGTTGGTAAAGACCCCGCCACCGCCAAGCAGATCAAAATCCATCGGCAAAGAATTCGCCGGTTGAACCGTCAAAGAAGTGTCATTCGAGCTAATGCTGCCAAGGCCAAAGCCAATCAGGCCAAGGCTAATGCCCGACGTAAGGCTTGGTTGAATAGCCCTTATAGTTTGTAGCCAATATGCTGAAATCCAAATCATTTTTATACTCAATTATCGGCCTGATCATTCTGGCCGGACTTATCCTTCGTTTATATCACATCAGTGATAATCAATTCCTTTTTTATGATGAGGGGATGTATTTAGGCTATAACCGGGCTTTTCTTAATTTGGTCGCCAATAATCCTGCCCATGATCTTAATGAATTAGGGATCATTCTTTCTTTGATATTTAAAACAGCTTTAAGCATGCCCAAGGCCCTGTGGTTTTTTATTTTGAGCCTAAGGGTATTTTTTTTAGGGCCTCAAGCCTGGTTTTTTGCCAGATGGATCTCTGCTATTAGCGGGTTAGCGACGGTGGTTTTATTGTATTTCTGGTCCAGGCGTTATTTTAAATCCCAAACAATCGCTATTTTAAGTTCCCTTTTATTATTGATCTTGCCCAGTCATGTGTTTTATTCCAGGTTAGGGATGCAAGAGGCCTTAAGTACTTTGTTGTTTTTAGGGGCTATTTATTTGTATATGTTTAAAGAGCGTATGGGTTGGCCGTTTTTTGTTTCTGCATTCTTGCTGGCCTGTGTTTATTTGACTAATTACCGTATGATCATTGCCCCTGTTTATATAGCTTTTATTGAGTGTTTTATTGTATTTAGCGCTCAAAAGAAATTAAATTTCAAAAAGTTGGCCATTTATTTTGCTTCCTTTTATGCCGTTGTATTATTTATCGGATGCCTTTATGGAGGGATCAATCTTTATGTGAGCTTTGCATGGATGTTCCATCAGGCCGCGGACGCCGGCGGTAAATTCAATCCGGTCAATTTTATCTCTTATCCGTATTATGTTTTTGTTTTAGAGGGGTTTTTCTTTGCCTGTTTTTTTTGGGGGAATATTTATATCTTTAAGTTCAAAGAATATTCCAAGCTTTTGCCTTTTGGCATCGTTGTTTTGCAGATGTTGATTTTTTCTTTGGCAGCTGAAAAAGGCGTCAGGTATCTGTGCGTGGTCTTGCCTTTTATGGCGGCAGGGGCAGCCGTGGTCATAGATGATACCTGGCAGAGATACGTCAAGTTACGCATTTGGATCTTGTCCGTGGGGATTTTGGCTGTGATTGCGATGATATATCTTTCGACGTCGATCGCCATGGCCCGTACGGATTATGAAAAAGCCGTGCATTTTATAACAGACCAAGATCCGCAAGGGGTCATTGTCAGCACCCAGCCCATGGTGGAAGGGCTTTTTATGAGGGATGAGAAACGCATCGTACCCTGTCCCAATGACCTGTCTTCCTTGGTTGATTTGTATAAACAAGGCGCCAGGTATTTGATCGTGGATCCCCAGGCCTATATTTCATGGACGCTTGACGGCAGAAGATTTTCACCGCCATTGGATGATTTTTTAGAAACTACGCTTAAAGAGGCGACTCCACTTCAAAGTTTCCCACATTTGAACAATATCCTGCTACAAAGATTTGTGTTGGATCATAATGAGCAGATATTAGATTCTATTCAATTCTTGTCTGTCGCCCGGGCACAGGAGTATGGGAAAATAAGGATCTATGATCTGGGGGCAGTCCTTTCAGTTTTGCAGGGGGCAGGAAAATAAAACATTCGCTTTTTCTATGTCAGGGAAGCTTTTTTGTTATAATGAAAAATAATAATTTTTAGGGAAAATTAAAGGCGGATATGACGTACAAAGAATTTACCAATCAGATCGAGGATTTTGACGGGCATTACAGTCAAGATATCAACTCATCCACTTATTTTTCTTTCCCCATCAAACCCATTTTAGAAGCTGAAAGTAAATTAGCTAATACGGCAAGTAAATCCATCGCTTATTTTTCAATGGAATATGGCTTGGCTCCCAGTATTTATAATTCTTTCCATCTTAACGGACCGATGAGCGAGAAGAATGAATTCTTTAAGCATCAGGTGTTCTCCAATTATTGGATCTCTGATTATGTGTTTAAGATCAATATCAATAAAATGTTGGATATCCCTATTTATAGCGGTGGGCTTGGGGTTTTAGCCGGTGACACCGTCAAGAGTATCGCCGATATGGGCTTATCTGTCGTGGCCTTGGGGATCTTGTGGAATAAGGGGTATTTTAAACAGAATTTTTGGTACAAATACGGTCAAGTCCCGGAAGAACTTTCCTGGGACCCGCATACCTACCCGGGATTGATCCCATTAAAAAACAGGATACGTATTAAAACCAAACAAGGTGACCTGGTTTTACGTTTATGGAAATATTATGTCTATAGCTATGATAAGAAACATGTTGTTCCTCTGGTCTTGATGGATTCCAATCTGCCGGATAATAGTGAACATTTTCGTAAATTGACAGATCAGCTTTACCGAAGTGACCAGGTCTTCTGGCGGATCTTGCAGCGCTCCATTTTGGGCATCGGCGGTATGAAAGCCATTGACGATTTGAAATTGCAGATCGATACCTATCATTTGAATGAAGGGCACGCGGCCTTTGCCTTGGTGGAAAAATATATCCAGTTGTCGGACAAGACCAAGATGGACAAGGAAAAGAAAAAATTTGTTTACACTTGTCATACGCCTGTGGCCGCAGGCCATGACCGTTTTAATATTGCCGAGCTTCAGGAGATCTTTACGGATAATTATGTCGATGCTTTTAAAAAATTCGGCAAGGAACATCCTAATTCTCACGATGTTAATTTAACCTATATTTGTCTGGATAATTGCCGGCATGTCAATGCAGTGGCGCAAAAACATGGAGAGATCATGCGCCTGCAGTTTCCCGCCTTTGCCAAACGCATTGATGCCATCACTAACGGCGTGCACGCGCATACCTGGGTTTCCGAGAGTTTCGCCCATTTATTCGACAAGTATTCCAGGGTATTCGGCAACTGGCGTGCTGATCCCAAAAGGCTTGAAAAAGTGGTGCAACTGATCAAGGATGAGAATTTCCGCAAGGATATTTTTCAGGCGCATCAAGTTAATAAACGTCACTTATTGAGCGTGGTGAAGCCTTGGAAATTGCAGGAAGATATTTTAACTATTTGTTGGGCCAGGCGTATCACCAATTATAAAAGACCGTCTTTGTTGTTCCAGCATATCGAAGAAGTCCTGAAGATCGCCAAGGAAATTGGCCCTTTACAGATCATTATCGCCGGTAAAGCCCATCCGATGGACACGACGGGAGCTTCCCATATCCAAAATATCATGGAACATGTGGACCGGTTGAACAAAGATTATAAATTGGTCAAAGTCCTGGTCTTAGAGAATTACGACACTTATTTTGGTAAACTCCTGACTAATTGTGTCGATGTCTGGTTGAATAATCCTTTACCGCCTTTTGAAGCGTCCGGTACCAGCGGGATGAAGGCCATTCTTAATGGGGTGCTTCAGCTTTCTACCTTGGATGGCTGGGTGGTTGAGGCAGAGCATGATGATATTGGCTGGATCTTCGGTTATCGTCATCACGGGCCGGAAATAGGTGATGAAGGGGCTTTGCGCCTGGAAGAAGATTCCAAGGCCCTGTATGCCTCGCTTAAAGAGGTGGCAGAGTTATATTACCGTACCAATAGAGCTGGGGCCATTGACATCCACAGCCCCTGGATCGACAAGATGATCCATTGCATTCGCCGCGGTGGATTTTTCAATACCCAGCGCATGGTGCAAGAGTACAAAGCTAAAATGTGGTCTTAATTCCATGAAACAGTATTTGACCCTAGTCCGGCATATTTTAGACCATGGCGAGGAAAAACAGGACCGTACGGGTACGGGGACCATCTCTGTTTTTGGTTATCAGTGCAAGTATGATCTGCGTCAGGGATTTCCGCTTTTAACTACCAAAAAAGTTTTATTTGATGCCTTGGTGTATGAGTTGTTATGGTTTTTGAAAGGGAGCACCAACATCAATGATGATCTTAAAGGACATACGCCCATTTGGAACGCATGGGCCCGTCCTGATGGGGAGTTAGGGCCGATCTATGGTTATCAATGGCGTAAATGGGAAAAGTTTGTTCCTGTTGAAGGGCAGCTTTACCGCAAAGAATACATTGATCAAATTCAAAATGCCCTTCATTTGATCAAGACTAATCCTGATTCTCGAAGGATCATTGTCAGCGCCTGGAATGTGGCTGACATTGATAAAATGGCTTTACCGCCTTGTCATGCTTTTATCCAATTTTATGTGGTCAATGGCCGGCTTGATTGCCAGCTTTACCAGCGCTCCGCGGATGTTGCTTTAGGTGTCCCCTTTAATATTGCCAGCTATGCTTTATTGATGACCATGGTGGCCCAGGAATGCAATTTGGTCCCCGGGATCTTTGTTCACACGCTGGGGGATGCTCATATCTATCTGAATCATATCGAAGGGCTAAAAACACAATTAGAACGTACACCGTCGATCTTGCCGCGTTTGGAGTTGCCGAAGAAAAAGGTGCTTGAATACAAGTTTGAGGATTTTAAATTGGTTGGTTATCAGCCGGCTGCTTTTATCAAATTTCCTATCGCGGTTTAATGGGGGCACCTATCAGACCATTCGCTATCATAGTTGCTTTTGATTCTCAATATGGCATCGGCAAGGACGGGAAGCTACCCTGGAGTTTGCCCCTGGACCTAAAGCATTTTAAAGAGATCACAACCTTGCTGACCAATCCTGCTAAGAAAAATGCTGTGATCATGGGGCGAAAGACCTGGGAGTCCTTGCCTGAGAAATTCCGTCCTTTGCCAGGCCGCGTGAATTTGGTTTTAAGTAAAGAGGGAGGGCTTAATCTTCCTTCAGGCGTTCTTTGTTCTAAAGATCTGGATGATGCATTAATGGTGTTGTCAACTCCTGATATTGAGAATGTTTTTGTTATTGGCGGCGCCCAAATTTATGCGTTAGCCTTAAACCATCCTTTATGCCAAAAACTTTATGTGACTCATGTGCAAGGCGAGTATGGTTGTGACGCTTTTTTCCCACCTATAGCCAAGCAATTCTTCCCCATTAGTGCCTCAGAGTCATATAAAGAACAAAATATCAGCTTTCATTTCTCAGATTATCTGCGTAGTTAAAAGTCCTTATTTTGACCTATTTGAGAAAGCGCTTTCCAGAAAACGCTTTATATGTCTATAACTTCTTTGTTGATATTGTGTTTCAGCAATATTAAATTTTGAAGATTTTTGTCATTTTTGACTTTACATCTCGATTATTAACGGTTCCTAATGTATACTTGAAGTGTTACCAATAGAATTGTGGAGGTGTTCATTGGGTGCCTTAAACAGCAAAACCATCCTCATTGTTGATGATGAACCGGCCATTTCCCAGCTTTTGACCATTCTATTAACTTCCCATGGATACACCGCCAAAGTAGCCGCTACCGGCAGACAAGCTTTAGAAAGCGCACCGCAAAATATAGATTTGATCCTTTTGGACCTGATCCTGCCTGATACTGAAGGTATTAAGATCTGCCAGCAGCTTAAATCCAATGCCCAAACCAAGGATATTCCTATTATCATCATCAGCGGTAAGCAAGGGATGTCTGAAAAGATCGAGAGTTTGTATCTTGGTGCTGAGGATTATTTAGCCAAACCTTTTGAGCCTGAAGAATTGTTTGCGCGTATGGATGTGGCCCTACGACATCATAACGTAAAAGTTGACGAAGAAACTCAGGAGAATCATGAAACTATTCGTGAATTAAAGCGCATTGTTGACGAGGAATCCATTAATGTCCGTTTTCAGCCGATCTATTTTCTAAAACCCATGCGTTTATTAGGTCTGGAAATGCTGAGCTGTCCACAGACCAATACTCCCATGATCAATCCGGACACATTTTTTAAAGCGGCTTTAAAATACGGGGTTTATTATGAAGTTGAAATGATAGGCTGGCGTAAAGCCTTGAAAATTGCTTCTGAAAGTTTTGATGGCCGGCAGAAATTGTTTTTAAATTGCGACCCTTATTTGGTTGAAAGCGACAAATTTAAGACAGTTAAAGAGATGTTTTCCGATTTTGGGATGTCTACCGACGAAATTTTTCTGGAAATAACAGAACGTTCCGCTGTTACCGCCTTTGATGCCTTTTATGAACAGCTTCGTGAATATCGACATGACGGTTTTAAGATCGCGGTGGATGATCTGGGCGCAGGCTATTCCAGCCTTGAATCTATCGTGGAAATAAGGCCGGAAGCGATCAAATTGGACATGCACATTGTTAACGGAGTATTCGGGGATTCATATAAAAGCAGCATTATTAAGCTCTTCGTAGCCTTTTGCCGGGAAAACAATATTATCTGTATTGCTGAAGGTATTGAGACCAAAGAAGATTTTGACGCGTTGATCGAGTTGGGGGTGGATGCAGGGCAGGGGTATTATTTGTGCCGCCCTACCCAAAACCTTGATCTACCTTCGATGCATGCCTTACAGTTGTGATTTCCTCGCCAGAGCTTCAAACTCTTAAAACTTCTTGAGCACGAAGCTGCGCTGTGTTAATATTCCAGACGTGATCAAAAATCTTTCAATTTTATTTATAATTCTTTTAATTAGCGGTTGTTCCTCATCTAAAAAAATAATCGCCCCAGATCCTTTAGGCGCCGTTCCTGTGATCACAGGAACGGTAGTCAATTCATCAGCGTTTGAAAAAGGAGGGACCTTGGTTTTAGGCACATTTAAACCAGGAACCGATGCGGCCGCTGATGATCAGACCGACCAATTGTCCGCGATGATGATCAAGGGAATTAAAGACACCTTACCTGGGGAAAATAAACGTTTTACTTTTCCCGTAGATACCCAACAAGACTCGGATTGTCTTCTTGAGGGTTATATTGAGGATTATGGGCACGACGTACGTGTTGCTCATTTGAAATTGCGTAAAGATCAGACCTATTTATCGGTGAACGGCGAAATATGGCTTCGCGAGACCGGGGAAAAAATATTTTCGTTCCAAACGTCCGTCGTGATCAATTTAAAAACTCAAAATCCAAATACCGTGGCCTACCAGATCGGTGTGGCCATTGCTCATTTTATTGCAGCTAAGGAGTAGACCGTGATCGTTGTAACAGGGGCCGCAGGATTCATAGGTAGTTGCTTGGTGGCAGAGTTAAACAGCAGGGGCCGGTATGATCTTATTCTGGTCGATCATTTGGCTGGGGAACAGGACCCTAAGAAATTGAATTTGGCTGGGAAACGCTATCAACGGTACTATGACAAGGCGGAATATTTGAAATTGCTCAAGCGTGATCTGTTTGATTTTGATGTGGAAAGTATTTTACACATGGGCGCTTGTTCTTCCACCACCTTGCAGGATGCTGATTATTTTGAGAAGAATAATTATGAGTACACCTGTACGGTGGCCCAATGGGCGCTTAAAAATAATGCTCATTTGATCTATGCTTCTTCTGCAGCAACCTATGGGGATGGCGAATTAGGATATAGCGATGAAGAATCCTTGATCCCTCGTCTAAAACCATTGAATCTTTACGGGGAATCCAAACAAAAATTCGATGAGTGGGTCTTGGCCCAAAGTCTCCAGACCAAGATGGTGGGTTTAAAATTCTTTAATGTATTTGGACCCAATGAGTATCATAAGGGGGACATGAAAAGCGTGGTGGCTAAAGCTTACCAACGCGTGGCTGGTGAAGGGAAAATATCCCTTTTTAAGTCCTATAATCCTAAGTACAAAGACGGCGAACAAATGCGTGATTTTATCTATGTCAAGGACACCGTTGATGTGGTCCTGTTTTTTATGGACCATCCCGATATTAACGGGATCTTTAATTTAGGCACGGGGAAGGCTCGTACCTGGAATGATGTGGCCTGTGCATTGTTCTTGGCTGTTGGGCGCAAACCTAACATTGAATATTTTGAGATGCCGGAAATTTTGCGTGGCCGGTATCAGTATTTTACCCAAGCAGAAATGTCTAAATTACGCAAGGCCGGGTATACAAAAGCATTTACTCCTCTGGAAGACGCGATCAAAGATTATTGCGGCTATTTATCAACTAATCAGTGCTGGTAACAAAGGGGTTAGATATGGTTCTTTTTATTATTTTAGGCGTTGTCGTCGTCGCTGCTTTTGGTGCTTTAGGGTTTGTCGTCTATACGTTAAGTCAAGAGGCGCAAAAAGAAAAGAGTGCTGTTCCGGTTACGGATCTAAAGCAATTAAAAGATGAATTGTCTTTTGCTGTGTCTGCGCTCTCTAAGCAGGATGTTTCCGCCCATGAAGATGAAGTTATCCCGGCATTTGTCCCTAAAGAATCAGTAGAACTGTTATCACCAGCTTTGCCAAGTACTCCGGAAGTGCCAAGTGAAGTTCAACCAGCTCCTTTAGAAGATAATGCTTCTAAAAAACGTGTGCAAGAGCTGGAAGAGGAGCTACGTACGATTAAGCAAGAGGCAGAGCAGCAGGCTGATGTGACCAGGGATATGATCCTTAATTTATCCAAGGAAAATCAAACCCTTAAAAGTCAACAGGGTCAGCCAGAAGAAGCTCAACAGAAATTAGCTGAATTGGAAGGACAAATTACCAATTTAAAGGCTGAGAATGAAAGCTTGCAAACACTTAAAACTCAGCAGGCCGAAACAGAAGGGGTCCGACAGAAATTGGTTGAATTAGAAGGACAGATCACTAATTTAAAAGCTGAGAATGAAAGTTTGCAAATGCTTAAAACTCAGCAGGCCGAAACAGAAGAGGTGCGACAGAAACTGGCTGAATTAGAAGGACAGATCTCTAATTTAAAGGCTGAGAATGAGCGTTTGCAAACTCAATTGGAATCATCCAATTCTGCCGTCTCGGAATTACAGAATGAAAAAGAGGCCCTTTTGTCAGCCCCGAAACCTGGGCCCGACGAAGGATCACTGGTGTTAAAACAGAAATGTGAAGGTTTAGAATATGAATTGATCAAGGCCAGGGCGCAGTCCAGCGGTCTTGAACGTGTCAGTTTTAATTATAAAAATCAGTTGGAAGATTTTTTAAAGAAGGTCAATGAAGTGCAAGTGACCAATGAACAATTATCCCAGACTAAAAATAGACTAGAGGGATTGGTAGAAGAGATTAAGTCGCAAAATGAGGAATTGGTCAAGAAAGACCAGCTGACCCAATTTGAATTAGAAAAGAACCGTTCCCGTTTGGTAAATCTTGAGCGTGAATATGAAGATTTCAAGGCCCGTGTACAACAACAGAATCAACAGTGAGGTTTAACATGCGTTTTCTTTTAATCGTCGCCATGGTTTGCTTGTGCTCTTCCTGTGATACCTTCAATAAGGTGGGGGACAATACGGTTGAAGTTGGCAAAACCCTTTGGGGATCGTCGACCAGGGCATTGGAGCAGGCCAGGGATAAGGCCATTACCAAAACCTATAATAAATCTTATTGGGATTGTGTGCGCAGCGCTATCGCGGTTGTAAATAAGAAGCAATGGGTGATATTTAAAAAGGATGAGATCAAAGGATATATGGTGGTCATGGGAGTCAAAGGCTGTGTTAATACCACGGAGATCGGTATCTTTTTTGATGTGTTGTCAGACAATCAGACCCGTGTAGAAATTTCTTCCTTGAGCACTAATGCTAAACGTAAGGTGGCCAAAGGATTGTTCCATGGGTTAGATATTGCTTTCGGTTATCTTCCGCCTGACCCTCCACCAGCTGCAGCGGTGGTAAATCTCAATCAAACGACAACGACATCAACGCCATGATCGAGAACGAATTTCTTTTTTTAGGTTTATTAGCTGAAGGTCCTAAGCATGGCTATGAGATCAAGCGTCAGCTGGAAGAAGACCTGGCCCCTAATATAGGCCTGCAGATCAAATCGATCTATTATCCTCTTCAGAAAATGGAAACCACCGGATTGATCGAAAAGGAAATGGCTAGCCGTGAAGGCCGTTTTCCTGAAAAGCATGTTTATCGCATCACGGCCAAGGGCAAAAAGAAATTTGACCAGCTCATTGAGCAAAGCCTGGTATCCATCGAACGTCCTTTTTTTCAAATCGATCTGGCTTTTTATTTTTTACCGTTGGTAGATAAAAGCATGGCCAAACGCCGGCTTAAGATCAGATTTACTTTGTTAAAAAAGGTCAAAAAAGAATTAAGCCTTTTGCAATCCAGCGCAAAAACAAAGATACTAAGTCTTATCCTGCAGCATGATCTGGACCTGGTAGACGCCGAAATAAACTCCACTCAAAAAGTTATTGAACAGCTTTAAATTCTTTGAATGACTTAAGTTAAGAACGTTTAGCCTAAGAATACTAAGATTGCTTGACATATGCGCTTCTTATATTAAAATCTTTGTATTAAAATTTTATTAGATAAGGGTTATGACATGGATGTTTATCAAATCTTAACTGATTCAGCGCAAATTTTTGCTCAAAAGCCTGCTATTATATTTAAAGATAATAAAATTAGCTTTATTGATTTAAAAGTTAATGTTTTGGCTTTAGCTAAAGGTCTGCGGGCTCTAGGAATAGGACGGGGGACAAAGATCGCCTTGTATCTGCCTAATTGTCCCCAGTACGTGTATAGTTATCTGTCTTCTTTTCTATTAGGTGCGGTGGTGATACCTTTAGACTATATGCTCAAAACTGACGAGTTGACCTCTTGTTTGTCTCATGCAGAAGCTGAATTTGTGATTGCTTTACCTAAGCCGGAGATAGATTGGGAAGCAATAAAAAAAGACATTCCTTCTTTAAAGACTGTAATACCTTTAGGCCCTGATTTTGAACGATTATTTCAGCCGGGAGATTTCAAAGCTCAGGCTGTTTATGATGCAGATCCGGCGTTAATTATGTACACTTCCGGAACAACTGGCCAGCCTAAAGGGATCTTACTTAACTATAAACATTTGCAAGGCTCACCCCAGGCGATGAAATATTTTGTGGACCTAAGCGAACGTGATGTGAAATTATGTGCGATTCCTTTAAGTCATATCGGTGGGTTTATCTATATTCAAAATTGCATTATTTTTGGCATCACCTTGGTGTTAATGGACCGTTTTCATCCCCTGGAATTCTTAAAATATGTTCAACAGTATAAGGTCACTTGTTTTCATATTGTGCCGCCGATGTACACCGCTATTTTGACGGTCAAGCATATCGATCAATTTGATCTGTCCAGTTTGCGCTGGGTGGTGGTTTTTGGAGCGCCTAATTCGCCGGATATATTAGAGAGATTTCATAAATATTGTCCTAATGCTAAATTGCTTAATGGCTGGGGCATGACCGAGACTTGTCCGCCTAATACGGTAACGCCTTTGGATAACCCTAAAATTGAAAGCGTGGGTAAGCCTGCTCTCAATTGTGAGATCCAAATTGTCGATGACGATGATCAGTCTTTACCGGCGGGGAATGTGGGTGAGATCGTTATCCGCGGTTGGGTGGTCATGCAGGAGTATTATAAAGACCCTGAAGCAACGCTCGCGGCCAAACGTGGAGGCTGGTTTCATACAGGAGACCTGGGCCGTTTTGACGCGCAAGGATTCTTATATATCGTGGGACGAAAGAAAGAGATGATCAAGGTGGCAGGGCAAATTGTTTATGCGCCCGAGGTGGAAGCAGCCTTATGTAAGCATGAGGCGGTATTGGAAGCTGCGGTGATCGGGGTGGCGGATGATATGCGTGGAGAATCTGTTAAGGCCTTTGTTGTTTTAAAAGAAGGTGTCAATATTGAAGCTTTAGAGATCAAATATTTTGTCCGGGAACATTTGGCGAATTTTAAAGTGCCGCAAACCATCGAGATCCGTGCGAGTTTACCTAAGAATCGTACGGGGAAGATCGATAAGGAACTATTAAAACTCGTCTGTCACTCTCCGTGACAGACACGTTATCGTATATGTAATAGGATAAACTGTGAAGTATTAACCTAAAGAAAGGGTAATGTTATGTCCAACACTGTTACTGTTGATAGGATGACCAGGGATGTTCATTTATGCGGTAAAGATCTGATGGCGATGGTGCAATTAAGGCCTAAAGATGTCGGTTCTTATGCGATCGTGCCGGGGCCAAAAGAACGTTTGGATTCCTTGGTCAAGAAAATGGAAAATCCGGTCAAGAATTTTACTTTTATGGAATACAACATGTTCACCGGAAATATCAATGGCATCCGTGTCACGGCCATCAATGGCGGACGTTTTGCGGCAGATACAGCTATTACGACGGAGATCTTATGTAATGCCCAGGTCAAGGCATTGATCCGTATCGGCAGCTGCGGGGCCATGCGCAAGGATATGAAGATCGGGGATTTTATTTTGACCACGGGCTGCGTACGCGGGGATGGTGTTTCCCCTTATTATGTGGATGATAAATTTGAAACTCTTCCGGATGCTGCTTTGACCCAAAAATTAGGTGTCATCGCCAAGAATCTTGCAGCCACCGCCGGTTTTACCGTGCATGAAGGCAAGGTTTGGTCAACGGATGCCATCTTGAAGGAAACCAAAGAGATCGTTAATGGAGTGATCGATCGTGGAGCCATTGGTGTTGACATGGTCAGCGCTCCATTTTTGACCATTGCCCAGACTTATAAGATCCCGGCGGTGTCCATTTTGGCCATCTCAGATAATTTGATCACCGGACAGATGGGCTTCATCAATCCTGATTATTACATGGCCGAAGGTATGCTTATTCAGATGGCCCTGGAGTTAGTGAAGCAACTAGAAGTTGGAAAATAAACCAAACGAGGTCGAAGGAAGTACTGCTGAAGCCTTTACAATTAGAGGGCGGTAAGTGACTCTGACGTAACGTCAGAGTCATCCTGAGCCTATTAGCGAAGGATCTTTTTGAATGCAATTTGAATCACCATTATTTTGGCCGGCCTACGTTAAAGAGGATATTTTGTATGTTCTCGATGAGACGTTAGTCCCCAATAAACTTAAATACATTCCTGTGAAGAATGTTAAAGGTGCGGTTGCGGTTATCCGTGATATGAAAACCCGCGCCTTTGGCCAATTTTTAGTGGTGCTCAATACCTTCTTGTTGGAGTTAAATCCCAAGGGGGACCTGCTTAAACATTTGCAAATGGTGGCCCATGAATTGAATAATTCCCGTCCAACCTTTCCTTTTGCAGAGGTCACTGGAATTATTATAGGTGTTTCTCAAAAAGCTTCGGCTAACAATGCGGATATACGTGTAGCTGTGACTAAAACTGTGCAGGGCTTTCTTGCGGGTATCAGGGCCCGTCGATTGCAAAGGGTGCAGGAGATCGCTGACTCGATGGATGATCACGACTGTATTTTGACCCATTGCAATGTCAGCGGCGAATTAGCCATGGCGGCAAGTATAGCTTTGGCCCAAGGCAAGCATGTGAAATTCTTTGCCACAGAAACAAGGCCATACATGCAGGGAGCTAAACTGACAGTATGGGAATTGCAAGAAGCCAAGGCAACAGTTACCTTAGTGCCGGATAATGCCATTGGTTCATTGATGGCGGATAAATTGGTCAACAAGGTGATCATAGGATCTGACCGCTCGGCGGCTAACGGAGATATTGCCAATAAGATCGGCTCTTATCAAATTGCCGTTTTGGCCAAGGAGTTTGGTATCCCCTTGATCGTTTTGACCCAGCCTTCTAAAGGAGTTGCCAGCGGTCAAGATATGCCTATCGAAATAAGGGATGGGGAAGAGTTCTTGGTTTTTAACGGTAAAAAGATCTTTGGTCCTAAGGTTAAAGGTTTTTATCCGGGATTCGATGTGGTGCCTCATCAATTAATAACGAAAGCGATCGCCATTAATGCAGGATTATAAGCCTAATTCTATTTGTTTATTCCAAGGCGTCTTAAGCGCGGAATCTTTGAAAAAAGTAAAATTGATCAAAGCTGATCATGCCTTTGTCTGTGAAGGCCGGCCGAGTTTAGAGGCAGGACGCAAGACATCAGCAATTTTTTTGAAAAAAGGGATAACACCGACGGTTATTACTGATAATATGGCGGGATTTTTATTCTTTAAAGGATTGGTCAAAAAGGTGTTCATCGCTTGCCAATATGCGGATAACAAAGGAGCCTTGTGCGATACAGGAGCCTTGATATTAGCGGTATTGGCTAAAGAACATAAAGTCCCTGTTCAATTACTGATTGCCGAGCATAGAACGAGATTTTTGGGAGATCCGAAATCAATATTAAGTTTCGAAGGCCAAAGGATCGCGCCCAAGGATACGCACGGATATGTGCCTTTGGTTGAATGGGTTTCGGCTAAGTATTTAAAGTAACATCGTGACAAATGCATCATCGGGTGGACCGGAATTGATGTTCGGGGGCGGACGGTGACGGCTCACTGGGCTTAGTTAAGGGAAACCACCAAGAGCTAAGGCTGTGACGTACGCGTTTCAATTAGGAGCACCTGAACAGCAAGGCCGGGACAGGACCCGATGCCGAGGAAAATATGAATACACAAGATTTGAAAAATAAAATTATTGAAATAGGTAAGTTGCTTTGGGACAAGGGGCTGGTCACCGGTTTTAACGGTAATCTCAGCGCCCGCGTTGATGCTAACACCTTGCTGATCACAGGGACAGGCACTTGTTTGGGATATTTGAAAGTAGAGGACCTGGTCTTGGTCAATCTTACCGGGGAAGTGATCGGAGAAGGAAAAGCTTCCAGTGAAAAACTAATGCATACGGAAATTTATAAGAATTTTCCGCAGATACAGGCGGTGGTGCACACGCATCCGACGTACACCAACGGGTTCTTTTTGGCTAATGAATCTTTTACGCCTAAAACTTTTGAAGCTAAATTTTATTTGGGCGAGGTCAAATCTGTTGAGCAAAGCACTCCTTCAGTGACGGACGCAGCGCCTGTGATCAAAGAATTGAAAGCAAATAATATCGTCGTTCTTCGCAATCATGGGGCCGTGGCCATGGGGCCGGATCTATTCCGTGCCTTTGTCTTGATCCAGGAATTAGAAGAACAGGTAAAGATGGATTTAGTGAGTGTTCACTATTCTAAGAATTCTGTCATCCTGAGCGATGCGAAGGATCTTAAGACACCTTTAGATTCTTCGGCCTCTCAGCCTCAGAATGACGGGGTAGTGAAAAAATATAAACTCTTTTCCAAAGAGCAGATCGAAGAGATCGTCCGTTTAGTCAATAGCGATGCTCAAATGCAGGAATTAGGCGGAAAAACCGCGATGAACATGGACCTGGCTGTCTGTTTGCAAGAGACAGGTAATATTTATAGTTTTAAATTTGAAAATGGCCGTATTACAAAGACAGGAAATGACGCGCAGGCAGAGTTCTTGATCACGGCCAATGAATCCATTTGGCGTTCGGTTTTTAACCGTGAGATCGATCCTTTTGTGGCCACGACCCAAAAGAAAATGAATCTCCGGGGGGATTTTGCCCGTATTTCAAAATGGTATGCGCCTTGCAGCCGGATCTTTCAATTATGGACACAGGTGCCAGTTGAATAAAATGACAACTACAACGACACAACAATTTAATTTATTGATGGAAGGCAAGCTAAGTCCTGCCTTAAGCGGCAAGTATTTTGATTGCGTTAACCCGTCGAATGGAGAGGTGTTCGCTCAGATCGCAGATGCAGATTCCATTGATGTTCAAATAGCTATCAGTGCCGCACGTTTAGGTTTTGATCATGGCAATTGGCCCAGGATGAGCATTGCCGAGCGGGGAGCGTTCTTACTAAGAATCGCGGCTTTGATCAGGGAAAATGCCAAAGAATTGGCAGATCTGGAATGTGCTTCCACTGGGAAGACAATTAAACACACGACCTTTATTGACGTGCCCACAGCGGCAGAAACTTTTGAATATTTTGGGAATTTATCAGGGAATTTAAATAGTGAGATAATAAGGAATTCTTCGACCGTGCTTTCGATCATTGAGCGTGAGCCGGTAGGGGTTGTGGTCACGATCATTCCCTGGAATTATCCCTTGATCATGACGGCGTGGAAATTAGCACCTGCTTTATTGGCAGGTAATACCGTGGTCTTAAAACCATCACCCGTGGCTTGTGCCTCTGTGATGCTCCTGGCAAAATTAATAGCTCAGATCGGTTTGCCTAAGGGCGTATTGAATATTATCGCGTCTTCAAAGTCACAAGCAGGTCAAGAGTTGGTCGGCTCTCCCGAGGTAGATATGATTTCTTTTACAGGTTCCACCAAAACAGGGGAAGCGGTGATGGCTTTGGCTTCCAAAGGTGTTAAGAAATTAACCCTGGAGTTAGGCGGCAAATCACCCAATATTGTTTTTGCCGATTGCGATATGGAAGCGGCCCTTGGCGGATCTTTGTCCGCGATCTTTATGAATCAAGGCCAGATGTGCACGGCCGGATCACGGCTTTTAGTGGAAAGTAAAATTTATCAGGAATTCGTCGATAAGTTGGTCGTCCGTGCCAAGAGTTTAAAGATCGGTCCGGCTGATAATTTTGAAACGGAATTTGGACCTCTTGTCAGTGTTGAACACCGTAATTCCGTACTTAAATATATTGAAAAAGGAAAACAAGAAGGGGCCAAGATCGCCTGCGGCGGCAATGTTCCTGCCATTAACGCTAAGGGTGCTTATATAGAGCCAACGATCTTTGTTAATGCGCGTAATTCCATGAGCATTGCCCAGGAAGAGATCTTTGGGCCGGTTTTGTGTGTTATTCCTTTTACATCGGTTGAAGAAGTGATCCATATTGCCAACGATACGAAATATGGTTTAGCGGCCATGATCTGGAGCAAAGACTTGGAAAAAGCCAATAAGGTGGCCCGTCGTTTGCGCTGCGGGACTGTTTGGATCAATACCTATGGGGCATTTTTAAATGAAGTTCCTTTTGGCGGCTATAAACAAAGCGGTTATGGACGAGAATTGGGGCTTGCAGGTTTATTGGAATATACCCAATTAAAACATATTGCCACTGATCAGACGCCCGGCGGAAGATCATTGGTTACAAGCTGGTTTTAAATTATGAATGTTGTGATCAATACAGGAAAAGAATTAAATTGGATCGTTACCCTGATCATGTCTGTCTTTTTTGGAGTATTAGGGGTCGATCGTTTTATGATGGGGCATATAGGACTGGGTTTGCTGAAGCTGTGTACATTCGGTGGATTCGGTGTTTGGTGGCTGGTTGATGTGATCCTTATCGCCACTCGTTACCAGTATAAAAATGTGACATGGATATAATTCAAACTAAGGCCGTTTATCTAATACAAATTTAAGGAATCGGCACAACCTAATCAATGTAAAAGAATCATGGAACTATAAGGGAGGAGAACAAAATGATCAAGAAAGTACTTTTTTTAACCCCACCGCTGAAGGCTTGGGACTCGCATGGAAATCATAAAGCATGTAATCAAATGCATGCGCAATTAGCCGCCTATCTTCGTGAGAAGAAATTGGCAGAAGTTGATGCCTTGGATTCACGTGCTTTGAATTTAGATTGGGACGGCATGCTTGACTATGTCAAGAAAAGCAATCCTGATATCGTCTTTGTCGGCGAGCTTTTGCATTCAACCTGCGGAGCTGCCGTTATCTGGTATTTCAATGAAGGCTTGCGGATCATCAAAGAAGCCATGCCTCAAGTGAAAACAGTTGCCGGTGGTTTATGGTATTCCGGTGATTTTGAGCGTCAGATGCGCCTTAATCCAACCTTAGATTACGTGATGATCGGTGAAGCTGAGTTGACGATGGAGGATTTGATCAATAGCACCAATGGTGCAAGTCAAGTAAAAGAACGTGATATACCAGGCCTTGTGTCACGCCAAAAAGACGGAACCATTGTGCTCGGGCCTCATCGCGACCTGATCCCGGACTTAAACGTTCTTCCGATGCCTGCTTATGATCTTTTCCCTATGACCACCTATATCGGGCACACCTATTGGAAGCCTTTCGCTGAATTGATGACTTCCCGTGGCTGTCCCGGCAAATGCCATTTTTGTTATGAATGGGCCTTATATGATGCACGCACGGCCACCAAGGATTTTACATCTTGGCGCGGACTTTCGGGAAAGCGTATTTGTGATGAACTCGATATTTTGGAAAAGCAATACGGTATTAACACGATCGTTTTTCAGGATGATGCCTTTAATACAGATACAGCGGCGATGGTTGAGTTCTGTGAAGAGAAGATCAAACGCGGCAATAAGATCGATTGGGTTTGTTTAGGCCGTGCTGATCAGTGGGTTAGTCAGCATGATATCTTGCCTTTGATGAAAAAAGCAGGTCTGTTCTTAGCCTTGACCGGCGTTGAAGTCGAAGATGATATGACCCTCAGCAAATCCGGCAAGGGAGTGACGATTGCCCAGATCAAAAAGACCATTCAGATCTTGCGCGAGAATGATATCGGCAGCGTTGGAACAGTCCTGATCGGCCTTAAAGAAGACACGGAAGCCAAGATCAAAGAGCGCTTGCGTGTGGCTGATGAGATCGATCCTGATATCTTCGCCCTGGATTATCTGACACCGGTCCCTAATTCTCCGGATTGGCGTTATGGTATTAAAAAGGGTTGGTTTGATCCTGATAAGATCGATCTTAGACTTTGGGATTTCCAGCATCCGGTTATCCCTACCGATCATTTGACCGTTGAAGAAGTCGGGCGATTGGGTTCCTGGTGTATGCGTGAATATTATTCCAAGCCTGAACGTATCCATCGCATCATGGAAAGCAATTATGACATCAAGGTCAAATTGTGCGTCAGGGACTTTATGAATAATATCTCGAAATTCGAGGCTAACTCCCGCGTGGAGGCCGTTAGTTAATTATGGTATCAATACAAACAAACATGAACTGGGATGCCTTGGCTTTGAGCAAATACAATAAAATGCTCAATTTGATCCCTGTTTTTCATCGGAGATTAGCCAAGGAAGTCGTCAATAAAAAGGCCGAGCAGATGGCCTTGGCCCGCGGCTCGTCAACGGTTGAAGAAAGTGACATCGTTCAGTCATTCTTGGCCGAAGTGCCCAAGGCTTTTTATAGTTTAATGATCCGCATCATGGACGAAGCGGGTTTTGATTATAAGAAATTTATATGAAGAATATCCCCTGTTTCTTCGGAGGCGTAAGGTGATTTTATGGCGATAGCGGTTATTGGCGCTGGGGCAATTGGCGGGGTGGTGGCAGCCTACTTGAAAAAAGCAGGTGAGGATGTAGTTCTCATCGGGCGTTCAGAACAAGTAGATATCATCAATGCCCATGGTTTGACGGTCAAGGGCGTGCGAGGCACTGAAACAATTAAGGTGCAAGCATTGACTTGTCTCGATAAACCCTATGATCTGGTGATCTTTGCGGTCAAGACCCAGGACATTGAAGAAGCCTTTGCCCATAATTGCGAATTTTTAGAAAATGACAGTTTAATATTAAGTACTCAAAATGGTGTGCAGGCAGATAATATTTTAAGCGGCCATTTTGAGCGTGATCGTCAGCTGTCGAGCATTGTGATGTTTGGGGCCACCTATACGAAACCCGGTGAGATCACCTTTAA